>JAEEGL015025863.1_pt1 | contig 27822 bp, 21 predicted proteins | sample 9134231 | NCBI WGS metagenome assembly JAEEGL01 (sample SAMN16246548, study PRJNA631951) | gut metagenome | biome: gut microbiome; feature: rumen; material: fiber-attached | host: Bos | place: Iran: Karaj | collected 2018-10
ACTTTCGGGTCGTAAACCGTTATGTTTGCTAAATCTTCCAACAAATAATCGGCAACGTACATCGCGGGTGTTTCCCTCGTATCATTGGTATTTTTCTTGAAAGCCCAACCCAAAAACGCTATTTTTTTTGCCGAAACCGTATTATAAAGCGTTGTAATAATATTATCAGCAAAACGGTGTTTCTGATAATTATTGATTTTAATTACTTGATTCCAATATTCGGCAACCTCTTCTAATCCGAGCGTATGACAAATATAAACCAAGTTTAAAAGGTCTTTTTGGAAACAAGAACCGCCAAATCCTACTGATGCCGTTAAAAATTTGTTACCTATTCTTGTATCGGCACCGATAGCCCTTGCAACTTCAGTAACGTCAGCCTCGGTTTTCTCGCAAAGTGCTGATAGTGAGTTGATTGACGAAATTCTTTGTGCTAAAAACGCATTTGCAGTCAGTTTTGAAAGCTCGCTCGACCAAACGTTGGTCTGAATAATTCTTTCTCTTGGAATCCAATGTGCGTAAATAGCCGTCAATTCTTCTATTGCTGCTTTTCCCTCTAGGGTTTGAAGTCCGCCGATTAAAACTCTGTCAGCGTTCAAAAGGTCGTTGATAGCCGTACCTTCCGCCAAAAATTCAGGGTTGGAAAGAATTTGAAATTTAACGTGGTTGCCTGTATTGTCAAGAATAGAGCGTATAGCCTCTGCTGTGCGGACGGGAAGCGTTGATTTTTCAACTACGATTTTGTCGCTTTTGGAAACGTGGGCAATTTGACGCGCACAAAGTTCAATGTACTTCAAATCAGCGGCCATGCCGGCTCCTTTACCGTACTCTTTCGTCGGAGTGTTAACGGACATGAAAATCATATCTGCCTCGTCGATGGCTTTGTCTACCTCGGTAGAGAAAAACAAATTTTTACCTCTGACTTCTTTTACCAAATCGGCAAGTCCGGGTTCAAAAACCGGAATTTTCGTTAAATCGTCGCTGTTCCAATCTTCAATTCGTTTGGCGTTCATATCAACGACGTTAATTCTGATTTCGGGACATTTGTAAGCCATAACAGTCATTGTCGGTCCGCCTACGTAACCCGCTCCGATACAACAAATATTTTTAACCATTTCTTTCTAAATGTTTTTATGCTGCAAAATTACTGTTTTTTTTTCAAGTTTAATGTTAAATTCCCTGACAAAAATTCTGAAAATTACAATACCTGCAATTTGGAGATTCTTTCGCCTTAAATTCTTGATTTATATCAAAAAGTTGTTCTAAAACAGCTTTTAACTTTTCTTTAAATTCTTCCGTTAATTCTTTGATATTGTTTTTGTTAACGGGAATTGTAATTTTTTTATCCTTGATAATCGTAAATCTTGAATTTTCTTTTGTAATCTCGTTTCTTACAGAATAAATTGCCGGTTCGGGTTGCGTGTTAGGGTGGTTTTGCATATAAACCCACGAATAAAGCAGAACCTGAAACGCCTCTTTAGAGCGTGTTGCCGGCGGTTTTGAAAAAATATCATCAACGCATGAAAATTTCATGGAATCTGAGGTGTCGCCCGTTTTGTAGTCCACGATTCTAAGACTTTGAGTCTTTTCTATGAAATCTTCTCTGTCTAAAATGCCGCCGAGATTTATCTCTAATGCCTTTCCTGATGAAAAAATTTTCATTCGTGCATATTCTTTTTTCTCCGTTCCCGTTAATTGAAACGGCGCAATGCTGCTGTCAAAATCCAAAATTCTGTCCAAATACTGCAACAAAACTTCAAAAAATATGCTGTCAAAACCCGAAAGTTTTTCTTTGGAAGAATTATTAACCTTAAAATGCTGATTGAATTGTTCCAGAGCAAATTCCTCTTTTAACGGATGAATCAACTTTATAGACTCGCAAGTGATTGTTTTTGAATGTGTTAATTCACAAATTTTGTTATAAAGTTTTTCAATCGTGGAGTGAAGTATTGAACCGAAATCCGCAGCCGTTGCCTCCTCCTCCAAATCCTCTTTCGGCAAAAGTCTTGCGATGTACTGAAAATAAAATTTCAGCGGACAATTTATAAAAGTGTTAAGAGCCGAGGGCGACAATGCCCTTGCGCCTTCGCCTTTTGAAAAATACGGATGTAGTTTTTCAAAAGTGTCTTCGTTGCTTTTTACGAAAATATCTTTGGCTTTCAGAGGTTGAATTTTCCTGACAAATTGTTTTTGGGTTATGTGAATTTTTGAATCTTGAATTGCCTCTGAGGATGCCTCTTTTAGAATTTGCGTTGCAAAACGGCTTGCTTCGCCGGAAAGCGAATTAGCAAAAACATTGTTGTAAAGCACCGTAATATTTTTTGACCGCTGAAAAAGTCGGTAAAAAAAGTATCCGAAAACTGCGTCTTTGAATTTTACGACCGGCATATCAAAGGCGAGTCTCATGCCCTCGGTTATGAACGAATTGTTTTCGCTGCGTTTTGGGAAAACGCCTTCGTTCATACCTGTTAAAATGATATTATCGAAATCAATGTTTCGGGTTTCCATCATACCGATAATTTGAATACCGTCCCCGTCTTCGGATTCAAACGGAATTTTCACCTCCAAAAGATGCTGTTTTAAGAGCCTTGTCGTTAAGATTAAATCCAATTCCTTGTATTTTAAGGCTGAAATATTGTTGTAAAGTTTTTTTATGGAAGTGTAAGCCGAATAAATAAATTCGTTTTCGAGTTTTGGTATTGAGTTTTCACTCTCGGGGTTTTTTATGAAATAAATTTCGGAAAGTATTTCCAAAAAATTATTCAGCAAATCCTCCGGTGATGAAATTTCAGCCTCAAAAATAAGGCTTAAAATGTGGCTGTAACTGCCCAAAAAATCTTTCGGAATACGGATTTTGCGTTCGTCTTTTATTTTTTGACAGATTGCTTTGGAATAAAAATCTTTCAAATTGCAGACAAAAGGATGGTTCAAGACCGACATAACGTCTTTGAAATAATAATCCGTATTGCCCGAAGAAGTTTTTCTTACATTGTTTCTTAATTGTAGACAGTTGTCGATGAACGAAAAAACGGGTGTTTCCTTAAACGGATAACCCATCGTAACATTTATTTTTTCAATTTCTTTAGGAATACTGTTTAAGACGGGGAACAAAAGATGTTCGTCGCCTAAAACTACAGCCGTTTTTTCGGGAACGAAATCTGGCATTTTTGACATTTCAGACAAAACATCATGAACGGCTTTCGCTTGTGCAACTTCCAGAGGTACAGCGATATATTCAACATTTTTTTCTTGTGAGATAATATTTGACGGAGGTTTAGAATTTATCTCGTTAGGAAAATCTTTGAGATAACCTCGCATAAACATTCCAGCTTCCTGATTTTTGTCAGAAATATAATAATTGTCAGCGTCCCAATAAAATTTGGCTTTTCCTGATTGTTTGAGATAGGAAAAAATCTTTCTCTCGGCTTTGTTTAAGACGTTGAAACCTACGAAGATATAAGTTTTGAATTCGGTTTTGAGATTACCATTTTTTATGATTTCGCAGATTTCTCTGTTGTGCATTCCCGAGTACGAACATTTTTTTGCCTTGAGATTTTCGCGGAAAATTTTGTAAACTTTAGGCAGATTAATCCATAATTCTTGAAATCTTAATTTTTCGTTGCTGAGCCTTTCTGTTGAAAAATTAGCCCAAAATGCTTTTATGATTTTAACCGTTTCTTCGTCCAAATCGGAATAAAAAGCGTCTAACTCGCTCAAATCTGCAAAGTTGTGACACAATCTGTCAATATCGATTAAATAATTGTCGATTTCGTTGAAGTCTGAAAGTATTTTTTGTCCCGTGTCGAAAAACAGATTGAAATCACCTGCGATATTTTTGTTGCGCATTTCTGGCTTAAAAAAAACTTGTCTGAAAGCATCATATAATTCAAACAGCAGCGTTAATTCGTCAGCCGTTGTTGTTTTGTGGAACTTATTTAAAATCAGATTGATAGGATATAAATTTTTTGCAAATGAAACTTCGTTTTTGAGTTTTGCGTATTCTTTTCTGAAATAAATCATTGTACGTTTGTTCGGAAAAACAACGCAAATCGAATCCTCTTTGTCAAATTTATTTAATATATCCTCGGCACATTCTTGTAAAAAAGATTTCATGTTTTTTTAGGATGAAAAAACCTGATAACAAAAAAATGTAAGGGCGAATTTTTTTTGTTCGCCCCTACAATTATGATGACATACGTATTATTTATTTTCCACCGGCAGTTGATTTTAAAGTCGGGGAAGCAATTTTGTTTTCACCGCTTGCGTTTGGGTCGTTAAGCATTTTGGGTAATTGAGATGTTGATTCCAATGCGCTCCACCAAAGTTCGCTTTCGAGGTTGATGCGTTTTCTTTCTTTTACGGCTGCTCTAATGGGCAGAATCGTGAAAGCGGCGTTCCAGTGTCCGACAACGAAAGCCGTTTTGCCTGCCATAGCAGCGTGAACAGCGTTTTGTGCCAACTGATTGCAGAATTTTGAATCGTTGGAATTAGCCGGCGCACTTCTTATAATATAACTTGGGTCGATATATTTTATCGTATGTGCCAACCCTTCTTTTTTGAACTGTTCATGGATTTTATCTTTCAAATAAACTCCGATGTCTTTGTATTTAACGTTTCCTGAGGCATCTCTTTCCACGTTTTCATCTTCTTCAAAGAGGAACTGACCTGCACCTTCTGCAACGATTACCAAAGCGTGCTGACGTGAAATCAAACGTTTTTTGATTTGATTTATCAAACCTCTTTCACCGTAAAGGTCAAAGCGCATTTCGGGAATAATTACAAAATTTACATCGCCCGTAGCAAGAGTTGTGTTAGCAGCGATAAAACCTGAATCCCTACCCATGAGTTTAACGATAGCTATACCGTTGTATGCGCCTTTGGCTTCGTTGTGAGCATTAATACAGATGTTACTTGCCTCTGAAAATGCGGTTTCAAAACCGAAAGATTTGTCAATAAAACTGATGTCGTTGTCTATAGTTTTGGGAACGCAGCCCACTGAAATTTTCAGACCTCGGCGTTCTATTTCGTCGCTGATGTCTTGCGCCGCTCTCAAAGTACCATCGCCGCCGATACAGAAAAGTATATTAACGTTTTCTCTCTGAAGCGTATCTACAATCTCCTCACTCGGTTGGTCACCTCTTGAGGAACTCAAAAAACTACCGCCTTGAAGGTGTATTCTGTCTACAATGTCAGGCGTTAAAACGACATACGGGTGATTGTATTTTGAGATAAAACCTTGCAAACCGAATTTTATACCGATAACGTTGTGAACATTGTAGCGGCGGAAAAGCTGCATTACAAGACCTCTGATGACATTGTTAAGACCGGGGCAAAGTCCCCCTGCTGTAACGATTGCCACTTTGGTTTTGTTGGGTTCAAAATAAATGAATTCTCTCGGACCGGCTTTTTCAAACGAAATCGGCGGAATGTTCGTTTCTTTGAAATCATAAACCGCTTTCGTAGAACCGTCGTAAAGTATTCTTTCTTTCTCTGTTACGTAATCGTAAACTTCGTCGCCTACAACTTTTGATAGATGCAGGGGCGAAGGTACGTTACATTTTCCTAACGATTTAACGTTAAAATCCAATGAATTTAATTCTTCCTGTGTCATTTTTTATTAGGTTTTTTTTTAAAGTTTCTTATTTAAAGAAAATAATTTTTTGTTTTCCGCAAGTTGCTGTTCCGAATCTTGCAAAATGGTAATTAACCTCCAACATAACTTGTGCTGAAAAAGGTTTGATTTCAACTGTTTGAGTCGGTATCATTTCTTTGAAACCGAAAATGTTATCTTGTGTTTCCAAGACGTTTTTGTTGCAATAAGCAGCTCTTAATCCGAGACTTATCTGAACTCTGTCGCCGTTGTAAGGCATAAAACCGAATCCGAAAACTACGCTCGTAAATTTACCCTTGAAAAGGTCAGTAACAGGTTCTTCTATTCCGGGAGCGGAAGCTTTTCCGACTTGTGTTTCAAATTCTCTCGTAACTTCTTTTACTGAAGTGAATTTAGGTCCTAATTCGCAGTAAAAACCGTATTCGCCCGTGTATCTGAAAAGTGCGAGCAAATCGCCTGCTTTCATTTTCATATTGCCTTCAAGGTCTACGATGCCGGTGTTATAACTGTATTTTGATTCGTAATTAGAACCCAAATATTCTAACGAAACGCCGACTTTGTCGATGAAAACCACGCCTAATCTTCCACCGAAACAATAAGAAGGTGCCATAACGTCTTTGTCGTAACCTTCGAGGTCGCTGGCTTGTTTGCTAAAGAAAATAGAATTTCCGTAACCGCCTTTAGCTGCGATTGAAATCCAGTTCGGTGCACCACCGCGTTGTGCATATCCGCCTAAGGACATGACAATCAAAGAGATGATAGTTAAAAGTTTTTTCATTTGTATTTTATGTATTTGTTAATTATTTTCAAGTTGCTAAAGTAAGCAAATTTCTTTTAATATAATCGTTTTTTTTTATAAAAAAAAATTAAGATTTTTTTTTACTGAGGAAAGTTTTATAATTTTGCGCCCGAATTTTGAAAAACGTTGTAAAAAAAATAATGGCTTCACTTTTTAAAAATAGCGGTTTTTGGCTAAAACTGATGTGGTTTATCGTGATAACAATAGTTTTTACGATGATATTTTCTGTTTTAACGACGCTTTCGGCAAGCATTATATTCGGTAAAAAAAATGTCATTTCGATGAGTGTAGAGGCTTTGCAATATTCTCAGTCCTTATTATCGGTAGGAATTTTTATAATGCCGGCTGTGTTTTTTGCGTTTTTCTTTCAGGATAAGAATATTTTTAACGCTTTGGCTCTCAATAAAGCTCCGAAATTGAAATCTTTGTTGATAAGTATTGCATTGATGGTGGTTTCGATGCCTATGGTTTCGTTTTTGGAGGAGATAAATTTGGCGATGAAATTGCCTAAGTTTTTATCTTCGTTGGAAGATTGGATGCGCTCGGAGGAGGAAACAGCAAAAATGCTTACAGAGAAACTTCTCGTAGGTCAGACTTTCTCTCGTTATTTGATTAACATTTTGGTAATTGCGTTGATTCCGGCAATAGGAGAGGAGTTGTTTTTTAGGGCAACTATTCAGAAAAATCTTTTGGCGGAGTCGGCAAACATCAGAGGTTGGCTTTGCGTGTTGATTTCAGCTGCGGTTTTCAGCAGCGGACATTTGCAGTTTTTCGGTTTTTTACCGAGATTTTTATTAGGAGCCTTGTTAGGTTTTATGTTGTTGTACACAAAAAGTTTATGGGTGCCGGTGATTTGTCACTTTTTTAACAATTTTATGGCAACAACCGCTTTTTACATAAAATCTGACGACAAAGTTGTTGAGCAATCGCAATTTATGGAGTATACTGCGGTGATAATTTTATCAGCGTTATTAACAATATTTTTGGTTTATTTGCTTGCAAAAATCGAAAAAAAATAGCCGTATAATTTTTTAAAAACAAAAAAAATAATAACTTTGCGTATTGTTTTTTATTAGTCCGTGCAATATTTTTCTAAAGTTTTACGCTAAAGAAATAAAACGGGCGTTTTTTTTTAAAAAAAAGTATGGTGTTGTAACAAAAAAAAACTGAATATGGCTGTACGTAAAGTAACCGTGTCCAAAAGCGGGAAAGTGTCCAAAAAAGAAAGGACTAAGGAAGAAAAAGAGACATTTAAGCGAAAGCACAGACAGAGTTTTCGTCTTAACGATTTGGAATTGAAGGCTTTGATGAGATATTTCAGAAAATATAAAATAAATAACAGAGCAAAATTCCTTCGTGAAACGATTATGTCTGCAGTTTTAAAGCGTTTTGAGGAGGATTATCCGACGCTTTTTGAAGTTGAAGAGAAGACGAAAATTCAATGTCCTACGCTTTTTTGACGTTGAATAAAAAAAACGAAAATATTGATAATTAACAATTTATATACTTTTAGTAACATGAAGAGAAGCATTATAGGAAAAATAGTTGTCATATTCTTGGCAATAATTGTGTTTGGCGGAAACACGCTTTTTGCGCAGGAAAACCGTCAGTGGTGGAATTCTTTGACTCCGGCATGGAAAAAGATTTTCAGGGATTTGGAGCTTAAAGGTAAGGATGTTGAGCCTACGGACGAGCAGTTGGCTGATATTGTTAAAATGCAGCAAATAAATTGTTCGGGCAACAAAGAAATCACGAGTTTGAAACCTTTGGCACAACTCAAATTCTTAACTAAAATTAATTGTAGCGGCACTAATATCACCTCTTTGGACGGTATTGAGGGTTTGACAAATTTGGTGGACCTCAACTGCTCTAACAACGATAATATCAATTCGTTGATTCCTGTTTCAAATTTAACTAACTTGGTTTCTATCAATTGTGGCAACACGATGGTAAAATCACTTGCTCCTTTGCGCGGTTTGACGAATTTGAAAAAACTTGATGTTCATTTCTGTACCGTAAACAACCTTATTCAAATTAAGGATTTGAAAAAACTTACGGATTTGAACGTGTCACAAAACCAAAGTTTGTATACTATCGAAGGTGTTGATAAGCTTTTAAACCTTATTAATTTTGATTGTTCTGAAACTAACGTTGATGATTTGACGCCGCTTCAGTCTTTGAAATATCTTGAATCACTGCATGTTTCTGATACGAAAGTAGTTACATTGCGTCCTTTGCAAGGAGTCAGAAGTCTTACGGAGGTGGATTGTTCAAATACAGGAATTTCAGCTGCAAGTCTTGACTATTTTTATGCACATTTCGGACTTACAATGTTCAGAGGCAGAAATTTGAGTAATATTACTCAGAAACAGTTGGATGATTTTACGGCAAGTTTCTCAAAGAAGAATCCTAATTGCACGTTGGTTTTGACTATTGATTAGTAAAAAATATTTTTTTGCACACAAAAAAACGTCATAAGAAAATTCCCTTATGGCGTTTTTTTTGATTTTTCCTTTTTTAAAAGTTTGGATTACTTTGAAACAGCTACGTTTGTTGCTTGAGGTCCGCGTTTGCCTTCTGTAATCTCGAATGTAACTTTTTGATCAGCAAGGAGATTTACTTTCTTGTTGCTGACATTAGGTACTCCGGTGTAATGTACAAAAATATCGTTTCCCTCTTCGGTTTCAATAAAACCGAATCCTTTTGTGGTGTCATACCACTTCACCTTTCCGGTGTGTGTTTTTTGAGCCATGATTATCTTTTATTTATGAGTTTAAGTTCGATTGCAAAGATATATAATCTTTTCAAAAAAACAAAAAAAATGTTATCTTTATGTTAAAAAAAAATCTAATTGTAGTTTACTTAACATTATTTTCTGTTTTGAATCTTTTTGCACAAAATCCAGTTTTCAGACTTCAGAATTATTTTTTGAGAACTGACAGCGTAAAAAATTATTATCATAAACGATTTTTATTCAAAAAGTTAGATACACTTGCAATCGAAAGAATCAATCAGAAACTCCTTTTGAAAACCTCTTCTTCGGGGTTTCCTTTTTGTGAGATTTCAAACGATTCTTTATGTATAAAAAAGTTTAAAATTTCTCTTTATAATACTCTAAAATTCGGCAATAAGGTTTTTATAAAGAATATTTTTCTTGTCGGGGACTGCAAAATATCACCTTATTATATATACAATTTGACGGATTTGAAACCCAGCGGTCTATATAGCGAAAAAAAAATTAACCTTTCTGACAAAGTTTTGTCGGCATCAGAATTTTTTTCTGTTACAAAAAAGACTCAGGCGGAGTTTTATGACGGGAGTCAGGCTGATGTTTATTTCTTTTTAAAGAGTTTAAGGGCTAATTCCGTAAATGCTTTAGCCTCTGTTTTGTACGATGAATTATCAGAAAGTTATTATCTTAATGGTGAGGCGTTTTTGATTTTGCGTAACAATTTTTCCAAAGGCGAAAAGTTTTCTTTCAATTGGATAGGTTACGGCAAAAATTCTCAAAAAGCGGATTTGGATTTTTTCTTTCCGTTTATTTTTAGAACAAAAACCTCTGTGGCTTTTAATGCGGATTTAAACAAAGCTGATTCTTCTTGCATCAATTTAAGATTTTCTCCTAAAATAAGTTTTATGATTTTTAGTGGTTTTAATATTTCGCTTGTTGCCGCTTTTAAAAAACTTTCGCCTTCGCAGGACTTGGAAGAAAATTTTTCCTCGAAATCCTCTTTGTACGGTTTTGAAGTTTCGAGTGAAAAAGGTTTTCAAAAATTCAGTTTTTCGCTGCTTGCCGGCAAAAGAAATTTTCAGCTTACGAAAAGTAATGTTGTAGAGCTTTCTGCAAATTTTTCCAAAACCTTATCCTTTTTCTCGAATTTCGATTATGAATTTTCGGTTTCAGCGAAAAACTTGATTAACAACCAAAAAACGGATATTCACGAAAATTATATGCTCGGCGGTGCTAAAAGTTTGAGAGGATTTTCCGAAAATTCAATTTACGCCGCGCGTTATCTTCTTTCAAACAATACTTTATGGCTGAAACCGGGCGGTAGGTTTTCCGTTTTTGTTTTTTATGATTGTGCGTTTTATGAGAGTGAGACTTTAAAACAAAGTTTTAAAGATTTTCCAATGGGTTTTGGTACGGGTTTTGGTGTTAAAAAGTCCCGGGCTAACACGGTTTTTTCGTGGGCTCTGCCAATCGAAAACGGTAAAATATTGCCGTTACGGCTATCTAAAATCCACATTTCAATAATGTTGGAATTTTAATTAAAAAAAATGCGCAAAAAAATAAACAAAATCATTAATTTTGCGTTTAAAAAGTTATAAAGTTAAACTTAAAAAACAATTTAAAAACATGAAAAAGTCTTTGTTGTTGATAGCTGCCGTTGCGGCTGTGGTATGTTTGCTCTCGTCATGCAGACCTTGCAGGCCGGCGTGTCCCGCTTATGCAGATGTAGTGAAAACTATAACGGTTGACAAAGTGCATTTTTAATCGGGAAAATGAAAAAGCTGAGCCTCGTAATATTGTTGATAGTTCTTTTTGGCGAAGTCTCTTTCTCTCAAGGAGAACTTGATACATCGAAAAAAGTATTGTTCCGTAACGAATGGTCGTTGAGTATGAGTTTGAAAACCAACGGGTTGGAATTCGATTACAGAAGCGGCAAGTTTGTGAATTATTTTAAGAAAAATCTTTGGGATTGCGGGATTTCATTTATAAAACATCCTCAGCAATACAGGGCTTCTAATCCGTATGTTGCAGACTACGGGCAGTTTTGTTTCGGTAAAAAGAATTTTTGTTTCGAGTTTTTTTATTCCCGGGGCCGTCAGCGTTCCTTGTTTCAAAAACAAGATCTAAACACAGTGGAAATCAGGCTTTTTTATATGGCGGGAGCCTCTCTTGCCTTCTTAAAGCCTATTTATTACGAAATTTATTACAGTGGTGATGATGTGCGGTCGGAAAAATTTGACCCTGTAAATCATTATGCCACAATTACTTTGGGTACATCGAGTTTTGTTAAGGGTTTTGCTGAAATTTCAGTTGTGCCGGGTGCGGAGTTCAAAGGCGGCTTGAGTTTTGAGTTTGGAAGAAACGATAAAAAACTTGTCGCCTTGGAAACCGGTTTTAAGATTTCGGCTTATGCTAAGAAATTAGAGATAATGGCTCAGAAAAAAAATCCTCAGTTTATCGGTAATCTTTTCATTACAATGCGCCTAGGAAGAATCAAGCATGGAGCACATTATGAGTATCTTAACGAGTATGAAAAAGAAAATTAATATTACTTTTCTCTCTTCGGCAGGATTTTTGTAAATTAAAATATTCGTAAATGTTTTTTGAAGTTTTATTCTTTTTTTTGCGGGACATTTATATCCGCGAGTGTTTTTTAATAAAAATTATCGTAAATTTTTTTAGAATTTTTTATTAAAAGATAATTTGTTGATAATTAATTCATTAGACTTATAATAAGATGTATTTCCGTGATTTTCGGGGTGTTTTCGGAAATATTTTTTTACAAAAAAGTTGTATAATTGATTATTTCGATATAATTTTGTCATCAGAAAAAAATGAGGGATGAAAAATAGAAAAACATTAGCATTAATGAAAATTACTATTTAAAATCTTTTAGAACAAAATTAATTATCGTATGATAAAGTACAAATTTAACCCTGACACTCTGAAATTTGAGCAGCAAGAATTTGCGTTGGCTCGATTTATTTATCAGAAAGTGTTGCCTAAGTTCGCTTTTACATTGGTGTTAGGCATTTCGTTAGGTGTTTTAGCCTCTTATTACATAGCCTCACCCGCAGAGCAAGGAGTCTTGAGAGAGCGGGAGTCGTTGGTTGAAAAATTCAAAGACTTAAATAAGAAATTTCATCAATCCTTGGTTGAATTATCCGAAATTCAAAAGCATGATGATGAGTACCGTATGATTTTCCAAAAAGAACCGCTTTCGGAGGCGGAGAGATTGGCGGGCTTCGGTGGTGTTGATAAATACGAAGCTTTGAGAGGCTTTTCTGAGGCTTCTTTGATGATTGCAGCAGCTTACAACTCAGACAAGATGATAAGTTTTATGAAAGTTCAGTCTGGTTCTTATGCCGAGGTTGCTGATTTGGTAAAAAACAAAGAAAAAATGTTGGCAAGTATTCCGTCAATACAACCTGTTGATGTGAAAGATTTTATAATATTTGGTTCTCCTTTAGGTTATAGATTTCATCCGATTTTACATATTTATAGAATGCACGCAGGAGTGGATTTGACGGCTCCTCACGGTGCTCCTATCTACGCTGCCGGCAACGGTACGGTTGCAATGGCAGGCACACAAAACGGCTACGGAAACGTAGTTAAAATTAATCACGGATTCGGTTATACAACAGTATATGCTCACATGAGCAAAATTTTGGTAAAAGAAGGTCAAAAGGTCAATAGGGGCGAGGTTATCGGTCTTGTTGGTAATACCGGACTTTCTACAAGTCCTCACTGCCATTATGAGGTAAGAATCAACGACAAGCCTGTTGATCCCGTCAACTTCTATAAAAGCGGTTTGAGCGAAGAAGAATATCAAAACTTGCTTAAAGCCTCGGCTAATTTTTCGGAGGTTTCCGATGAAGAATAGTTTAGGCTATTCCTTTTAGGTAAAATGAAAAGATACTAACCCGGGGCATATTTTGAACCGGGTTTTAGTTTGTTTTCAGGTAAAAAAGTAATTTATATTGTACCAAAATTTTAGTTTTTTTGCTCTAATGAACAAAGATAATTGTTTTTTCCGATGGTTTTGGCATGAATTTTATAGATACATTAAATAAAAAAATGAATTATGATAAACAATCAAAAAAGTCATATTATCAAAATCTTTGTTTTCGGCACATTGCTGAAAGGTCAGCGTTTTGATTTTTATATGGGTGGCAGCACTTATGGTGGCAAATATTACACGAGAGGCCAGCTGATGATGGCTGAAAACGGCAGTGTTTACATCGACACGAAAGAACATGAAGCCTACACGAAAGGGGAGATGTACCTTGTAGACTATTCTTGTTTGCAGAGAATCAATCATTTGGAATCGCGTTCGGGAGAGTTCCCTAAAGGTTATGATTTGAGATTGATTCCGACCTGGTCAATTGAAAAAAATCCCGATTTTAATTTTAATCTTGACGGAGCGGATTTCTGTTTCTATTATCGCAGACGCAATGATCCTGTTAAAATTATCGGTGGTGATTATTCATCATTCAAAGACCCTGTTCAGGAAATCGGAAATTTTCTTGAAAAAGAAAAAAATAAAATTCTTGAACCCCATGATATAATTGACTTTATGAAGGGTCAGATGAGAATCGATTTTTAATTTTGAAAAAAATTATAGAGTTTAATCTTCGATATTAACTTTTTTAGATGAAGAACAAGGCATTAACAGCGGTTAAGAACAGAATTTTGAACATTTTGTTTTGGTCGATAATCTCTGCGGCTTTTATCGGTCCGGGGACTGTTACGACAGCTACAAAAGCCGGAGCTGATTTTCAGTTCCAGCTTTTGTGGGCCTTGTCTTTTTCTACTATTGCTTGTCTTGTATTGCAGGAGGCTAGTGCGAGGGCTACTATTTATTCCAAAATGAATTTGGGACAAGCGATAAAATATCATTTTGCGGGAAGCAAAGCTCAGGTGCCGGTTTTGGTGATGATTGTGGGTGCGATAATTTTGGGTTGTGCCGCATACGAAACGGGTAATATTTTGGGGTCGGTCGAGGGACTTTCCTTGGTTTTCCCGCATTTGGACAAACGCTTGATAGTTACGGCGATAGCTGTAATTGCGGGTTTGGCTTTGAGTTTGAAATCTTTGAGGTCGATGGCTAATTTTATGGGCAGTTTTGTCTTTTTGATGGGTGCAACTTTCATAACGACTGCCGTTTTTGCAAAACCGCCGGCTGAGGAGATTTTAAAAGGAATGTTTGTTCCTACTCTTCCTGATACCACGGGTGCAGGTCTTTTGATTTTGGGATTGATTGGAACGACGGTTGTACCTTACGATTTGTTTTTGGGTTCTAACGTCGTTCAAAAAGATACCACGGTCAAGGATATGCGAATTGGTATTTCTACTGCTGTAATTTTGGGCGGTTTGATTTCAATGGCTATTTTGAGTGTCGGTACGGAGATGACAAGAGGTTTGGCTCGGGAGGCTATTAATAATTTGCAGTTTTCATATAAACTTCTTTCTCAGACTTTGACTTTGCATATCGGACAATGGGCGGTTTATATTTTTGGTTTCGGAATGTTTGCTGCCGGTTTTACGAGTGCTATTACCTCTCCGCTTGCCTCGGCTTTGACCTCAAGAAGTATTTTTGAAAAGAAAAATCCTGACGGAACTCCTAAAAATGCTAATTCTTTTCAGTGGGTTGCATACGTTGTTTTGACGGTCGGAATCGTTTTGGGATATTTGCAAATAAAACCCGTTCCTGCAATTGTGGCGGCTCAAGCTTTCAACGGTTTGATACTTCCCTTTGTCAGCATATTCCTTTTCATGGTCGTAAACGACAAGAGGGTTATGGGACGGGAGCATTTGAACGGTTGGTTTTCTAACGTTATGATGATAATCGTAACTTGGGTAACATTAGTTTTGGGTATTGTAAACGTTTCAAAGGCTTTTGCAACAATTACCGAAATGAGTTTTGCTCCTGATCAGTTGTTCGCTTTTGCGGGATTAGTTGCATTGGTGATAACGTTTTTTATTACAATCCGCATTTTCAGAAAACGCAAAAAATCCTTATTAGAACCGGATATTGAGGAGAAAAAATCCGAATAATTTTTTTGAAAATATCTGTTGCTGAAAAAACTTTTTTTATCTAATTTTGTTTTCTGTATTTTAATAAAAAAATCAGATTGAAAAGTTATGAAAAAGAATTTGTTTTCAGCTATTTTTTGTGCTTGTTTTTTTGCTGCTTGCACAAATAATCCTAATGTACAAAACGTTCAAAATCAATTAGATAGTTTAGATGCCGATACGGTTAAAGAAAAAATAGTTGCACCCGCAGTGGTTAAGGAATCGGAGTTTTTTTATGATTTTGATTCTACTGAGGCTATGAAAATTACCGATCCTATTTTTTATGATGTCGTTATTAAAAACCACAAAAAAGACGATGATTGGGAAGAGGAAAGATTAGCGAAAACCAATATTCAGCCTCTTGCAAACGCAATTTATCAAGCCGTTTATAAAGGGAAATTGCAGGCATACGATTATTTTACCGATGCCGAATTGTCGGTAAACGATATTAAAGAACTTGAAAAAAAATTCAACCGTAAGGAAATCGGAAATATTATGTTTGAAGAAAAATGGTTTTTCAACGAAAAAACTATGACTTTTACCAAAAAAATTGTGTCTTTAACTTTCGGTTATGAAACTTTCGACCAAGGCGAATTTACAGGTTTTAAAGCCGCTTTCAAAGTAAAATTGAATTAATTTTTTTAAAGATAGAAAAACATAAATCCGTAATTTTTAAGAAAACAAAAATGGCGAAATCATCTTCCGAGACCCCGCTTATGAAGCAGTACAATAGTATCAAGGCAAAATATCCTGATGCTTTGTTGCTTTTTAGAGTGGGAGATTTTTATGAAACGTTTGCATCAGATGCCGTTAAAGCCTCTGAAATTCTTGGTATTACACTTACAAAAAGAGCAGGCGAGGCGTTAGCGGGAATTCCTTATCATGCTTTGGACAATTATTTGCCCAGACTTGTTAGGGCGGGGGAGAGAGTGGCAATATGTGAGCAATTGGAAGACCCGAAATTCGCTACAAAAATTGTTAAGCGCGGAATTACGGAGCTGATTACTCCCGGCGTTTCGCTTAACGATAATGTTTTAGATAATAAATCAGATAATTACGCTGCTTGTATTAACTTTTCAAAAGGTAAGACGGGGGTGGCGTTTTTGGATATTTCGACGGGAGATTTTTTGGCCTCGGAAGGCAGTTCGGAATATATTGAAAAACTTTTGGCATCACTTTCGCCTAAGGAAGTCCTTTATGAACGTTCAAAAAAAGAGGAAGTTCAGCAACTTTTCGGAACTAAATATTATTTTTATCCTTTGGAAGATTGGGCGTTTGAAGAGGCAACTGCAAGGGAAAGACTTTTAAGACAGTTTTCAACGCCTTCGCTCAAGGGGTTCGGAATTGAGGAAATGCCATCAGCTGCAACTGCCGCCGGTGCGCTTTTGCATTATCTTGACATTACGCAACATACGCAATTAGGTCATATCTTAAAAATTTCTCGTATTGATGAAGGAAAATATGTCTGGTTGGATAAATTTACGGTTAGGAATCTTGAAATTTTTTCACCGTTGAGCCCTTCTGGCAAAACGCTTTTGGACGTTATTGACAAAACCGTAAGTCCTCAGGGTGGTAGAATGTTGAAACATTGGATAGCTTTGCCCTTGAAAGATATAGCGTTAATCAAAAAACGTTCAGACTATGCAGAAGAACTCAAAAATGATTTTTCGCTTTTGGAGGATTTACGTTCTGCATTAAGACAAGTCGGTGATATTGAACGTCTTGCCTCTAAAATTTCAACGATGAGATTGTCCCCGAGAGATGTCAATCAGATAAAACTTTCGCTTGAATGTGTCAAAAAAATTAAATATTCGCTTTTAACGGCTGTTGATGACGGCAAAAAAATTTTTATGCCCGTTGCTGACAAACTTAATCCATGCGGTGAGGTTGTTGAAAAAATTTCAAAGGAAATCGTTGAAGATCCGCCCCTTTTGATTTCAAAGGGAAATTTTATTAACGAGGGTGTAAATCAGGAACTTGACGAGTTAAGAAATATAGCTTTTCATTCCAAGGAGTACCTCTTGAAAATGGAACAGAATTTAAGCGAACAAACTCAAATTCCATCGCTTAAAATCGGTTTTACTAACGTTTTCGGGTATTACATTGAGGTCAGAAATACTCATAAGGAAAAAGTGCCTCAAGATTGGATTCGTAAACAAACTTTGACCGGTGCGGAACGTTATATTACCTCGGAGCTGAAAGAATACGAAGAAAAAATTCTCGGTGCAGAGGACAAAATTCAAACATTGGAAACTCAGATTTTCAACGATTTATGTTCGTATCTGAAAAATTACATTGAGATTTTTTTGCAAAATGCCAAAACCGTAGCTGCCGTTGATTGTCTTTGTTCGTATGCTCAATGTGCTTTGGATTATGATTATTGCAAACCCGAAATCAACGATAGCAACGAGATTAAAATCACCGCTGGACGGCATCCTGTTATCGAACAGCAGCTTGCAATTGGAGAGGAATACATTCCGAATGATATTTTCTTGGATGACAAGACTCAGCAGATTATGATGATTACTGGTCCTAACATGGCGGGTAAATCTGCGCTTTTACGACAAACGGCTTTGATAATGCTGATGGCTCAAGCTGGAAGTTTTGTTCCGGCAAAAGCGGTAAAGGCGGGTTATGTTGATAAAGTTTTTACAAGGGTCGGCGCCTCTGACAATATTTCCTCGGGCGAATCAACTTTTATGGTTGAGATGAATGAAGCGGCGGGAATCCTTAATAACATGACAAATAGAAGTTTGGTGCTTTTTGACGAGTTGGGACGCGGAACCTCAACTTACGATGGAATTTCGATAGCTCAAGCTATTGTTGAATATATTCACGAATACCCTTCGGCAAGGGCTAAAACTCTTTTTGCAACTCATTATCACGAACTTAACGATATGGCTGAAAGTTTTGAAAGAATCAAAAACTATAACGTTTCTGTTTCGGAAAAAGGCGGAAAAGTGATTTTTATGCGTAAACTTGTTCCGGGCGGCAGCGAACACAGTTTCGGTATTCATGTTGCAAAATTAGCTGGAATGCCTAAAGTCGTGGTTGAAAGGGCTAATCAGATTATGAAAGAACTGGAAAGCGGTTCGCGTGGAAATTTAGAAAGTCAGCCTGAGGTTTCTAACGTAAAAGAATCCGTTAAAAACAAAAAACACAAAAGCGAAGGCGTTCAATTGAGTTTCTTTCAGCTTGAAGATCCTGTTTTACTTCAAGTTAGGGACGAAATCAAGAAGATTGACATTAATAATTTAACGCCGATTGAAGCGTTGAATAAATTGAGCGAAATCAAAAAAATTGTGGGATTGAGATAGGTACAAGGGAGATATATATTTTTTTTGTAAAAAACTTAAAAAAAATTTGCAAAAAATAAAAAATCGCTCTACCTTTGCACCGCAAATTCTGAAGGCGGGTGTGGCGTAATTGGTAGCCGCGTTAGACTTAGGATCTAATGCTTTCGGGCGTGGGGGTTCGAGTCCCTTCACCCGCACTATTTTTTAGGTAAGGCCGAAAATCACGGAACTTAATTTTTTTTTCGTGTGCCGGTCTTATTTTTTAGAAATTTCTAAAAACATAAAAATTAAATGGAAGTTACACAAAACAATATTGATGCGCTTAATGCCACAATTAAGGTTACTTTAACGAAAGACGATTATCAGTCTAAAGTAGACAATTCATTGAAAGATATTCAGAGAAAGGCTAATTTTAAGGGTTTCCGTCCCGGCAAAGCTCCTATGGGTTTGGTAAAAAAAGAATTCAATACGAGAGTTATGGCTGAGGAAATTAACAAAGTCCTTTCTAAAGGTCTTTTCGATTATCTCCACGATAATAAAATCGATTATATGGGCGACCCGTTGCCCTCAGAAAGAGAGAAAACCGAAGTTGATTTTTCAAAAGATACGGATTATACATTCTATTTTGATATAGCACTTGCTCCTGAGTTTGACGTTCAGATTGACAATAATTTGAAATTGACACAATATGTTATTGATGTTGAGCCTTCAGTTGTTGACAAAGCCGTTGAACAATACAAAAACGCAGCTGGCAAACAAGAACCGGCAGAGGTTTCTACTGAGAAATCTTTCTTGAAAGGTGAAGTTTTCCAAGTTGATGAAAAAGGCGAAAAACTCGAAGGTGGTCTTTCTAACACTACTTCGATGTTGGTTGATAGAGTAAAAGACGAAAAACAAAGAGCAGGTTTCATCGGTAAAAAAGTAGGCGATCAGATTTCTTTCGATTTGACACAGGTATTTCCTAACGAAAGCGAAGCTAAAGCACTTTTGGGTAACAATATGATTGATTTCAAGACGATGAATGTAAATTTTGCATTCAAAATCGAAGAAATTTCAAACTTTGTTCAAGGCGAACTCACTCAAGAGGTTTATGACAGATTTTTCGGTGAGGACAAAGTTCACAACGAAGATGAGTTGCGTGCTACTATCGTTGAACAGTACAAAGAGGGTTATGCAATGGAATCAGACATCAAATTGATGATTGATACCAGAAAAACTCTTGTTGAAAACGGCAAATTTGACGTTCCTATGGATTTCATGGTTCGTTGGATGCTCAACCTCGAACAATACAAGGATTTTGACAGAGAAAAACTCGAAAAACAATTCCCGAACATGAAAGACGATATTAAATGGAACTTAATCGAAGGCAAAATCGTTAAGAACAACAATATCGAAATTTCTGATGACGAGATGTTGGAGGCTGCAAAAGACCTTACTGCGCAAGAGTTTGCACGTTATGGTATCAGACCTTCTCAAATTCCTGCCGATATGCTTGACAATTACGCAAAAGAAAGACTTGCTAAAGCACAAGACAAGAATATGATTCGTTCTCAGGTGGTTTCTAAAAAAATTACCGAGCTTGTAAAAGAAAAGGCAACTCTTACACAACAAAATATTTCTTATGCAGATTTTTCAAAATTGTTTGAAGACTAAGATATATTTTTTGTAAAAATTATAAAATCAGAGTATTTCGGCGGCAGTTGAGTGTTAATAATTTCGGTTTCCGTTGAAATGCTCTTTTTACGTTTTAATTTCATAACAATTTAATTTATGACAAACAACGAATTCAGAAAATATGCCGTTATGCACAAAGGCATCAGCAGCAATACTTTTGATCAGTATACGGGTGCTATTTCCGATATGACCCGTGCCGTGATTGAAGAACGCGATATGCCTTTCCGTGAAGTCGATGTATTTTCACGCCTTATAGCGGACAGAATCATTTTTATCGGAACGCCTATTGACAATGAAGTCGCTAATATAATTCAAGCACAATTGCTTTTCCTTGAATCTACTGACCCACAAAAAGATATTCAGATTTATCTTAATACTCCCGGCGGCAGTGTTTACGGTGGTTTGGGCGTTTATGATACGATGCAGTATATTTCGTGCAAGATTTCAACAATTTGTACGGGTATGGCGGCCTCTATGGGTGCAGTGCTTTTGGCAGCAGGTACAAAAGGCAAGCGTTATGCTTTGAAACATTCAAGAATAATGATTCACCAGCCGGCAGGTTATGCGGGCGGTCAGGCTTCGGATATTCAGATTTCTGTCAACGAAATTATTAAAGCTAAAAAAGACCTTTATGATATTCTTTCGCTTCATACTGGTCAGCCGATAGAAAAAATTGAAAAAGATGCCAATAGGGATTTTTGGATGTTGAGTAACGAGGCTAAAGAATACGGTCTTATAGACCAAGTGATTTTCAGGGATAAAAACTCAGTACAATAAAAATATCTGCATTATGACTAAAATAAGTGAAAATTACGGATTGGAAAACATATTGAATAATTTTTCAGGAATGAAATTTTCTGAAAAATTTTTGGAAAAACGTTGTATTTTTTTCTGGGGTGAGGTTGATGATGAATCTGCCGAGCAGGTTATCAACCGTCTTCTTTACCTTGAAATGACCGACCCGGGCAAACCGATTACAATGTATATCAGCTCTCCGGGTGGCTCGGTAACATCGGGAATGGCTATTCTTGATACTATGAAAATGATTTCTTCGCCCGTTAAAACGGTTTGTATCGGACTTTGCGCTTCAATGGCATCGCTCTTGCTTTCTGCCGGCGAGAAAGGTTCAAGAGAGATTTTCTCTCACGGCGAGGTAATGATTCACCAGCCTTTAATCGGCGGACATTTTCAGGACAAGGCCTCAAACCTTGAAATCACGGCAAAACAAATCAACAAAACAAAACGCATTACGGCTGAAATTTTGGCTGAAAACTGCGGAAAAGATTTTGAAACCGTTATGGCGGACATCGAAGAAGACCATTGGTTGGACGCAAAAGAGGCTTTGGAATACGGTATTGTAGATAAAATTACTGAAAAACTCGTGTTTTAATTCCTTGGAAAAAAACGAGATATAAGGAAATTAAAAAAATCTTGATAAAAAAAAGAAAATATGGCTTTTTGTCGTATTTTCTTTTTTTTCTTTATGCTGAGCTAATGATTTATAATTTTTGAGTTGTATTTTAATATTGAAGTATACCGAATAAAAAATACCTATTTTTCTTTTCTAATAGTTTGATTAATAATCTATTATAAAAAACTTTGATTTTTTTTATAAAAAAAGTTTTTATTATCAAATTTTTTTTCTTTATATTTGTTTCCGACTCGACAATATAGTTTTACAAACACTTTAACTAAAAAAATGGAATTTTTAACTTGGATGCAAGACTCTGACGGATTGCACGTAACGGTTGTTTCTAAGGACGGGAAGGAGGGTTGTTTTAATATTGGTAAACAACTTATCAACTTGCTTTTGGCAGGTACTCCGAAGATTTATGACGTTTTCGTAAAATTCAACGATTCGCCTTCGGAGTGTGCTTGTAAGTTAGACCTTAGTGATTTGAAACCTTATATTTCAAAAACCAACGGTCTGAAAATTCCTATAAGGAAAAAGAGTTTTTCTAATTTTGCTCCCTCTGACCAAATTATCGGCAGATATTGTCTTGCAAGGGGCGAGAGTTATCAAGAAAGATTCTTAAATCAAAGCAATTGGCAGTCGCAAAGAATTTATTTCGATGTTATTGCTAAAAGTGTTAAATTAAGTACACAACCTCAACAAACAGAAAAAGCTCAGGCTATGAATTTTCAACAACCTGAAAAACCTCAAGAGGTAAAACCTAAGGAAGAGCCTCGGGGCAAACTTAAAACGTGTGCGTATTGTGGAGAAATTTATCCGTCTTCGTTGTTAGTTTGTCCGTTCTGTAACAATCAGAAAAAAACTGTTGCAGATTCTAATTCTGACGAGGATGTGGATTTGGATTTGAGTTAACAATATTAACCTTATATTTTTTTTTGACAATGAGTGATTTCAGTCTGATAGCAAATTCCGGCATTCAGTTTCATTCCGTTAAGATAAATCTCGGAATGAAGTCTGCTGCAATGAAGGTAAATGCCGATTTTTACGAAAAAATCGAAGAAGATATTGAGGGTAACAAGGAGATACAGTTTGTTTTTCCTTATTATCACGAAAAACTTCAGAAATATATAGAACTTACCGACGAAATTCAGAAAGTGGCCGCCGATCCTCAGACGGGCGAAATAGAAGAGAGCCGCATTCCTCAATCGCTTATTAGAACTATTCCCGAACACAAAATTATTACTGTTAGGGCAAGGGAAGCGGTTGAAAGTTATGAAGGTGTTTGGATTCCTATTCCGTACTTGAGGAAAAGTTACGACGGAACAAAATTTCAACAGGGACCCGAAACATGGGCTATGATGTGGATTAGCAGAATTTCCGGCACTGACGACGAAAGTGAATATACTCACAATGTGGTTTTGGCTTTTGATACGCGTTGTGCTGACAACAATGAAGCTTATCTTACTCCGACGGTAAAAGATGCTCAAAATTCGGTTTTTGAATGTGCTGTCAAACCCGCTAATAATTTCTTTTTCTGCGCTCGCAGTTGGGTTCAAGAATGGCTTAGGAACGAATTCGAGAAAAAACGTTCCGCTTTGGGCAAAAATGATGACGAATACAATTTCCTTCATACGTCTTTTTATCTTACACTTTTGAAAGTTTTGGGTAAAGCTGATACTTTCCCAAAATTAACGCTTTATACTCATAACGTAAGTATTGACGTGGATTTGATTCTTGATGTCGGTAACTCGCGTACAACGGGTATTTTGGTGGAATCAGTCAAAACGGGTCAGCCGTTTGAATTTACCGATGCCGTACCGCTTGAAATCAGGGATATGACTTATCCTGACAGAATATATTCTGAGCCTTTTGATATGAGAGTTGCATTTGTAAAAACCTCTTTGGGCGACGAATCGCAGTTTATACTCTCAGGCAATCCTAAAGCCTTTGCATGGCCGTCTTTGGTTAGAATAGGTCGTGAGGCTCAGCGTCTTACGGTTCTTAATACTGCCGATAATTCTAATTCGGTGATGTCAAGTCCGAAACGTTATCTTTGGGATTTGGAAAAACGTACATTCCCTTGGACGTATATTTCAAAGACGGAAGAAACTTTCCAAAAACCGGCACTTTATGGTATTGCCGAACTTTTTACTGAGGATGGCAAACTACTTGAATACGAGAGACAAAAAGCCGAACAAGACCCCGAACTTAAAAAACCTTATCCGGCGATGAATCCTTATTTTTCGAGGAGTTCGCTTATGACGTTTGCTTTAGCGGAAATTTTTATGCAGGCTGTAACATACGTTAATAGTTATTCTTTCCGTAAACGTCAGGGGCAGGAAAATCTTCCGAGAAAACTCAAACGCATTGTTCTGACTTGTCCTACGGCAATGCTTCAGACCGAACAAGTTATACTCCGAGAACATGCAAAAGAGGCTTTGGAATCGCTTAAAGCATATTTCGGACACGGATTTATTGACGAAAACTTGACTATAATTCCTGAGGCTGACGACATCAGAAAAGATGCCGATAAGCGTGATGATTGGAATTATGACGAGGCAACCTGCAATCAATTGACGTTTGTTTACGGTGAGATTAAAGACCGTTTTATGAACAACGCCAAACTTTATATTAACACTGTCGGAAAACTCCGTCAAGATACGCTTTATCCGTCATTACCGGCGGTTACGATTGCGAGCGTGGACATTGGCGGCGGTACAACCGACTTGATGATTGCCTCTTATCAGGCTAATCCCGATGCTAATATTTCGGTTTTGACACCGGCTCCTATGTTTTGGGAAGGTTTCAATCTTGCCGGCGACGATATTTTGAAACGTGTAATTGAACGTATCGTATTGCCTACGATTAAGATTTATGCCGAGAAATGCGGAACGCAAAATTCCGTTAACGTTATGAATTTCCTTTTCGGACCGTATTTAGGCAGAACCACGGCAAAGGACAAACTGATGAAAAAACAATTTGCAATGCAGATTGCGATTCCGATTGCAACGGATATTCTTCAGCACGCTTCAGAGGAAAGACCGCCTGAGAGACGTAGTTTTGAGAGTTTCTTTGTTAATTATCCGCATCCTAATGCGCAACTTGTTGAATATATCAATCAAGAGTTCAGAAACGACGGTGCGGAGAGTTTCGATTTGGAAAAAATAACTTGGGAACTTGATAACGAAGGCACTAACAAAGTCGTAAAAGATGTTGTTGAAAAGATGATTGGCGACCTTTGCGGTATTGTTGCTCAATACGAATGTGATTATGTCCTTTTGTCAGGCAGACCGAGTTTGTTGCCTGTTGTAAGGGATTTATTCTTGAAATATTTGCCCGTAACTCCGGACAAAGTTGTTCAGTTAGGACATTACAGAATAGGCACGTGGTATCCTTTTGCCGAGGGTACGGGCGTTATCAAAGACCCGAAAACCTGCGTTGCAGTAGGCGCAACGGTGGCTTTGATGGCAGGAAAATTGTGCCGTTTGGATGATTTCACGATAGATACCTCGCTTTTGAAACAGAATTTCTGTTCTACGGCGGATTATATCGGCGAATACGATCCGAACAAGGCAAGATTAAAAGGTATTTTCTTGGATCCCGATACCGATACCAAAAACGTTAAGTTCTTCGGTCACATGATGTTGGGTATGAGGCAAATGCCGACTGACGATTGGATTTCGGCTCCGATGTACAAATTGGTTTATTCGTCACAACAAGCGGCACAATCGCTCAAAGACCGTGAACCTTTGTCATTCGATTTGGAGAGGGATGCCCGCAACAAGGAACGCTTGAAACCGCTTAGAAATATTTTGGACAAAGAGGGTAAAAAAGTTGCAGCCGAAAATCTGAAACTTACTTTGCAGTCTTTGGCAGATGAACACGGTTATTGGATGGATTCAGGCATATTCCTGATTCAGTTGTTTGATAATTAATTTTTTCCCTATAAGAAAAATTCAGTAAGAGTATGGCAAAACTGAGTTTATCCGTAAGCGGCAACAACGAACAAGTTCAAAGCGGGACTAATAATTCTGCGACCTCAAAGTTGTCGCTTACCAAAAAAGTTAATAACGGTCAGATAGAAAATTCTACGGAAGGAAGTTCGATGTCGCTTTCCAAAAAAGTTGAAAATCAGACTTCTGACCCCGTAGCTGACTCTAATAGAATTGCTTCATGGTTGGTTTCAACTTTCGGTGGCGATGTTTTTGAAGAGTTGATTAATAATCCTAATCTTCAGTTACCTTATGCTGACGAAGGCCTTTCTGCGGAGCAATGGCTTGAAAGAACGGTTAAGACGTTGTTTTCCGTTGATTCGGTTGCTAAAATTTCGTCAAGGATTCCGCAAAATTCTTCTGTGGAGCCTCCTGAGGACGAAATCGAAAAAATCGTCAAAGAGCGGATGGACGAAAAAATCGAAAAATACAACGTCCGTTTTCAACAGATGCGCTCCGAAATGGAAACTCTTGAAGGCGAAAAAGCCGCTGTCAGCGCACAACTCAATAAGGCTATTCCTCTGGGAAAATTCGTTACTGAAATTTTTAAAAAGTCTGACGAAAATGTTACGCAAGCGCAAAAACGCATTAGTCAGACAATAGAAGAGGCACTTGAGACTTCAAAAGACGAAAATCTTTCAACCTTTGTAATACGTTTTGCAAAGGGTTGGATAGCATTGAAAGCGCAGATTGAAAATTTCAAGGAAAATGCCGAGAAAGAAAATCTTGAACTTATATATCCCGTTTTGACGAATATGCTGACCCTGATTTCGGGCTGTTATATTTCGGAAAGAAGAACAATTTTGGAATTTGTGGCTCAACATTGCAACGAGTATTTTAGCGATTATGTTTTCATTTCGCCCGAGCAGACTCTCAATGTGGATCCCGAAATTCATAACGCTTCAGGAGCGGGAAATGGCAACATCAAAGAAGGCAGTAGCTTTGCTGTTGTACGAAGTGATACAAAAAAGACTGTCAAATACGCAGATATTAAACTTTAATTAAAAAAATTAAGACCTATGGCAGTGAGCCCTCAAACAGCATCGCTTGTTCAGCAATGCACTAAGGTAAAACAGGTAATTGAAGACAGTATGAAATGGGTTTCGGCTAATGTTGAAAAAGACAAACGCGCCGTTACCTTATATAATTTGAAAAAGCTCAGACGTGAGGCTAAACGTTACGAGAACTCGTTACCGCGCAGACCCTCTGTTGCAATATTCGGTCAGAGTCAGGTCGGAAAATCTTATTTGGTTTCCAACCTTGCAAAGACTCCTGAGGCGGCATCGCTTTTTGTAAAAGTGCCTGATACTGGTGAGGATGTGGATTTTATTGCATCTATCAACCCTCCCGGAGGCGGTAAAGAGGCGACAGGTTTGGTTTCGCGTTTTACTACGGTTAGCGATTGGCAACCCGGTCAGAAACCTTATTTGTTGAGACTTTTCTCTCAAGCTGACCTTGTTAAAATTATTGCTAACGGGTATCTGTCAGATATTACGCAGTATACTTACGCCGTAAACAGAGATGAAATTCAGAAAACCATTCAAGGTCTTGCTGCCGTTAAGCAGAATTCTTTGTGTCCCGGTTTTTCGGAAGATGATGTTTACGATGTAAAGGATTATTGTAACAATAATTTCCGTGATAGTTTCATTATCAAGGATTTAAACAATATAAATTTTTGGGACGACATTGCAGGTATTGTTCCTTATATCGATGCTTTGGACAGATTCAAAGTTTTTGAAGTGCTTTGGGGCAAGCAGCCGTTTTTTACGGAACTGTTAAAACAACTCAGCGGCGGATTAAAACAGCTTAATTTCTTGCCAGAGGTTCGGACGGAACTTTCTGCATTGACTCCTCAGCAAGATACCATTCTTGATGTTGAACGTTTGAGGGAACTTTACAAGGACGTTAAAAAGCCGCCTGTTAATTGTTATGACGGAGGCACTTTGTTAGCATCTTTGGACAGAAGTGTTTTGTCTGCTTTGACGGCTGAGGTTGTTTTACCTTTGAGCGACAGCACGGCGCAGCATCCTAAACGTGAATTTTTGAAAGATGCTGACGTTTTGGACTTCCCCGGTGCGCGTTCGCGTCAGCAAATACCTGAAATAACTTTTGAATCGAAGGACGATAACGACAAACTTTTGGTTTTCTTACGTGGTAAAATCGCCTTTTTGTTCAACCGTTATAATTTTAATTATGAGATTTCAACGCTTTTGTTCTGTATGGACGACAAGCA
>JAEEGL015489482.1_pt1 | contig 27821 bp, 21 predicted proteins | sample 9134231 | NCBI WGS metagenome assembly JAEEGL01 (sample SAMN16246548, study PRJNA631951) | gut metagenome | biome: gut microbiome; feature: rumen; material: fiber-attached | host: Bos | place: Iran: Karaj | collected 2018-10
GAGCCACAACAGAAGCGTGAGATGACAAACCACATAAAACGGTGAGAATACCTACAGCAGCAACCATACCAGACAGATCCTCAGGAGAGGTCTCGATACGTACGAGTACTACCTTGTGGCCATTCTCGTGCCACTCCTTAGCGTCATCAGCGTGGAAAACAATCTGACCGCATGCAGCACCTGGAGAAGCGGGCAGACCCTGTGCGATAACCTTTGCCTTGGAGAGAGCCACCTTGTCAAATACTGGGTGGAGCAGTTCATCGAGCTTCTGCGGTTCGCAACGCATGATAGCTGTTTTCTCGTCGATCATACCCTCATGGAGCAGGTCAATAGCGATCTTCACCATGGCAGCACCGGTGCGCTTACCGTTACGAGTCTGGAGGAACCAGAGTTTGCCTTCCTGTACGGTGAACTCCATATCCTGCATATCGTGATAGTGATTCTCGAGTTTTTCCTGGATGCCATTGAGCTCAGCATAGATCTCAGGCATAGCCTCTTCCATGGAAGGATACTTAGCAGCGCGCTCCTCCTCGGAGATACCTGCACGTTTGGCCCAGCGCTGTGATCCGAGCTTGGTGATCTGCTGTGGTGTGCGGATACCTGCCACCACGTCCTCGCCCTGTGCGTTGACGAGATACTCACCGTTGAATACGTTCTCACCATTGGCAGCATCGCGGCTGAAGCATACACCAGTAGCAGAGGTGTCGCCCATATTACCGAATACCATGGCCATGACAGACACGGCTGTACCCCACTCGTCGGGTATGCCTTCCATCTTACGATAGAGGATAGCACGCTCATTCATCCAGCTACGGAAGACGGCGCAGATAGCACCCCAAAGCTGCTCGATAGGATCATTGGGGAAGTCTTTTCCTGTGCGCTCCTTGATAGCGGCCTTGAAGAGCTGTACGAGTTTTTTGAGCTCCTCGACAGAAAGGTCTTTGTCAAGCTTCACACCACGCTCAGCTTTCACTTTCTCAATGATTTCCTCAAATGGGTCGATATCCTCTTTGTTGACAGGCTTCATCTCGAGCACCACGTCGCCATACATCTGCACGAAACGGCGATAGGAGTCGTAGACGAAATGTGGGTTGTTGGTCTTGCGCACCATGCCCTCAGCCACCTCGTCGTTGAGTCCGAGGTTAAGGATGGTGTCCATCATACCCGGCATAGAAGCGCGTGCACCAGAGCGCACACTGACGAGCAGCGGGTTCTGTGCGTCACCAAACTTGGAGTTCATCAGCACTTCGATGTGTTTGACAGCTGCGTTCACATCGTCTTCCAACAGCTCCATGATCTTGGCCTGACCTACCTTATAATATTCATTGCAGCAGTCAGTAGTGATTGTGAAACCTGGAGGAACAGGAACTCCAATAAGATTCATCTCGGCGAGGTTGGCACCTTTACCACCGAGCTGCTCACGCATTTTTGCATTACCCTCAGCTTTTCCATTACCGAAGGTATAAACTCTTTTTTCGCTCATAATTGATTGATGGTTTTCAATAAAAAATATGTGTCTTTTATGTTTTGCAAAAATACATCAATTTTATAAAATCCCCAAACTTTTGAGTAAAAAATTGCAATGTGTATGTTACATTTATCATTCTTTGGTGATTCGCCTTGATTAAAATCAAAAAAAACCAAAAACATTTGGCTAGATGTGGAAAATTTTGTAATTTTGCAGCCCAAACGTGAAAATTTATCTCATAACAATTAATATCAACATTTAAAATGAAAAAAGGAATCCATCCAGACAACTATCGCCCCGTCGTATTCAAGGATATGTCCAACGGCGATATGTTCCTTACAAAGTCCACCTGCAAAACAAACGAGACGGTGGAATTTGAAGGTGAGACTTACCCCATGGTGAAAATCGAGATTTCGAACACCTCACACCCGTTCTACACTGGTAAGAACAAGCTTGTGGACACCGCCGGACGTGTGGACCGCTTCATGAGCCGTTACGGTAAGATCAAAAAGTAAAAGCAGAGCAAATCAAACTTCTGTTCTGCGTTTATTGGGCATCAAGCCTGTCGGATGGAGTTTGAGACGATGATTAAATGTGTCGTAAGCGTAGTTGCATATGCGCTTGTGACGCATTTTTTATACACCTACCCTAAACAACTCTCCAAAACACCTCCCTTAGCCCCTCCGAAACACCTCCCCTAACCCCTCCGAAACACCTCCCCTGACCCCTCCAAAGGAGGGGAAAAAGAAGGACACCTCCCCTAACCCCTCCAAAGGAGGGGGATAAGAAATGACCACGTAATACCATCTTAATAACAAGACACCTATATGATCAACTATTTCAAGAAAACACTGCCTCTTTTATTGACCGCACTCTTCATTGTATCTTGCGGAGGAGATGACGACGACTATAATGTCTCGCCTGGTTCTCAAAGCCCATCAGGAAACAAGACGGTGAATGTGAACGCCAATCCCACCACCCAGCACAAAGAGTACGGCCGGCTGGAAATGCCACGCATCAAAGGCACCAGTGACAATTTGGTGCTCATCCACTACACCAGTCAGTATGGACTCAACTACATGGTGGAATGGGACTGCATAAAGAAGTCGCAGCGCTGGACGTGCTACACCCTTGACACCCGCAACAGCGTGAAGAACGTGAGCCGTTATTACGGCGACCCACAGTACCCCAACGACCCCGACCTGCCCTCCATGTTTCGTTTTACCGAAGACCCCTACTGGGGCAGCGGTTTTGACCATGGTCATATCTGTCCCTCCTACGACCGTCTGTGCAGCGCCGAAGCCAACATCCAGACCTTCTACATGACCAACATGCAGCCACAATACAACAAGTTCAACGCCGGACTGTGGCTGAACATGGAGAACTTCGTAAGCAATTATTTCAAAAACAGAAATCAGAACGGCACCGATACGCTCTATATCTGCAAAGGCGGCACCATCGACAATCCCAGTCAGCTGATCATGACGACCAAGAAAGGTATGCTCGTGCCCAAATATTTCTATATGGCCTTGCTCTGCAAGAACAGTCAGGGCTATAAAGCGATGGCCTTCTGGGTGGAGCAGCGCAATGAAGACCGCAGCACCGACAATCTTTACAACTATGTGGTTTCCATTGACCGTCTGGAGGAGTTGACCGGCATTGACTTTTTCTGCAACTTGCCCGACGACACCGAGGAGAGCATAGAGAAAGTGGTATTCCCCAACAGTTGGGGGCTGAAACAGTAATTGAAGGAGTTCAGAAACGAAAGAATAGAGGAGTGAAGGAGTTCAGACATTAGTTAAAAAACAAATTTTTCTTCTTTATTTGTGTTATTCAAAAAAATATTGTAAGTTTGCCTTCGGTTTATCATGCAGATAGGATGACCCGAAGGCAAATGTATTATCATCGATACCGTTATCTCTTATGTTTCAGCATCTTGCTGGCCATCGTAGGGTGCAAAGAAACCGTTCAAGAGTCGACAAAGCAACGCTCTGTCTACTTCTGGAGCACCACCTTTGAGTTGGACTCCACCCAACTCGATTTCATCCATCGAAACGAAGTCAGCCGCCTCTATCTGCGCTATTTCGACGTGGTGGTGGACGAGGCAGACAGGGTGATGCCCAATGCCACGGTGCGTTTTGTGTCATCCCAGCCCAAGGGTATAGAGGTGGTGCCCACCGTCTTTATCGTCAACGACTGTCTGCAAAAAGATGTGTCGGGACTCGACACCCTGCTACTGAAACGCATCCTGCAGATGTGCGAGACTCACGACATCACAGGAGTGCGAGAGATACAAATAGACTGCGACTGGACAGGACGCACCCGCTCTACCTATTTCGACATGCTCAGCCGTCTGCGTGCCGCCGCCCACGACAAAGGCATCACGCTTTCTGCCACCATCCGACTGCACCAGTTGTCACAATCGCCACCTCCTGTTGACAAAGGCGTACTGATGATGTACAACACTGGCGACGTGAGAGACCTCAATCATAATCCTATCCTCGAAATGGACGCCGCCGGTCCCTATTTGAAACACCTGCGCCGCTACCGTCTCCCATTGAGCACGGCCTACCCCATCTTCTCATGGGACCTGCTCTTCCGCGGGGGCCGTTTTGTGGGCATCATGCACAGTGATGACGAGTGGCCAATCCTTCCTGGCGACACCATCATACACCGTGACGTGGACATCGAGACGGTCCTGACCGCCAAAGCCGCCGTGTCGGCCCACCAAAAAGAAGCCAACAATGAAATCATCCTATTTGATATCAGCAAAAACAACATGTCCAACATTAAAGACAAGCGATATGAAGAGATTTATAATCATTAGCCTTGCGTTGATCGCAATGGCTGTGCCCTCATGGGGTTGTGGTGGAGAATACAATGTACACAACAATTACCTGTTCAGTGTTTTCCGCCGTGAAATGATGAAGCAGTCGCCATTTGCCAATGAATTTGACAAATTCTGGGCAAAATACACCAACGGCGAGTGCAAACACTATGAGTGGAACAGCGTCAAAATCATGGAGATCGCCAAGAGCAAGAAAGACCAGGAGATGGTGACATACCTGGAAAGTCTCAACGCCTACTTGGACGCGGCCAGAGACGTGAACAGCGAATGGGATTACCCCAGCAAAGAAAAACTCCAGCAGCGCAAGGCCGCTGCCACCGAACTACTGTCAAAAGCCAAAGCTTACAAGGGCACACGGTTGGCCGCCCAGTGGGCACTGCTGCGGATGCGCTCCGACCTGCTTCTGGGCAACCATGACGACATCATCAGTTTCTGGGAGCAGACCGCTTCGAAGATGCCTGAAAGCAGCTACCGCGACCTGATGCGCAACATCTATGCCGGCTCTATCCTGCGCAAAGGCGAGCGCATCAAAGCGTGCGACATCTATGCCGAGCAGGGCGACATGCCGAGTATCAAATGGGTGATGCGCAAATATCGCAACCTGGCCGGTATCCAGCGCATCTACGAAGAGAACCCCAACTCGCCCACCATGACTTTCTTGATCCAGGACTTTGTCAACAACACTCAGGAGACAATAGACTCCTATCGCAGCGCTGAAGACAAGGAATGGATGGACATGATCGATGCCAAGGTGATCCTGCGCAACGAGGTGGACCGCTTCATCAGTTATGCACAGAAAGTGGTGTCGGAGAAAAAGACCAAGAGTCCCGCCTTATGGCAGGCCGCCATTGGCGAACTGCAATATCTCTGTGGCAACTACAGTGATGCGATGAAGTCTCTCGACAAAGCCGTGAAGATGGACGGCACCCAGCGCATGCGCGACAACGCCCGTGCCATCCGTATGGTGGCCTCTGTGCATGACGCCACCCTCGACAAGAAATACAGCCAGTGGATGACCGGCGAGATCAAATGGCTTGTAGAAAAAATCAAAGAGGAATCCAAAGACCCCACCTACAATACCGAAAATGACGACTGGTATTACATCTACAACCACTACTTCGATGTGCTCGACCGTCTCGTCTTCAGAAACCTGGCACCCAAATACAAGGCTAACGGCCGTGAGGACATGGCCCTGGCCCTGATAGCCAGTCTGGACCAGGAAGCCATTCTGGGTATCAGCAAGCCTGTGTATGAAGGCGCCGAGAATTCATGGAACGAGCGTTACAGTACCGAGTTCTTCAACGAACTCGACTCGCTGACCGCTGCCCAATCCCTCAAGTTTTACCAGTTCTTGATTAGCAACGACGGCGACGCCCTTGAGAAATACATCAAAAGCACCGTGAAAGCCGATGCTGACTACTACAACGACATCATCGGCACCAAATACCTGGCAGAAGGCAACTTCAAAGAGGCCGTTCAGTATTTAGAGAAAGTGCCCCTGCGGTTCATGGAAGGACAGAACATCAGCTACTACCTTGGCCACCGCCACTACAATGTGGCCAAATGGCTGGTCAACCAGCGTGATACGGAAGATATGACGGAGGGTCCCGGCAAGAGTCATCTCACCAGCAATCCTAAGATCGACTTCTGCAAGGAGATGAGCCAGTTGCTCAGCCGTTATGCGGTGGCCAATGCACAAACACGTCAGCAGTTGGCCTACGACCTGGCCACACGTTATTACCAGGCCTCATACTTAGGCGACTGCTGGTGGCTGACACAATACGGCAGCAGCGTGATGGACACCGCTCGTGTCAATCGTCCCGACTTTGTGCAGATCGCCATCGACTACCTACAGGAGAGCAAGAAGTCGACCAATGTGTCGCTATGTGAAAACAGCCTCTACGCCTTAGCATACATCCCCGCCGACGCCTGGTGTGATCTGGACTACGACTGGAGCACAGGCAAAGAAAAGCGCCTCCTGCATCGTGGCAGCCGCCAGTACAAGGCACTGATGGAGCTCAACCGGTTTACGCAGAACACACATCCTGAGGAGCTCTCTGAGTACACCCGCAAATGCGATGTGCTCAAGCAGTTTAGGAAGGCGATATGAGAGGTGGCTATGTATAGCCACCGGTTGCAAGTCCCGTTTGTGGCTATATCATAGCCACCGGTTGCAAGTTCCATTTGTGGCTATATCATAGCCACCAGTTCCATGTTCTGTTTGTGGCTATATCATAGCCACCAACGAGACATAAGAAGAGGTGATTTATGGGGGGATAAAATGGTGAGTTCAATCTTCAATCAATTTTTTGAAGATTGAACTCATCAGTTTCTTTGCCATCGTTGCTTTTGATGGTACCATAGAAAGAATGGTTGTCGAGATGGAAAGTGCAGATGGTCATGACCCTGCCATCGTCATAACGCAGGTGGATATCTTCAGTCTTTGCATCGATCACCCAGGAGAAAGGAGAAGCATAGACCATCTTTCCCTTTTCATAATCTGTCTCCAAGCCCTGCCCTTCGTAAACATCGACACTTTTCCTCTCAAACAGGAAGTCGGTGTCATACACGCCTTGCCATAGTTGGCCGTTGTCATCATAATACTTCGTCGATAGCGTGCCATGCCATTGGCCCGTCAGCACAGAGGCCATGGTGATGAGATCTGTGGTGGATGGGGTATCAGGGGAATCCGGATTGTCCGGGTTTTCCGGATTGTCTGGAGAGTCCGGATCATTGGGATCATCTGGGTCATCTGGATCATCTGGGTCATTGGGATCATTAGGATCATTAGGATCTTTGGGGTCGCCGTGGTCATGGTTGTAGGGTTCCTCTGATGGTGGGTCTTCATCAGGCATATCATAATAATGGTCGCGCTTGCAGCCGGCAATGACCAGCATCAGCGCAACCATTATGATGATTTGGAGCGAATATCTCATATTGATCCTTTCAATCCCTCTGCCGCATTCTTTCAGGACAGACTATTTGTCGTTTCTCTCGCGGAACACACGCTTGGGAGCCTGAGCAGCTACATCCTCGTCTTTCTTGGGAGCAATGGCATTCTCGTCGTCGGAGAAGGTCAAAGCACTCTTGTTGGAATAGTAGTAGTCGTAATAGTCATAATAGTCATCGTAGTATCCCCACTGATACCTACCCCAGTTGGGCGAAGCCACATGATAGAGGCTGAAGTCCCTTCTTTGATTTCCTACATAAATAGAACCTACGAAGTAATCGTTGTCCAGTCTGTAGTCATAGATATCGAGATACTTGTATCTTGGATCCACTTCCTCAATAAACTCGATACGTATGTTTCTATTATCCACCGTCCAGTAGATGTGGTTGGCGATATAGTCACGTCCACCCCAGTAGCCACGGTCGTAGTAGTCCACCCAGTATCCATCTCCAGAGGCATAGGTATAGGGGTCACGGAGGAAGCAGATCTCGGTATAGGCTGCGTCGTAGTACTGATTGTTCCAATAGGTAGACACATACATATCACCTTTCCAAGTGCCCTCGAGCGTCCTTGCGATATATTCATCGTCATCACAGCTGGTGAGCGATGTCATGACGAAGGCCATCATAGCCAGTGTCAGGATATTCATTAACTTTTTCATTGTCGTAAATATTTATAGGTTATTAATTCTACTTTTGCATTTTTTCTACTGCAAAAATACTATAAATATTCAAACCTAACAAAGGAAAAACCGCAAAATAGCGAGGGAAAACCCTAAAGTGTAGAGGATTTTTCTGAAATTAGTTGTAATATCCAAATTAATTTGTATCTTTGCTTTGTAATTCAAGCTATTGACCATTTATCTTACACCATTTATTAAAAGATGAAAACAGTTTACGATTTCTCTGTCAAGGACAGAAAAGGAGGCAATGTCTCACTGAAAGAGTATGCCAATGAAGTTTTGCTCATCGTCAACACCGCCACCAAGTGTGGATTCACTCCTCAGTATGAGGAATTGGAGAAACTCTATGAAAAACATCACGCCGAAGGTTTTGAGATTCTCGACTTCCCTTGCAACCAGTTTGGCCAGCAGGCTCCTGGTACCGACGAGTCCATCCACAGTTTTTGCAAGCTGAACTACGGCACCGAGTTTCCTCGTTTCAAGAAAGTGAAAGTGAACGGTGAAGACGCCGACCCCTTATTTAAATTTTTGAAAGAGCAGAAAGGCTTTGCCGGTTGGAACATGGAACACCCGATAGCCGGCGTACTCGACCGTATGCTCACAGAGAAGGACCCCAACTATAAAGACAACCCCGACATCAAATGGAATTTCACCAAATTCCTGATCAACAAAAAAGGCATGGTGGTGGCCCGCTTTGAGCCTACAGAGAAAATCGAAACGATAGAAGAGAAGATTAAAGAACTGCTGTAATCATCACTATATGGAACCAAGAGAACACGTCCGCTGTCTGATCATAGGCAGTGGTCCAGCAGGTTATACTGCCGCCATTTATGCCTCACGCGCCAACCTAGCCCCCGTGGAATACTGTGGAATGCTCACTGGTGGACAACTCACGCAGACCACCGTGGTGGAGAACTTCCCCGGTTATCCCGATGGGGTGGACGGCAATCAGATGATGATGGACCTGCGTCAGCAGGCAGAGCGTCTGGGCGCTGACATCCGCGACGGCGAGATTGTGAAAGCCGACCTCAGCCAAGCCCCCTACGTGCTGACCACCGACCGTGGCGTGGAGATTGCCGCTGACACGGTCATTATCGCTACGGGCGCCTCGGCCAAATATTTAGGTCTGGACGATGAGAAGAAATACATGGGACAAGGTGTCTCAGCCTGTGCCACCTGCGACGGTTTCTTCTACCGCCGCCGCACCGTGGCTGTTGTAGGCGGTGGCGACACCGCCTGCGAAGAAGCCCTCTACTTAGCTGGCTTGGCCAAGAAAGTGTATATGATCGTGCGCAAGCCTTTCCTCCGTGCCTCGAAAGCCATGCAGCAACGTGTCTTTGACACAGCCAACATAGAGGTTCTATTCGAGCACAACACTTTAGGGTTGTATGGCGAGAATGGCGTGGAAGGCGCCCACGTGGTGAGACGTAAAGGCGAGGCCGACGAGGAGCGTTACGACCTGCCCATCGACGGCTTTTTCCTGGCCATCGGCCACAAGCCCAACTCCGACATTTTCAAAGAGTGGCTTGACACCGACGAGACAGGATATATCAAGACCATCGACGGCACACCATGCACCAAAGTACCCGGCGTCTTCGCTGCAGGCGATGTGGCCGACCCAGTCTACCGTCAGGCCATCACAGCCGCCGCAAGCGGTTGCAAGGCCGCCATTGAGGCTGATAGGTATTTGAGAACCTCCCCCATCCCCTCCAAAACACCTCCCCCCAGCCCCTCCGAAGGAGGGGAGATGTAACACCTCCCCCAACCCCTCCAAAGGAGGGGAGGTAGTATGAAGGGAATGGTTTTTATGGATGTCTGTTTCTTAGATGAAGTAGGTAGAGTCCTGAGAACGTAAGGAAGCCATTGAGCATCAGGAGCTCGTACCCGAAGCGGTAGTCAGTATAGGTCTTTGTGAATGTCTCGATGGTGAAACAAATGAGTGGCGACGCCACTGCGATATAAGGCACCCAACGGTCGTTGGTGCCTTTTTTTGTGAGCAGACTGTAGGCGAAAAGTCCCAGCAGCGGTCCATAGGTATAAGAGCACATCACATAGATGGCATCGATGACGCTGGTGGAGTTGATGAGACGGAACGCCAAGATGAAGAGCACAAAGACAATGGCCATGGCGACATGCACCCTGCGCCGCAGCCGCTCGTCATCAGGCCGCTGCACAATGTCGACACAGAAACTGGTGGTAAGAGCCGTGAGCGCAGAGTCAGCACTGGAGAACGATGCCGCCACGATACCGATGGTGAAAAGCACGGTGACGAGGTTTCCGAGTTGTCCCGTCGCCGCAAACATCGGCAGCAGTTCGTCGCCCGCCTCTGGCAGAGGCGTGCCGTTTTTGGCCGCCAGCATACACAAGAGGACCCCGAGTGACAAGAAGAGCAGATTGGCCGGCACGAAAGCAACGCCGTAGGTGCACATGTCTTTCTGTGCCTCCCGGAGCGACTTGCAGGTAAGATTTTTCTGCATCATGTCCTGATCAAGACCTGTCATGACGATGACGATAAAGATGCCGCTGAGAAACTGTTTCCAGAAATACTGCCTCGACATCGGGTCATCGAAGACAAAGATACGGCTTCGGCTGTCGGCAGCAATGGCTTCGACGGCCTCCCCCACCCCCATCTGCAACGCTCCCATCACATTGACGATGATGAGGATGAGCGCCGTAAACATACAAGTGGTCTGGAAGGTGTCGGTCCACACGAGCGTCTTGATGCCTCCCCGCCGTGTGTAGAGCCATATCAGCACCACCATGACCACCACCGTGAGCGGAAACGGTACCCCATAGGCATCAAGCACAAAGCGCTGCAAGATGATGCACACGACGTAAAACCTGACAGCGGCCCCGGTCATCTTAGAGAGGAGGAAAAACGAAGCCCCCGTCTTGTACGACCGTTGTCCAAGCCGGCGGTTGAGATAAGAATAAATCGTGGTGAGGTTGTACTTATAATATACAGGCAGCAAAATGAAAGCCACCGCGAAGTATCCGAGGATGAATCCGAGACAAGTCTGCATATAATTCATCTCCGACACCGTCACCATGCCTGGGACACTGACGAATGTGACCCCGGAGATGGAGGCTCCCACCATGCCGAAGGCCACCATATACCATGGCGACTGGCGGTTTCCCCTAAAGAAGGTGTCATTGTCCGACTTCCTGGCTGTCAGTCTGCTCAAGAGCAGCAAAGCCAGGAAATAGCACAAGATGGTAGATATGATGATCATGGCCTGGCTTCTTTCATTTGCCGGAGGATGTCCACCGCCTCACCCACTGTCGTCACTTGCGACATCTGGAGGATGTGTCTGCCCGCGATATCCTTAAACTGGCATCTTCTTGGATGCGCGCCTACAAACTCAAACACACCCGAAAAGGCTTTGCTACGATAGAACGGACTGTCGGGGTTGCTCACAAACTGCATCTGCATCACCCCCTTCTTGAGGAATATCTTCTCACAGCCCATCGAGCGTCCGAGTCTTCGTAGCGGTACCACCATCATGAGTTCCTCGCCCTCGTGGGGTATTTTGCCGAAGCGGTCCTCCAGACGTTTGCGGTATGCTGCCAGATCCTGGTCGGTATTGATGTTGTCGAGCTCGCGGTATAAGAGCATACGTTCGCTGCTTCCCGGCACGTACGTGTCGGGGAAATACATCTGCAGGTCACTCTCGAGAGAACAGTCCTCCACGAACTCATCCCCTCTGACTTCCCTTCCACGTGCCATCTCCTCTTCGTACAATGCGCCAAACTCCTCGTTCTTGAGTTCGGTGACCGCCTGACTGAGAATTTTCTGATACGTCTCGTAGCCCAGGTCCTCCATGAATCCACTCTGCTCCGCACCGAGCAAATTGCCGGCACCTCGTATGTCGAGGTCTTGCATGGCCAGGTTGAATCCGCTGCCGAGTTCTGAGAAATTCTCCAATGCTTCCAGCCGTCGACGTGCGTCGAAGGGCAGCAGCGACTTGGGTGGTGTGAGCAAGTAGCAGAACGCCTTTCTGTTGGAGCGTCCCACACGCCCGCGTATCTGATGCAAGTCAGAGAGTCCGAAGCGATGTGCGTCGTTGATGATGATGGTATTGGCGTTGGCGATGTCGATGCCATTCTCTATGATGGTGGTGGAGAGGAGCACGTCATAGTCATGGTTGATGAATCCCATGATGATTTTCTCCAGTTCGTCAGGCGGCATCTGTCCATGTCCTACCGCCACCCTGGCATCGGGCACATATTTATGAATCATATTGGCAATCTCGGGCAGGTTGGAGATGCGGCTATTGACGAAGTACACCTGTCCGTTTCGGCTCATCTCGAAGTTGATGGCCTCAGCGATGAGTTCATGGTTGTAAGAGCCCAGTTCGGTATAGACAGGATATCTGTTGGGCGGTGGGGTGCGTATGATGCTCATGTCACGTGCCCCCATCAATGAGAACTGCAGGGTGCGCGGTATCGGAGTGGCCGACATGGTGAGCGTGTCGACATTGGTTTTCATCTTGCGCAGTTTCTCCTTAGTGGAGACACCGAATTTCTGTTCCTCGTCGATGATGAGCAGACCGAGGTCTTTCCATACGACTGTCTTTCCCAGTATTTTGTGAGTGCCGATGAGGATGTCTACCCTACCGGTCTTCAGTTTCTCCAGTATCTCCTTAGTCTGCTTGGCTGTGCGTGCCCTGGAGAGATACTCCACGTTGGCAGGCAGGTCTCGCAGTCGCTCCTTGAAGGTCTGGTAGTGCTGAAACGCAAGCACCGTGGTGGGCACGAGCACCGCCACCTGCTTGGAGTCGCACACCGCCTTGAAAGCCGCCCTAACAGCCACCTCGGTCTTGCCGAATCCCACGTCACCACAGACGAGTCGGTCCATGGGTCTAGAGCTCTCCATATCTGCCTTCACCTCGTTGGTGGCTTTGAGTTGGTCGGGGGTGTCCTCATAGAGGAAGCTGGCCTCCAGCTCGTGCTGCATGTAGTTGTCAGGGCTGAAGGCGAAGCCTTTCTCATGGCGGCGCTTGGCATAAAGTCGTATGAGGTCGCGGGCGATGTCCTTGATGCGCTTCTTGGTGCGCTCCTTCATCCGCTCCCACGCACCAGTGCCGAGCGTGCTCAGCCGTGGCGGTTCGGTACTGTCACCGTTGCGGTATTTCGATATTTTATACAGAGAGTGTATAGACACGTCGACGGTGTCGCCCCTTTGATAGACGATGCGTATCATCTCCTGATAGCTGTCTCCATTGGCCACTCGTACCAGTCCTGCGAACTTCCCAATGCCGAAGTCGACATGCACGATGAAGTCGCCAGGTTCCATCTCCTGCAGTTCCTTCATCGTGAGCGCCATCTTTCCCGCCCTGGCGGCGTCAGACTTGAGGCTGTACTTATGGAAGCGGTCGAAAATCTGATGGTCGGTGAAGAAGCAGAGTCCATGCTCATTGTCTGTGAATCCCTCATGCAAGGTCTTATCGACAGGCTCAAAAGTGGCATGGCTGCCACCCTTCTCTTCGGCGCCCTCTCCTGTGAGGATGTCACGCAGTCGCTGTATCTGTTTGGCACTGTCGGAGAGCACATAGAGATGGAACCCTTTCGAGCGATAGTCGTCGAAGGTCTGTGCGAGCAGTTGGAAATTCTTATGAAAGAGCGGTTGTGGTGAGATGTCAAATTTGATGACTGTCTGTGGCACGCCGACAGGCTTGGCACCGAAGTCGATACGCCTGAAGGGGGCAAGTCCCTCTTTCAGTTGCGAGGGGCTGACCAACTGGCTCTCCCTCCGCATCTCGCGCACGATTTCCTCCCGTTCCTGTTCGGTGGCCCCTTCGAGTCTCTCCTGCAACACCTGCGACGAGAAACCCTCGTCGTAGATATGACCTATCATATCGCACACAAAGAGATAGTCTTTGACAGCGATGAGACAGTCGGGCGGCAAGAACGCCGAGAAGGGCACTTTGTCGGTCACGGTCTTCATCTCAGGCACGACGTCTATCGCGTCTCGCTTGTCTTTCGACAACTGTGTCTCCACCTCGAAGGTGCGGATGGTCTCGATATCATCGCCGAAGAAGTCAACCCTGTAGGGGTACTCACAACTATAGGAATAGACATCAAGGATACTACCACGCAAGGCATACTGTCCAGGTTCATACACATAGTCATGCTCCTCAAAGCCGAAGCCTCTGAGCGTCTTGCAGATCTGCGTCACATCGATGGTCTGCCCCACCCTGAGAGACAGGGTACGCTCATCGAGACTTCGCTGTGAGACGACCAACTGGCTGAGGGCGTCAGGACAAGTCACGATATAGACAGGGTGAGCGTGGGGCGCCTCTGCGATGGCCGACAGCCTTGTGAGCACCTCCGTGCGGAGGATGTCATTGGCAGCGTCTCTCTGTCCATACTTCACCGCTCTTTTAAACGAAGAGGGGTAGAAGAGCACATGGTCTGTGCCCATCACCTGTGTGAGGTCATGGTAGAAATAGCCTGCCTCTTCATTGTCATTGAGGATAAAAACGATGTGTTGCTTGGTGTTTTTTGCCATTCCGGCAAAAAACAAAGAAGCGGCGGAGCCCAATAGTCCCTGCAGGAAAACGCTTCTCACAGAAGCATCCTCCAGGGTCTTTTTGAGCGCCCTGCTCTGTGGCAGCATACTATACAGATGCTGTATATCTTGTATTTTCATAAAGTCAATTAGCCGGCATGGGTGGGTATTTCCGGAACCATCCGTCCCACCTGAGCCTCATCACGCCAAAGAAAGCTTCCCCGAAGATCCCTCCACTCATCTTGCTGGTGCCCTCACGCCTGTTGACGAAGATGACCGGCACCTCCTTGATGCGGAAACCTATCTTATAGGCGGTGAATTTCATCTCTATCTGGAACCCATATCCCTTGAAACGTATCTTGTCGAGTTCGATGGTCTGGAGCACACGCCGCTTGTAACATTTAAATCCTGCCGTGGTGTCGTGTATGGAGAAACCGGTGACGATTCTGACGTATTTAGAAGCAAAATAACTCATCAGCACCCTGCCGATGGGCCAGTTGACCACATTGACACCACTGACATACCGTGAGCCGATGGCCAGGTCGTAGCCCTCGTCGTGGCAGGCGGCATAGAGGCGTGGCAGGTCTGCGGGGTCGTGGCTGAAGTCGGCGTCCATCTCGAAGATGTACTCGTAGTCTCTCTCCAGAGCCCATTTGAACCCCGTGATATAAGCCGTTCCCAGCCCCTGTTTGCCCGACCGCTCTATGATGAAGAGCCGTCCGGCCAGCTCTGTCTGCATCAGTTGCTTCACGATTTGCGCTGTGCCGTCAGGGCTACCGTCGTCGATCACTAAGATATGGAAAACTTTGTCAAGTGCGCACACGGCACGTATGATTTTCTCGATGTTTTCCTTCTCGTTGTATGTCGGTATGATTACGATGCTGTCAGACTGTTTCATATGATGATGGGTTGAAGTGACAAATTTAGATAAACTTTTCGAAAATCTGCTATGACTGACGTAAAATAATAGAAATTTGATTGAAAATAGGTCTATACACCCTATCCACACTCCTACTGGTCAGGGTTTTCGATATATCCCTGATACTCCGGCACAAGCGATCCCATGATGGCATTGTAGCTGTCGTTCATCGTAGCCTGCACATTGTCACTGCCCTCGCCGATGGGATAAATGGGCTGGTGGATGGTGAGCTGGAGCGGATGCCAGTTGACCCAATGCCAGTCGCGGGTGCGTGGCATGACATTGAAAGAGCCGTTGATGGTGAGCGGCACCACGGGCAACTGCAGTTCGTCTGCCAAAGCGAAGGCACCCCGCTTGAATTGTGCCATGTGTCCGGTGAAGGTTCGTGCTCCCTCGGGGAAGACGACGAGCGACATGCCATCCTGCAGCACTTTGCGCGCCTGGTCATACGAAGCCTTGATTTTCTTGGGTCCCCTCTTGTCGACCATGATATGGTGTGCCGCTTTGCATGCTATGCCCACAAAGGGTATCTTCTGTATCTGATATTTCATCATCCACTTGAAATTGCGGTTGAGGAAGCCATATATAAGGAAAATGTCAAAAGCCCCCTGGTGATTGGACACAAAGACATACGACTGGTTGCGCTCCAGGTGTTCCCTTCCCTCCACCTTGACAGGCAGCAGTAGCACCCTTACGATGACCCACGCCCACCATTTTCCGGGATAATAGCCCCAGAAATGACCGTTTCCTATGGCACATCCGATGATGACCATCAGTGCGATGATGATGGTCCATACCACGAGTATAGGTATAAACACTACGATTTGATAAAGCCGGTATAAATATTTCATGATAGAGAAATGGTTATTTCGATTGATGCAATGTGAGGAGTACGACCTCTCCTGGCACCCCATAGCGGAATGGTATGAGTGCGCCGAGTCCTTTAGTGACAAAGAGATGCCTCCCCTCGTGCTCATACATCCCCTCATCCTCGTTATAGATGATGTCTGTGGGCGAAATTCCAAAGAGCCTCACCTGTCCGCCGTGCGTATGTCCGCTGAGTGTGAGTTGTGCGTGAGAGTGCGGCAATACGGCAGCCCTCCAATAGCGGGGGTTGTGAGCCAGCATGATGGTGAAGACACTGTCGGGTATACCCTCCACCGCCACAGGCACGTCAACATGGCCCTCCTTGCAGTTTTTCTCCTCATTGCCCTCCACTCCTGCGATGTAGACGGAGTCTGTGCCATGCCGTAAGACGGTATGCTCATTGAGCAGCAGCCGCCATCCTAACTGTCGCTGCAGGTCTTTTGTCTCCCTCTCATTGGCGGCTTTCTCCTCTGGTGTGCCGCCAAAATATTTGGAATAGTCGTGGTTGCCCATGATGGAGAACACGCCGTCACGCGCCTGGATGCGCCCTAAGGCCCACAGATGCTCACGTATCTCCGCAGGCTGTGTGTTTTGTATATCACCGAGAAAGAAGATGGCGTCGGGTTTCAGCAGACGTATGCTGTCGAGAGCCGCGTTGAGGATGGTGCTGTCGGCATCTTCGTAACTGCCGAGATGGATATCCGAGAAGAGCGCGATGCGATAGCCGTCGAAACTGGCGGGCAACTGATCAGAGTAATAATCCACCCTATTGACCTCCAATTCTCTGAATCCACTCGTACTTCCCTCGACGGTGACCTCAATGGCTCCGAGCGCCAGGATGCCCCCGATGACCGCCCCCCAGTTGATTCGAGAGGCAAAACGTCTGCGGATCAGCCGTCCGATACTGTCGGAGAAGGCATAAATGGCTTTGGGTACTGTCCACAGGCCAAGAATGAACAAATAGATATTAAGAGGTGTCTGCGGCCGTGGTGAAAAGTCACGCATCGTCAGCAGCACAACCGTAAAAGCGAGCAATAAAATGGACTGGAGCACCCATACGACCTTCACCCACAAAGGCCTTCCCTTGTGGTGTAAATATCGCTTGTATATCCAGAAGTCTGGCACAGCGATTAATAGGACAAACAACCAGATCGCTCTTGCTATCATTATCTGTTGATTAATACCGATTCCAGAAACCGCCTTGCCAGTGCCGCTGGCAGTCCGCGCCTGCGGGCATAGTCGGCCAACTGGTCATCTCCCACCTGTCCCAGATTGAAATAACATGCCCGGGGATGTGCGATGAGAAGTCCGGAGACCGAGGCATGTGGCCTCATGGCGCCACTCTCTGTGAGTCGTATGCCTATCTCTGGCATATTCAAGAGGTCGGACAAGATGAAATTGACACTCGTGTCGGGCATAGAGGGATAGCCTACGGCGGGTCTGATGCCCACATACTCCCCTCTGAGCATCTGCGGTATGGTGAGCCGCTCCTCACGTCCATATCCCCACAAGTCTTTTCGCACCTGCTCATGCAAACGTTCTGCCGTCGCTTCCGCCAGCCGGTCGGCCAGCGTCTGAGCAAGCATTCTCGTATAAGGGTCGCCGACATGTTCAGTCTCCATCCGCCTGTCGACGGTGGTGGCGAACAGTCCTATCTGGTCGGCCTTGCCTGAAGAGACAGGCCGGATGAAATCTGCCAAGCACAAGCATGGCTGGTCGTCGCTGTCGGGAGTCTGCTGCCTGAGCATCGGCATCCGGGTTTTCCCCGCCACCACGATGTCGTCGCCATCGCTATTGGCCTCGCACAACATCAGCACCGCCTTGGTGTGATAGTCGCGGTCGAAGTCATCGAGCATCCTCTGAGCATCAGCCTGCAACGCCTCCCGACCATCGTGTTGAGTGCCATTGACCTGCCATGCGTGATAGAAATAGGCCCAGTTGATATACGGCCTGATCTCCCTGACGGTATACTCCAACAGCCTCCTCATGACGTCACTGTCTGAATCTGATCTCCTGTCCCCGCACTTGGTCGTCAAACCGTCCGTTGGAATAGACCAGACGACCATTGCACAACGTATGCTCGACGCGCCAGTTGAACACCCTTCCGGACATAGGGCTCCATCCACATTTGCTTTGGATCACCTCGTCGGTGACCTGCCAGGGAGAGGCGGGTCTCACGATGGCGATATCGGCCTGATAGCCCTCTCGCAGGAATCCGCGCCGCGACACTTGGAAAAGTTTTGCCGGATGATGGCACATCAGTTGCACGACACGTTCTATGGAGAGCATCCCCTCGTCGACCAACTGCAGCATGGCGGGCAGCGAGAACTGCACCATGGGCATGCCCGAGGCCGCCTTTCGGCATCCGCCCTGCTTCTCTGCGAGACGATGTGGCGCATGGTCGGTAGCCACGGTATAGACGCGTCCGTCGCAGAGTGCCTGTCGCAAGGTGTCGCGGTCATGCTGTGTCTTGACCGACGGGTTGCATTTGATCAAAGCTCCTTTCTCCTTGACATCCTTCTCAGTGAAATAGAGATGGGCGATGACCGCCTCGGCTGTGATGGAGGGCACCTTTGCCTCGTCAAGGCAAGGCTCAAACAGTTCCAGTTCGCGTGCGGTGGTGAGATGCGCCACATGCAAGTGTGCGCCATACTCTTTGGCCAACGCCACCGCCCTGGCCGTAGAAGCATAGCAAGCCTCCTCGGAACGAATCAGGGCATGAAAGGTCACATCGGGGTCCTCGCCATACTTGTCCATCATCTCTCTCATGCGTCGGTTGATGATGTCGGTGTCCTCACAATGAGCCACGATGGGCAGTTGGCCAGCATGGGCAAACACGCCCCTCAGCGCCTCCTCACGGTCAACCAACATATTGCCCGTAGAAGAGCCCATAAAGAGTTTGATGCCAGGTATACGGTGTGGATCCAGGGTTTCAAACAGTTGTGAGTTGTTGTTTGTAGCGCCGGGGAAGAATGAATAATTGACGCTGCTTTTCTGTCTGGCGAGCGCGAATTTCTCCTCCAGGTCATGTGCTGTGACGGTCTGTGGCACCGTGTTGGGCATGTCGAAATAGGAAGTCACCCCACCCCATGCCGCGGCACGGCTCTCACTCTGGATGTCGGCCTTGGCGGTGAGTCCCGGTTCCCGGAAATGCACGTGTGTGTCGATGACTCCTGGCATGACGACACACCCCGTGGCGTCTATACAGAGGTCATAGTCGCCGCGGGGTGTCTGTTGCTGTGGGTATATCTTGCTGATTACCTCATTATCAATGACGAGATGTCCATTGAGCGTCTTCCCTTCATTGACAATCGTAGCATTAGAGATCAGTATGGTCATTATTGGTCGGTAGTGGTTTTTGCCGTCTCTTCGGCGGGCTGGGCCAGTTCGTTGGGTGTTGGAGGTGTGGGCAGTGGCTTCGTTTGTACCTGTACTTGTTGCTCCTGCGGCACCGGACTTTGCACCGCCTGTGGTTGCTGTGGAGGAGCCTCCAGTCCGTTTTGCATGTTTTGCAGATGGTTGGCATTTTCAAGATACCTTTTCACGTAGGGGTCGTTTTTGAAGTTGTCGGTGGCCTTGCTCATGAGTTCCACCACCCATGGACTCATCTCCGGCATCTGCCCTAATGTCACGATCATGAAAAGTCCCGGCCCGAGCACGTTGTCAAAATTGCTGGAGATGGACTGTGTGAAGAGCGTGTCGAGGCTCATATTGATCATTTGGTTTTGCTGACCGAGTCTTTTCACCACTTCTGCCATGTCCTCCCCGTCCATGAATGCCCTGTCATACTCGTGCTGCAGTTCGCGTGACTGGAGCGTGAGGCTGTCGAGCGTCTTCATGAATTTGTAGAGTTTGTCATTGAGCGGTGTACCTCCCCACTCCGTCTTCGAGTTGTTGATACGCACCCTGATGTCACCGTCCTCAAGGACGAGCGGCAGAGGCTGGCTGTTGTTGTCGATGATCAAAAATCCTATTCTGGAAGAGTCGACGGTGCCAGTGAAACTGAACTTGCCATGTATGATCTCCGTGGAGTCAACATCCTTCAGTTCGTTGCTTTTGACAGCCTTCAGGAACATCATTCTGCTGTCGAGGCCAGAAATGTCAGAGGAGCCCTCAATGTTGTATGAATTGAGGCATGATGTCATCGTCAAAAAACTCATTGCGGTGGCAAAGAGGTAAAAAAACTTGCTCATAGATCAGGTATCGAATGTTTCTTCAATACAAAAGTAATATCAATTTCTGAAGTTCGGAAAAAAAATGAGGCATTTTAAATATATTATACTCACTTTTAAATGTTTTTAGGATTCTTTCTCCAGTTCATTGGATATTCTATGTGTCGTATAGAGTTGCAGAATGGCTGCTATGAGGAGCAGCATGACCCACTTGTTGTAGAAAAACTGGATATAGGTGACTGTGGAGAAAAACCTGCGTAAAAAGAGATAGGCCGTATCGGCCATAGAGACCCCCGCGAGTATAAAAAGCACTCCTGAGATGAGCATGATTTTTCTCAGCCGTCGGATGGTGGCATTCTGTCCGTCGTAACGCTGCTGCGCCTGCATGGCTACAAACAACAGCGAGCCGAGGATGTACACCCAGCACATCCACTCAGGGTGCCACAGGATGGCGCAGCATCCGGCTCCCACCGTCATGAGCACACCGCCTATAAGATAAATCCAACTCTGTGTCTTACTTAACTGCTTCTCTGCTATCTTTTCTGGTTCTTTTTTTTCATCATTTAAAGATTGTCTATACTTAGGACATGCTTTGGGGTTAAACCAACAATAAATTTTCATAGAACCTCCCATCACAACTATCAATAATAAAGATAAAACGATTAGACCGAAAAGGACTAAAAAACCTTTTAGTGTACTGTCAACCCCACCAGCGACAGCATCGTCTTCCATATAGTCATATTGACTCTGAGCATATAAAAGCGCAGGTAATAAAAATGCTATGAATCCTGCAAAATATCGTTTCTTGGTATCGTACATTTTCATATTATCAATTCTTTATAGAAAGAATTATTTACAAATATTCTTAGTGTCTTACTTAACTGCTTCATCTGTCTCCTCCGCTATTTCGTCGCTCATGACAAAGATATCCTCATCGTCGGCTTTCATAAAATAGCGCTCACGTGCTATTTTCCTGATGGCATTAGGATTGCGCTCCAGTTCGCTCAGTCGTATGGAGTCACTGACGTATTTGGCCTCCTGCTTCTCTATCTCTTCCTGCAGCTCGCTGATCTGCTGATTGTATTTGTATCTTTGCAACATACTGTTCTCTCCGATCACAGTGAGCAGGGCAAGTCCGAGCACTATGACCAGTATATATTTGAAGCGACGTAAAAACTTACTTATTTTTATCTTGTCAAACATTTACATTTCCAATTTCAACATGCAAAAGTAGTGAATGTAAAAGAGAATTGCAAATCAAATGGGATTTTTATTTTGTCATTAGAAAAAATAATGCTAATTTTGTCACTCAATACAAGTTTCGCAAGTCTCAACCTGACGGGTATGAGCATTTCGCTATCAGCTATTCGCAACAGATGCCCTGCCGACGTCCTTCTTTTCAACAACACCCATATGGAATATATCGTATCAGCACGCAAATACCGTCCGACGACATTCGATGCCGTGGTGGGACAGTCATCACTGACCACGACGCTGAAGAATGCGGTGAAAAGCGGCAAACTGGCCCATGCTTTTCTTTTCTGCGGACCTCGTGGTGTGGGCAAGACCACCTGTGCGCGCATCTTTGCCAAGACCATCAACTGTGAGCATCCTACCCCTGACGGGGAAGCCTGTGACGAGTGCGAGAGCTGCCGTTCGTTCAACGAGCAACGCTCCCTGAACATCTTCGAGCTTGACGCGGCGAGCAACAATGGTGTGGAACACATCAAGGCCCTGATGGACCAGACCCGTGTGCCCCCTGTGCTGGGTCACTACAAGGTGTTTATCATCGACGAGGTACACATGCTCTCGGCAGCAGCTTTCAACGCCTTCTTGAAGACCTTGGAGGAGCCCCCCTCGTATGTGATTTTCATCTTGGCCACCACTGAGAAGCACAAGATATTGCCTACCATCATCTCCCGTTGCCAGATCTATGACTTCGAGCGCATGAACGTGCTCCAGATCGTGAACCATCTCAAGATGGTGGCGGAGAAAGAAGGGATCAGCTATGAAGAGGAGGCGCTGACAGTGATAGCCGAAAAAGCCGACGGCGGTATGCGCGACGCGCTGTCCATCTTCGACCAGTGTGTGAGTTTCTGCCGTGGTCAGCTCACCTATGAGAAAGTGGTGGAAAACCTCAACGTGCTGGACAGTGAGTACTACTTCAAGATCATCGACCTCAGCATAGAGAACAAGGTGGCCGATATCATGCTCCTACTCAACCAGGTGATATCCAAAGGCTTTGACGGCGGTCAGCTCATCAATGGTCTGGCCAAACATGTGCGCAACGTGCTGATGGCACAAGACCCTGTGACACTCCCCCTCTTGGAGGTGAGCGACCGGCAACGTGAGAAATTCGCTGTCCAGGCACGCCGCTGCCCCAAACAGTTGCTGTATCAGGCGCTGCGTTTCTGCAACCAGTGCGACATCGCCTACCGCCAGAGCAGCAACAAGCGCCTATTGGTGGAGCTTACCCTGATAGAGATCAGCCAGGTGACCCAAGCGGAAGAGGCGCCTGGCAGTGGGCGCCGCCCACGACGACTGAAAACCCTGTTTACGAAACTGGTAGCAAACAGTCAGCAGAGTCCGGCATCGCAGGTGGCCGGCACTGTACGTCGGTTGCAAAGCACCACTCAGGCAGTGGCGCAACCGGCGGCTACCCCCCAGCCTGAGACTTTGAGAGTAAAGACCGTCCCTGTGACGCCCTCCACTCCTACTACATCCCGTCCTGTCACGCCACTTCCGAAGCTGAACTTCAACAGTATCTCTGTGTCATTTAAGAGCATGCAGGAAAACAAAAATGCGAAGAAAGCGGCAGCAGAGCCAGAGATCTCCAACAAAGAGGAGAAAAAACAATTTACACAAGACGATCTGATGCGTGAGTGGATCGCCATGTGTGGCAGGATGCCCCAGCAGATGGCTGGCATCGCAGCACGTCTGAAGCATATCACCCCACAGATAGTGGACTATCCACACATCGAGTTGGTGATTGACAACCACACCCTGCTGGAGCAGGTGGACCGCATCAAAGGGCGCATCCGCTCGACCATGGCACTGGCGCTGCACAACGGCAACATCACCTTCACCACCCGTCTTGCCAAAGCAGAGGAGGTGAAGCCCATTCTGACTAAAAAAGAGATTTTCGACGAGATGCGCAAGTCCAATCCCGCCATCGAGCAGTTGCGCACCGGCCTCGACCTAGAAATGGTGTGAAGTTCGGTGTTCGCTTTTCGGTGTTCGGTGTTCGGTATTCTCTGTTCGGTGTTCGGTATTCGGTATTCGGTGTGCAGTGCGGTGTGCGCATAGGGCGAAAAGCGAATGGCGAAAAGCTAATAACGACTCACTATATCAACGGCATTCCTGCTTGGATACACTCCGCACGCATCTGCTCCGACCAAATACTGGCCTGGATTTCACCGATATGTGCTTTATGGAGCAGCATCATGCAAAGACGGCTCTGCCCGATACCACCACCGACACTCAGTGGCAGACGTCCTGAGAGCAACTGCTGATGGAAGTACAACTGTTCACGCTCTTCCTTTCCTGATATTTTCAACTGTCGCAGCAATGCCTCCTGGTCTACACGGATGCCCATCGACGAGAGCTCGAGAGAGCGCTCCAATATGGGATACCAGATGAGTATGTCACCATTGAGACCTTTGAGACCATCCTCTCCCACTGTCGACCAGTCGTCGTAGTCGGGCGCACGTCCGTCATGTGGCTGACCATTAGACAGTTCGCCACCAATACCCATCACAAAGACAGCCCCCCATTTTTTGCAGATGGCATCCTCACGCTCTTTGGCGCTCATGTCGGGATACATCTGCAGGAGTTGTTCGCTATGTATAAAATGTATTTTCTCTGGCAAGAAAGACTTGATTTGCGGATATGACTCACACACCAAGTATTCTGTGCGGCGAATGGCACAATAGAGCCGCTGCACGATATCCTTGAGAAACGCTACGGTGCGCTGCTCCCGGGTGATGACCGCCTCCCAATCCCATTGATCGACATAGAGAGAGTGTATGTTGTCCAACTCCTCATCGGCACGTATGGCGTTCATATCCGTATAAACCCCATATCCCGGTTCTATATGTTGTTCAGCCAGTGTGAGCCTCTTCCATTTAGCCAGCGAATGCACTACCTCGGCCTGTGCGTCTCCCAGGTCTTTGATAGGGAAAGTGACAGCTCTCTCCACGCCATTAAGGTCGTCATTGATACCTAGTCCTTTGAGTACAAAGAGGGGTGCGGTGACACGGTGCAACCTCAGTTCGGTGCTCAAGTTCTGCTGAAAGAAGTCTTTTATCAATTTGATACCTTGCTCTGTCTGCCTCATGTCAAGCAGGGCCTGGTAGTTTTTCGGTCTGATTAGTTTTGCCATTTTTGCTTTGATTCAATTCAGGGTGCAAAGGTAGGCAAAAAAAATGTCATCACACAAGAAAAAAAGGAAAAATTATACAAAAAGTAAGTAAAATCATAAAAACAGCGACATTTTGACACTTCAACAATCCCATTCCAACCATTTTTTCAACAAACAAAATGGTTTTTCCATCTTGACATGAAAGAAAAAAGGATAAAACATTGAATAATCCGAAGAAAAAACCTATATTTGTACAAAAATTAACCCATTCTATATCTATCAGACATGAAAAAAGCCTTCTTCTCCCTACTGTCCGTCATCATGCTGTCCATGATGGCCCAAGCTCAAGAGCGCATCCCTCTGGTCTACGACCATGAGAACACTGGTGCACACTACACAGCTCCTGCCATGCCGTCCGCCAGCGAGTTGCCCCCTGTCTATTCGCTTCGCGACCCTCTTCAGTGGTGCGATGGCAGTGGCCGTGCCCTGCAATTCAGCGACTGGGAGCGCAGACGCAACGAGATCGCCGCCGAGATACAACACTACGAGATAGGCACCAAACCCCTTGTGCCCGCCGAGGAAGTGGCTGCCCGAATGGATGGCGACACCCTCATCGTAGAGGTGACGCACCGTGGCGAACGCCTCACGCTGAAGTCACACATCCGATACCCGAAGACGGGGAAGGCCCCCTACCCCGTGCTCATCGGCACCAGCATGATCTCCCTGCCCCGCCCCTTGTTGGAAGACATGCCCATCGCCACCATGACCTTTCATGAGAAACAGGTGAACGACTACGGCCAATGGGGCAAGCACCACGAACGTGGCGAACACGACTTCGACCGTCTGTATCCTGAACTCAAAGACAACGGCGCCTACAGCGAATGGGCCTGGGGTCTGAGTCGTCTGATCGATGGCCTTCAGCTACTAGGAGAAGAAGTCACCCGTATCGACACGCGCCACATCGGTGTCACCGGCTGTTCGTATGCAGGCAAGATGGCCCTCTTCTGCGGCGCTTTCGACGAGCGTGTCGCCCTGACCATTGCGCAGGAGCCCGGCGGCGGTGGCGCGGCAGCCTGGCGTGTGTCAAATATGCTCGACAGTGTGGAGAGCCTCGACCGCACCGACTACCATTGGTTCAAAGAGAGTATGCGCACTGACTTCGCCGAGGAGAAGACGTTCCGTCTCCCTCACGACCGGCATGAATTGTGCGCGATGGTCTGTCCACGTGCTTTGCTGATACTCGGCAACCCCGACTACAAATGGCTCGCCGACGAGTCGGCCTATGTCTCCATCGAGGCCGCATCAAAAGTGTGGCAACAGTATGGCATCGCCGACCGTGTGGGCTACTCCATCGTCAGCGGTCACCCCCACTGCCGACTGCACGAGAGCCAGTATCCGGAGGTCAAGGCATTTATCAGCCGTTTCCTGTTGGAGGAGGATGTCAACACAGCGAATGTCGCCATCGCACCTGACTTCAAAGGCAAGACCGACCTGGGCAAATGGCTCCGCGAGACACCGGGTGCGGCATGGGAGTCGGCCCGACAGTCAGTGGACAACATGAAGATCGGTTGGAATTTAGGCAATACCCTCGACGCTACCGGCAAACGCGACACGGTGTGCATCACTCCCACCGACTTTGAGACCAGCTGGCGCCAGCCTGTCACCACCCGCCAGATGATCCACGCTTTCAAGGAGAGAGGTTTCAACTGCATCCGCATCCCTGTCACCTGGGAGAAACATTTGGACAAGGACAACCGCATCGACCCGGCATGGCTGCGCCGTGTGGGCCAGATCGTCAATTATGTGATGGACGAGGGGATGTACTGCATCCTGAATGTGCATCATGACACGGGCACTCACGGATGGCTCAACGCCGACCCGGAGCGCTATCCTGAAATCAGCAAACGACTGAAAGCGCTGTGGCAGCAAATTGCGGAGCGTTTTGAGCCTTACGGAGAGCGTCTGCTGTTTGAGGGCTACAATGAGATGCTCGACAAAGACGGTCACTGGAACAGTACCACCCCCGCCAACTATGAGGCAGCCAATGCGCTGGCACAAGACTTTGTCGATGCCGTGCGTGGCACTGGCGGCAACAATGAGTGGCGCAACCTGATTGTGACCACCTACAGCGCCAATGGCGGCAAGACCACCCTCAACGCCTACCGTCTGCCCAAAGACCTCCACGAGCATCACCTCATCGGCGAAGTGCATTTCTACGACCCGCAGGAGTTTTGCTTCCCGGAGCACAAGCCCACCGTCTATACGAAGAAATATCAGAAAATCTCACGCAAGGTCATCAATCGTGTGGCTGATCATTTCGACCGCTTAGGTGTGCCTGTCATCATCGGCGAGATTGCCGCTTTCGACAAGAAAAACACGCCAGAGCGTGTGAAATTTGCCCGTTTGGTATCGAGCGAGTGCAAGCGCCGTGGCATCACACTGGTGTGGTGGATGGGACTGCTCGACCGGGCCACCGTCAGCTGGAGCGAACCGGAAATCGTGGATGCCCTCATGGAAGGTGTGAAATAATTTGGGCTCTTTTCTCGGCCAAAATTTGTGGGTGTCGGGATAATTGTGTATTTTTGCAACCGCTTTACAAAAGATGGTCCCGTAGCTTAGCTGAATAGAGCGTCAGATTCCGGTTCTGAAGGTCTTGGGTTTGAATCCCAACGGGATCACGAAGGAAAAAGAGTTCTGAAGAATGAAAACTTGTTTTCAAATTCTTCAGGACTCTTTGGATTTTGTAGGATGGCTGGCGCCAGCCTACAGGGATAGATGCAATCAATTCAACGGGATCACTTAAATAATTGCCAACTCATTGATTTCCAATGCGGTTGGCTTTTTGTTTTTCAACAATAGGTCACATTTAGGTCACACCATTTACCTTTGACGACGAATCATGAAAAAGAGGGTGTGTCAAAATAGGCGCACTCTCTTTTTTGTAAAAAAAGCTCAAAGGCCGAACTTTCCCAAGCTCGGCCTTTGTTATGTCGTAAAAATTGTGTACCTTTACGACACCAAAATTAAGTTATGCAAAAGTACCA
>JAEEGL012401301.1_pt1 | contig 27817 bp, 16 predicted proteins | sample 9134231 | NCBI WGS metagenome assembly JAEEGL01 (sample SAMN16246548, study PRJNA631951) | gut metagenome | biome: gut microbiome; feature: rumen; material: fiber-attached | host: Bos | place: Iran: Karaj | collected 2018-10
AGTCCCATACAGCCCGCACTCATCAGATAATACGGAACAACCGAAGTCTTCAGGTTCAGAGAGTTGCCCGTAATGAGTTTTATGATTCCCAGTATATCGAAGAATCTGAAATGAAGGTGCAGCGATGTTGAAATAATCTGCGGCGGGATGATTACCACTGCCATAACAAACGCAAACCATAAGCCCTTAAGTGGGAACTTAAATCTTGCAAATCCATATCCTACAAGAGTACACATCGCAACCTGAAGAATGGAAAGCGTGATGGATGTGATAAATGAGTTTCTGAAGCCCTCCCAGTAGTGCATGATCTCGTTGCAGACCTCAAAATTGTTAAGCGTAAAATGAACGGGAACGGATACTACTATGGGATCAAGCAGATCTTCCTCTGTCATGAAAGCAACCGAGATCTTGTTAAGAAGCGGCTGTAATATTAAGAAGCAGAGTCCGAACAAAAGAATGAATCTGCACACATGCACCAGAATCTCACTCATTTTTTTCTTTAAAAGATAGCCTTCGGATTTTTTATTCCTGATCCAAAAACTCTCTTTTTTAATCTTTGTCTTAGTCATAGTAATAAACTCCCTTTGAAATCAGAAATGATGTTAATCCGATGAATGCTATTACCACCAGAAAATATATCCAGCTCATCGCAGAGGATACACCGTAGTTCTGAAGTCCGAGCATAACAGTCTGGATCTTGTCAATAACCGCATTGTCGGATCTCATGCAGAAATCTACAACTGTGTAGATCCAGTTAACCAGGAAAAGCGAACTGATCGAAGGGAATGTGATCTTCCAGAGACTCTCCCATGCGGTACATCCTTCGATATCGGCAGCTTCATACATACTCTTCGGTATGGTCTGAAGTCCCGAAAGGAAGATTATGATCTGGATTCCGGAGGCAAGCGCAACATCATAAATATTATTTATGAGTTCGAATACCTTTTCGAACGCCCTGACGCCGATTCCCGTCGTTCTCAGGATCGTCTGCAGTCCCGCCGTAATACTCACTCCGCTTGTGGCTGATTCTACGGTCTGGCTGATCATATCCATAAGCTGGTTATTTGATTCCAGGTCAAGCATTACGCCCGATGAAAGGATAACCGGAAGGAAGAATACCGCTCTTACAAGAGCACGTCCTCCGAACTTCTGGTTAAGTATCAGCGAAATGAAAAAGCTGAATACTATGATCGCCAGCGAATAAAAGATCATTCTTGTAAACTCTTCGGTAAGAAGTCTTACATAATCCGGATCCGTTCTGAATGCATAATAGTAATTGTCTATGCCCAGGGGATGCATGATAAACTTTGCCGCTCCGACTTCTACGTTACAGAAGCTCATATACAAAGACTGAATCAGCGGTTTGATCATGAACACAAGAAATCCGATTATAAAGGGTGCTATAAAGAAGTACCCAGCTATCGCTTTTCTTTTCTCTAGGCCGACATACCTATGTTTTCCTTTTGTTTTCATTGTCATTGCCCTTCCTGATTGATCTATCTTACTACTACATAATCTCTTATGGGAACCAGCGTTCCGTCGGGAGCTGTGTAATCGTCTGCGTAACTGTAGTTAACATATGCCTTGGTTCCGTCCGCATATGTCGTAACACTTACATAAGGAGTGAGATTCTCATGACCTGTCATCTCCTGATTGAATGTATGTCCGAGTTCATTATTGAATCTTGTGTACATGCCGATCATTCTGTCTTTCCACTCAGCATATTCACAACCGTAGTACTCGGGATAAAGTGATTTCTGAAGTGCAAAGGAGCTTGCGTTCATAATGGTAAAGTTAAGTCCCGCACCATATTCAACACACTTTAAGAGCTCTTCCTGGTCGTTTCCGCAGATATTGATTGGATCGCCCGTGTAATTGACATATCCGTGGATTGCTATCTGATAGAAAGGAATCTCCTCATCGATAACGGTATATCCGCTTCCCTTAAGATCCATATTTGTAACAACATCCGCAAAAGGAACCGCGTAGTCATTACCCATATTGATCATCAGCTTAGCACCCTTATCATCGAGTGTCTTGAGCAGATCCTCATTAAGATGCATAACCTGCTCTCTGCTGTATCTTTCTTTCCTGTAGTAGTCAGCGGAGAGATCCTCACCGATATCCTGGAAGGAAACTCCGGTACCGTACTTAACGGCATAATCAACAAGATTGTCAGCCATCTTCATAGCGATAGGAGCCTTTAAGAGATAATAGCTCTTGAAGCCCTCTCTCGATGAATATGTAATGTGGCTGAAATGATAAAGCTCTGCGCGCTGCTTCGTGAGAAGTCTCGCTGCATCGGTAAATGAATTGAAGCCGTTGAAGATCGTGCTTCTGTGTGCGTACTGCGTAATTCCGTCAAGATAAAGATCAACACCAAGGTTCTTGGCAGTGCTGCTTAAGTTCTTCATATCCTTTGAGCTTCCGAGCGCCGCAATAAGATTGATGCTCTTTAATACCTTCTGGCTTACACCTCCGTTGCACCATCCCGTGTATTTCACAGAGAGATTGTTCACTCCGGAATTCTTAATGTCAGTAATAAGATTAGCTGCCTCTTTATAGCTTGTAAGCTTAATGGGAACCGAAACAGGTACTCCGACGATCTGCTGAACCTTATCGATCGCTCCGACGATCTCAACAGCAAGAGGTGCTTCGTTATCAGTATTGAGGCTCATATACTGGCCATACTCGTTTTCGAGATAATCTCTGTAAGCATAAGCCATATCCACATAGCTGCTGCTGTCGATAAAGCGATATCTCTGAATGATCGACTCATCGGGAAGCTCGGGCAGGTAAGCATATACAGCTGCGTTAGCCATTGTACTTACCTTGTAGTCTTCTCTCTGGCAGATACTGTAAACAGCATTGACGTAGTTGTAGTCACTGACCATTCCGCTTACGCCGGCCTGTACAGAAGCGTAAGGAGCGCAGCCTTCCATGATGCAGATATATGAGCTGTCCTCACAGGACTGTCCGAATACGTTGAAATAGTTTCTTGTATTATGTACTACAAAGTCTCTGGAAAGGCACATATCCCAGCCGTACATATTTGCGTAGTAAGGGTTCTGTGAAAACTTTCCGTTGTTGTACTTGATTATCGATCCACCACCTTCGGGTACGAGGATAAATCCATCGCTTGTGTTCTTATCCGCTGCTCCGAAATAGGGAAGGGGCGTGATCGTGTAAATCGGTGTGGTTGATTTGTACTCGAATGAGCTGTAAGGTATTTCAACCACCAAATCATTTCCGTCAAGGCGAAGATCCATCTCAAGATTGAAAACCGGCTTGTCATCCGAAGATTCTGCTCCGTCAAGCTCCTTGTCTGCAAGATACATATCATAGGTATATCCGGCGTTTTCAAAGAAGCCTTCCATCTTCTGCTTACGTGCATCAGGTGTCTTGTCTGCTCTTAAAACATAGATTACATCGGTAGCAAGTACCGGATACAGTTCAAGGAGTTCTTCCTTGTTATCCTTCTTACGAAGGTTATTAATATCATACTTGGTGTAATAGTCTTTAACGTAGTTTACTTCAGACTGTTCCATCTTAGCTTTAAGAGCTTCAAAATCAGCCTCCTTGATAACCGGCGGAATAATGAATTCCTTGGAGATATTACCGATTGAGTAGAGAAGCTTTATCTGGTTCTCATCAGCCTCGATCTCGTAAACACCCTTTACAACACTGTAATCATGACAGTTGTAAATTGTCTCAAGTCCGTTGGTAACCGCATAAGAGAGAACGAGGTTTGAAAGCATCTTACCCTTCTCGTCCTTGAGTGCGGTGGAATCATCCGCGGCATTGTCTGCAATGGAGGACCACACCTTACCGGTGTCCTTCTGAAGGATCGTAAAATTCGTCGTAACCGGATCAAGTTCAAGCTTAAGCTTGTCATTTTCGAGAACAATCGGCTTATCATCGCCTCCATATGCCCTCGGAATGATCTGATCTTCCACCGGATCCGGATTGACGTAATGTACGATCAAGTATATACCTACTGCTACAACAAGACATAGAACCACCGGGAATATCAGGCTCTTAAGCGTCGTTATGACGGCCATTTTCCTTTCGACCTGAATTTCGGTCAGTTGTCTTTTACCTTTTTTCATGCTAGCTCCCATCCTATCTGTAACTGTTGTTTTTATTTTTGCTACATTCTAAACATCAGTTCCTTGCCTATAGATACAAAATACGAAACACCCTGCGTAACCATACTGAAGAAAAGCATCAGTATGAAAACCATTACCAGCATCGCAAACAGTGTTGCAACTGTGAACAGGATATTTTTTCCGAGTGAAAACTCGTGTATCTGACCCATGGCCATTATTACAAGGAATGCACAATATACAAGCGAGATAACACTTAGTACCTGATAGAACTGACCTTCCTCTATAGTTACCATATTACTTGCTATCATAAGAGGGATCTGGATAATGGGGTACGGAGCAAATCCGTAGCAGGTAGCCATATAAACCTGACCGAGACGGCCTTTACCGTCGAACAGCGTGGTCAGTGCCCAGTTTCCTACAACCCAGAGAGCAAGCGGGAAAAGTATACTTGCAATGTAGAGGAAAATATTGATATCTTCCCAGTATACATTCAGGAAAACAAAGCTTGTATATTTCAGTTTTATTATCCTGACAAAGATACTGATAATAAGTATTGTATTGGCCGCAGCATAGCTTCCTCTCTTTTCATGGGTGAGATCCCAGAAGCCATCAATGGGATGCGTCATGCAATACAATGAAAATTTCAGCGATTTAAAATAATTAAGATAGGTTTCTTTTTTTGTTAAGGATTTAAACATATCTCACTCCATCCTCTACACTTTAAAAATATCTGCGATCTCAATCTCATATCTGATGGACTTTATCTTTCCGATTATAAGCGGAATTGCAAAGATCAGAATGAGAAGGACTACAATCCAGGCAATATTCTGCTTGATCCAGCCTTTTCTGAACTGGGCAAAAGCCTTTGAATAGTTCTCGTCATCGTACTTTAACTCAAAGTAATCCATGGCTTCTCTGTAATAGCCCTTGCGGAGAAGCGATCTTCCGATACCGATATAGGCAAGCGTATAGTTGCCGTTCAGCATCTTAACCTCTTCCCAGGTCGCCTGAGCCTCATCATAGAGACCGTGATCAAACTGATCCATAGCCTGGAAAACAAGTGAACCGAATTCTGTAGGGATAAACAAGGTGATCGCACAGTCAAGTGTGTCAAGGACGAGCAGATCATTTCCCATATGGTCTATCGCAACGGGCTTTCTGAAATAACCGTCCATATTTCCGTTTCCGCCGAAAGCGAATACCATTCTTCCCTGATCGTCATAACCGAAGCATCTGCCTCTGTTCTGGTCGAGACAGATGTAAACATCATTGTCAAGGACGGTCACATCTCTGAAGTATGAAGGACCGTTGATTCCGCCCTTACCGCCCCAGTAGAGATCTCCGTATACGGGATAGTCACCGTTTCTTACAAGGATATCGTTTCCGAGCATGTTGAGCTTTCTGACCGCATCAACCTTCTCGTCATCGAGATCCTCCTGCTTTACTTTACCGGTGCAGGCATAAATGAATCCCTCTTTATCCATGTAAAGATTGTCGTACTCCGTGGGAACGAAGGAGTCCATCTGAGCTCTCTGCTCCTGGCTGGCTATCTTTTTCCAGATATAGTCCGTAATGTTGTAAGAAACCTTGGTCGCTCCGATGAATCCGGAGAATACTCCGTCGGCTTCGTACTTTACAAGACCTTTGTTGATACCGATTACCGAGCAGTAAACTCTTCCTGCGGTGTCGATGGTGATCTTGTCGGGCTGGAAGTAATAGTCATCGGGAAGCGTCTGGTCAACGGGTGCATCAAACTGCATTATATAGTTGAGATCCATATCGGTCTTAACTATTCTGGCATTCCCCTTATCGCAGATGAAGATGTAACCATCATCACTGACCGCAACATCGCTCGGGTTTGAAAGATTTGTAATTTCCGTGCCTTTGATCTCGTCTATCTCTCTGACAAGCTCAAAGCCATCGGTTCCCGTTCTCTTGAGTACCAGGATGCGATTGTTACCGGAGTCGCAGATATAAACTTCATCGCCCTTGACATAGAGCGAATCCGCACCTTTAAGGTTCTTCTCCAAACCGAGATCCATAAAGGTAAATACCTTTGCTACGGAATACACATCGGGGCTTTCCTGAACGTCACCCCAGTAATCATATGTATATGAGTAATGGCTCTCTTCTGCGTTTGCAAACAGCGGAACAGCCAGGAATATGGCTGCTGCTCCCGCTATTGCGGTAAAAAGCCTTGCAAATTTGTTTTTCATATCTTCCCTCGTTATACGAATGTATTGAAATTAACCGGTTATCAGTCCTTAAGTCCCGAACTTGCCATTGTCTCAAGGATCTGGCTCTGTGAGAAAATGAATGTAAGTATGGGAACTATCATTACTACTACAAGCACCGCAGCGCCCTGACCGGTTCTGGCGATACCGCCTGCCTGTATCTGCTGAAGTGCAAATACAAGTGTCTTCTTTTCCTCGGAATAGATGAATGTCGAAGCTCTGTTGTTCCAGAGTCCCTGTACCGAGAAGATGATAAGTGTCATCCAAGCGGGCTTAACGTTGGGCATTACTATCTGGAAGAATACCTTCCACTCGTTTGCTCCATCGATCTTCGCTGCTTCGATAAGTGAAGTGGGAAGACCTTCCATGAACTGTTTCATAAGGAAAAGTCCGATAGGAGCTGAAAATGCGGGAATTATGATTGCCCAATAGGTATCGATCCATCCGAGCTTATTTATAAGAATATAGTTCGGAATACCTGTTACATAGTATGAGAACATCATCGCAACGGTTACAAGCTTGAAGAATACTTTTCCGCCGGGGAAATCGTACTTCGCAAGCACGAATGCACCCATTGATGCGATAATGAGATGTCCCGCAGTTCCTACGACGGTAATGAATACTGTATTAAACAGGTATCTTGAGAATGTAACCCACGATTTACCCATTGTAACAAAGAGGTCTGCAAAGTTATCCAGCGTTGGGTTCCTTGCAAAGATCTTGGGCGGGAACATAAAGAGCTCATCAAGAGGCTTTAATGCTGCATTCACCGCATAAACGATCGGGAATACCATTATTACCGCTACCAAAGCCAGAAAGAGATAAAGGAAAATATCTCCCGCTATGGAACGGTTCGGTTTTCTCTTCTTGATAATCGGCTTGTGGTAAGGCTTTTCTTCAATTAATTCTTTCTTTTTCTTTTTACTCATTGTCAGGTTCCTACTCTTCTAAGCAAACTCTGGATTGCTTTATTAGTCAGTATCATCATCAAAAACAGTATCGTAGCTATCGCACATGCGTAACCCATCTCAAATCTGGAGAAACCGTAGTCGAAAAGGTGGGTAACGATTGTTCTAGCCGCATAGTCGGTACTGGGATATCCGCAAAGCTGCATCGTGACATCGCAGACACCGAATGCCTGGGTGATTGACATAACCGCACCGAACATGAGCATGGGCTTCATGCTTGGAAGGGTGATGTACCAAAGCTCCTGCCAGCGGTTCTTGACACCGTCCATGTATCCGGCTTCATACATCGATCTGTCTACACCCTGCAGACCTGCAACGAATGAAAGGAATCCGGATCCAAGGCTCATCCAGAGAATGACAAGCATACATATCGGAAGCATCCATTTCGGATCCGTCAGCCAGAACATCGGGGTATCTATGATACCTACATTCATCAGGAACGCATTTACATATCCATAAGCATCGCCTCTGAAGAATACCGAGAAGATAACGTAGCAGTTACCTGCTATCGAAGGTGCGTAGAATACAACAACCGCTATTGTCCTTACCCATCTCGGGAGCTCGTTAATCAGCCAGGCGAACAGGAATGACATTATGTATCCCAAAGGTCCCGTGACGACTGCTATGATAAGCGTGTTTTTAATACCTATCAGGAAGATGTCATCTTCAAGGAGAAGGCTGATGTAGTTGTTTAGACCGATAAATCTGGGTGGCTCAAGTATGTTGTAGTAAGTAAAGCTGAAGTAGATCGATGCCACAACCGGAAAGATTGAAAACATCGCAAACAAGATTGCAAAGGGAGCAAGGAAAATGTAGCAGTTCTTGCTGACCTTCATCTTCTTCAGCGCAACCTTAAGATTGTGCTTTCGAAGTATTAAATACTTTTTGAAAAAACTTTCATTCTGATAATTATTCATCTTTTCGTACCCTGTTCTTTATTCTGCTATCGGGCCTTCGTAAATCGGCATTCCGAATTCTTTACGTTTCTTGGTGATCTCTTCGTCGATCTTTATCGAGTAGTCGATGATCGTCTCTCTTGTATCATCATGTTCGTTAATGCACTTACGAACTGCGTTAGCTATATGACGTCCTGTATAATATCCGCCGGGAACCTCTCTGATACCGACTGTCTGATCCCACTGGGCAGCAAGTACATCAATATCTTCCTTGCTCCATGAAAGCTTCGAGAAAGCATCCCTGTTTGCTGTATTATATCTTGCCGAAGCACCGAGCAGTGCCTCGATCTCACGTCCGAATCTTACCTGAGTATCGATTGCTGCCCACCACTTCATAAACTCCCAGGCATTGAGTCTGGCCTGCTCTGTAGTGGCAAGCATCATCGTGCAGTTTCCTGTAATGAAGTCGCTTCTGTTTATGTAGGTGTTTCCGTTCTCATCAACTCGTTCTGTACCGGGTATCAGAGTGAAATCCCAAAGACCTCTTATCTCAGGTGCGGAAACCATAAGAGTATTGTATGTCGAATAAGGCATGATGCCTATCGGCATCTCTCCTGAACGGAAACGGCTTACAAAGTCGAAGTAAACGGGAATTCCGTAATCGTTGAAGTATGTAACGTAATCATCAAATGCTGCGATTCCGGCTTCGGTATCAACCGTAGTCTTTGTGCCATCCTCATTGTACATATCTCCGCCGTACTGGTAAAGGAGTGTGAAGTACAGTGAAAGGTCGGGAGCGTTTGAAGCAACCGCTGTGGTCGCACCTGCGCTTGATGAGCTTCCGCCTGCGCTGGGAAGTCCGATCGAAAGGTTGTTACCCTGAATGGTGGGAAGCATTTCTATAAGCTCCTGCCATGTATTCGGTACTTCAAGTTCAAGTTCTTCAAGTATGTCCTTGCGGTAGAACATTACATTGAAGGTCTGCTGCTCGGGGATCGCATAGATTCCGCCGTCTAATTTGTACTGTTCATATGAACTCTCGGAATAATGGGAAAGGACTTCCTTGTAATCCGGGAACTGAGTAAGATCAACCGACGCATGACGAAGCGCGTAGTTTACGGGCTGGTCGGCACCGATGGAAAGAACCACATCGGGTCCTCTGCCTGCAAGCACCGCATTAAGAAGTGCTCCGGCATCGACAATCTCAACGTTTACCTTAACTCCGGTCTCCGGTGTGAAGTCATCGTCTATCATCGACTTAAGTATGGTGCCCTGGTCACGACCGGTAACAACCCATACTTTAACGGCATCCTTTGCCTCTCCGCCTTCATATACATCTCCTACGGAGTTGTAATCAACGAAGAAAGAAGCTACGAAGGATTTGATCTCATGCCATGCCGCCATGAAGAAATTGCTCTTATCCTTCTTGACCTTAACACCGGTTCCGCTGACTACAAGATAATCGACATCGAGCTTTGTCTCACTCATGTTGAGCGATGCGGTACCGAGTGCGGTGATGTTGTCCTTAAAGGTAGTAAACTCAACCGTGATCTTGTTGGGTTTCTTGGCAAATCTTTCAAGCTGCTGGGCAAGCGTCTGGGCAGAAGCGATATTGTCGGCTTTCTGTCCGCTGTATGCTACCATGTCATCAACCAGCTTGTATAATCTCTTAGCTTCAAGATCCATTGCCGCGACGACTTCAGGATATACGGACTGGATGTTGTAGTCACGGTACTGGTCCGGTGTTGCGCCGGTATAAACAAGAAGCTTTCTGTAGATCTGATTCAATCTGTAAGTTGAGTTCTCAAGCTGTGAAAGGATCGAACCGAGCTCACCGAGAGTAGCTTCAAGTCTTATTGTATGCTTACCTTTTTCAAGGTAAATATTGTAAGGAACCTTATCCTTGCCGGCGAGCGTCTTGCACTCCCAGTCATTATCATAATCAAAGGATACTTCTTCAAGCTCTGCAAAAGGTATCTCACCGTCGATATATACGCATCTGTTTGCAACGCTTCCTCTTGCGTAGTTCTGACGGGCTTTAACCATTATATTGTAGAAACCGTCTGTGGGAACTTCAAAATCCCACTCGATCCACATTCCGTTGCTTCTCCAGGCATCTCCGCCGACATAGTTGAGAACTGTGGTTGTAACGCTGCTTGGTGAAGTGGTCGGTGACGATCTGTCGTACTTGGCATAAAGTGAAGACTCTGATCTGAAGGTTGAATCCTCTCCCTCGATCCTGAGCTGGAAATCCGATCCGCCGGAAGCCTTGCCGCTCATCTTTGCGGTGTACTCCTCGTAAGTCGGTCTCGATAAAACCTTCTTGAGTGTCAGGCTCTTTATCGCAAGGGGCTCATTCTCTGCGATGAATGTAAGCTCATTCTCACCCTTGGTGAAGTAGAACTTGTAGGGATCTTTTACATATCCCATATCATCGCGGAAGTATGCTGTCTGCCAGTCGTATTTTTCTATCTGTGTAGGTCTGATCTCGTTGCCCTGGTTGTCAACCTTGACCGGACCTTTGTCCATCCATATTCTGGTGAATTCGATGCTCTCCGCATCATTGAAGGGAAGTTCTCCATTGATCAGGACTTTTCTCTCAGCATTAACGCCTCTGCTCTCTGCTGCGAAATATTCCATGTAAAGATTATAGAAGCCCTCTTCGGGTACATTGACCTTCCATGTCGCCGTGGATCCCGTATCGGTATAGAGTGCATAATCGACTCCCTCGAAATTCTCAACCTTATAAGCATCGCCTTCCGTAGTGCAGTTAAGGACATCTACCTCAACATCCTGCTCCGGATAAGCTGCATCCGAGTGTGAATAAAGATATTCGCTGTATGTTCCGAGTCTCTCAGATCCCTCAACCTCAGCGTTTAAGTCAACTCCTTCATATTTGCTGTGGAAGTTCGCAACCTTCCTGTGTGAAAGCAATATGCAGACCACAACAAAAACTGCCAGCACTGCAACAGCTATTATAATGTTTCTAAGTGTCTTGTTCTTCATTTCTTCCTCCGGAACAATTTATATGCTATGATCATTCGATCCTTGTGAATTCGTAGAAGCAAGGCTTCGGTTCGTAGTTTTCGTCAAACAGGAGCGGCATCTGGGGAAGTCCCGTCTTGTTTCCGCCTCCAACATTCGATCTTGACTGAAGCCAGGAGTAATGATCCACCGTTCCCCAGAACGTGAAGCCCGAAACCTCCATGCCTTCGGTTTCATTGGCTTTCCTGAGTGCATAATATATCATGCAGTATCTGGATCTTAGTTTTTCGTTTTCCGCATCTTTGCTTTCCGCATCACCCTTGTAATCGGAGCTTGCACTGATGTCGAGCTCGGTCACCTGAACCTTCCCGACGATCTCGCCGTATTCCTTTGCGGATGCCTGAATATCGTTTGCCGAGGGGCTGTCCATTCCGTAATGGCCCTGCATGCCCATCGCAGATATCCTGGTTCCCTCCCCGGGTGCGCCTTCCTGCTCTTTAACGGCTCTTAAGAGTTCCTTGATGCCTTTTCTCTTTTCGTAGCTGCACTCATTGTAATCATTGTAGTACAGCTCAAGGGATTCGGGAGCGTATTTGTTGGCGTATTTGAAAGCGTTGATAATGTACTCGTTGCTGCGGTATACATGCCACCAGCTCGAATTGCTTCCGTGCCTGTCCTCGCTCAGGGATTCGCTCGGATTTTCATTGTCCGATCTGTAAGTGCCGGTTCCATCGCTTATCGCTTCGTTGACCACATCCCAGCCATAGAACAGATCCTTGTATCTGCTGTCCTCTCCGGTGAAGTGTGTGAGGACGGTTCTTATATACCATTCAAGCCTCTTGTCCATAACATTTGCCGTAACATAAGGCTTGTTCTTATCATAATCTTCGTGGAAGAACCATTCCGGAGTCTGGGAGTGCCACACGAGCACATGTCCTCTCACCATTATCTTCCGGTCCGGATTTTCCTCATTCCATTTGAGTATCTTGTCGAGTATCTTCTCAGCCCTGGAATAATCAAGCTTCGGAACTAGAATGCTCTCTCCGTCAAGATCTGCGACCTCTGTCCCGGGGCAAGTGCCCACGCTGTATCCGACGAGCGCATCCGGTTTTAATTCATTGCCGAGCGTCACTCTCTCAAAATGTGTAGTGAGTATATCCCATACCTTAGGGTCGTCGACCTCGGCTCCGGTCACCGCGCATCCGATGAAGCCTCCCATGAACTGCCTTACCGCATCGCGCAGGGGAAGAGTCTCGGCCGCCACCTCATCTTCCGCAGTTCCTTCAACCTGTGCATCTTCTTCGGAAACCGGCGTCGTCTCTTCGGTGAGATCTGTTTCCTCTTCACCGCCTGAAACCGTTTCAGCGGTCAGATCCACATTTGGATTCGGTCCGTCAGGTTTGATCGTGCATCCGGTCATGCACAAAGCCGCCGTCATTCCGATCATTATGAACTTTTTAGCAAGACCGAATCTGTGCATAAGGGCATACTCCGTCCAAAATTCTAAACAGATTATAAATTTTGTATAAAATATCTGCTTATTAAATCGTGCTTCATACTTCTCAAATTTTGCTTTTCATCTCTTTTGTACATTAATTTGGTATTTTTGCGTCCATTTTTGGTACAGTTTTGATATCTTCGCTGTTCATATTCTATTCAAATTGTGCTATAATCTGTATCAGATGATATAAATTGAGAAATTTTTAAGAAGGTTAATCCTTATGTCATATAACCCCGCAATATCCAATGAGCAGTACCATTCCGTCAACAGCGACTGGACAGGCTCGAGAACCGTCAGCGACGGACACGAAATCGTTGAATATCCGGCAAAAAGCCTTCACAGGATCTGGCTGAACGAGCAGCCGGTAGGCTTTGATGCGCACTGGCATTCCGCCATGGAGATCATTCTCCCGATTGAAAACAAATATACCGTGATCTGTTCAGGGGAAAAGTATGTCCTTGATCCCAACGACATTCTCATTGTTCCCCCCGGAGTCATTCACGAGATCATCGCGCCCCCAAGCGGCAGGCGTTTCATCTTTTTGCTTAACATCAGTGCGGCAACAAAGCTTAAAGGCAGTGCCAGGATAATGTCCATCCTTTCCTCGCCTCTCTTGGTCAATACGGCAAATTCACCAGAAGTTTATTCCGACATATACAACTTTCTTCTTCAGATGCGTAACGAATACTTCGGAAACAGCGAATTCTCGGAGCTTTCCATACAGGCGCTTCTTCTCAAACTGTTTATAACCATCGGTGAAAACTATGCTCAGCAGGAAAATGTTTTTTCCAGTGCCACCCCGACAAAGCGCAGGGAGTATGTGGAGCTTTTCAACGAGACTCTGGAGTATATCGACAACCACTTTACCGAGGAGATCAGTCTTGGAGACATAGCCGCAAATACCGGCTTTTCAAAGTTCCATTTTTCAAGGCTTTTCAAGCAGTACACCAATTACAACTTCAGCGATTACCTTTGTTTCAGGCGAATCAAGGAAGCCGAGGCTCTGCTCGCAAGGCCCGATGTTTCGATAACCGATGTCGCTATTTCCTCCGGTTTTTCAAGCATATCCACCTTCAACCGTCTTTTCAAACAGCTAAAGGGCTGTTCTCCGAGCGAATACCGTAAGCAGAACTCGATGATAAAGCGTAAGGAAAACCACGGCAAATGATCTTTTTTGCAAATCTCCGGATCCCGCCGCATTTCTGAGAGAACAAATCATATCGCTTTGCGATATGATCGCGCGAGCGCGGGTCGCCAAAGGCGACATTTTTCATTTCCGCGCGAGTCGCATCCATAGCGGAGCGCTTTTACTTCATAGGAAATGCAGAGCAATTTCCTATGAAGTAAATAAGACCACGGATCAAATCTATCACGATCCGTGGTCATTTTTTTTAATTACTGTATATAAAATTCCTGAATACTGCCTTCCCTCCGCTTCTCTTTGACGAGAAAACGCAAAGCCCGAATCTGTTTCCGGTAAAGTGTGAAAGTCTGAATTCCATCTTGTGAGAGTTTCCTACTTTTACAAATTTATCCTTCTTAAAATAGTAGAAGTCGAGCTTATCCCTCATATCCTCAAAATTAGCCTTGAGATATACCGTAACCTGCGGCCCGTCGAGCCTTATCTTGTCGGTCACTTCTCCGGGCATAAGATCCGGTTTGCCCATTTTGTCCCGGATATTCTCCGCGCTGCGCACGATCCTCACGAGGTAATAGTTTCCAAGTTCCTTGGTTATCCCGATCATTCCGTAGCAGCACTGAAGTGCACAGAGCCCTGCGGTATCACCGTCGCGCAGTTCACTCGCGTCGATAGTCACCTCTGCGCTGCAGCCCGGCCAAAGCATGCGCTGTGTGAGTGTGTTTCTCGCGTGGGTAAGGTTAATGCAGATCTTGTCGGTAGTTATCTCAAGTCCGCCACCCGGCAGAAGCCTCCAGTGCTCATTGTCCGGCTGATGATTCCACTGCCACTGGGGTGCAAGCTGTTTATCCCGCGGAAGATTCTCATTGGGAAGAAATCTGTCCGACGTAAATAAGGGCTCATAGGGATAATTAGGCCTGCTGCTTATGACCTCAAGTTCCTCGGGAATCTTTCCTTCATCTCCGAATACCGGGAAATCGTCTTTCCATGTTACCGGGACAAGAACCGGTATCCTTCCGACAGCACCCATATCCTGAAACATGATGCTGAACCACTTTCCGTTTAATGTATCAATGATACCGCCCTGGGCGACTCCCGCAGGACAGTAATCCGTAGAAGCGGAAAGCACGACTCCACCGGTAAATTCCCCATCAAGGCTCTCGGCCCTGAAACAGTTCTCCGTTCTTACACCGCCCTTGGGCCAATTAATGCAGAAAAGATAATAATACTTTCCGATCTTGTAGATATGGGAACCTTCATATCCCAGGATATGTTCCGTTTCATCTTTTAAAATGATACGGTCAAGTCCGCCCTTCTTCGGTGCGGTAAGCTCATCGTTCAGCTCTGTGATATGGATTTCGGTATTTCCGTAAACGATATACTTTCTTCCGTCATCATCAAAGAGCAGTGAAGAATCATGATAGCTGCCCTCCAATATGTTCTTTTTCCACGGTCCCTCTATATCAAGCGATCTGAAAATATAATTATGTCCGCCGCTGTGGCTCTGAAGCGAAATGTAGAAAACACCGCCGTGATACCTGAGCGAAGGTGCCCACATTCCTCCGGCGTATTCCGTCTGTTCAAGCTCCATTCTCTCCGCAGCGTTGTCATCAAGCTTATCGTATACGTAAGCCGCGATCTCCCAGTTCGCAAGATCATAGGACCTTAAGATGACACATCCTGGCATGAAATACATTGTCGTGCTGACCATGTAGTATGTATCCCCGACTCTTATCACATCGGGATCGGGATAATCCATTCTTGTAATAGGATTTAAATGTTTCTTCATAATCTCTCTTAACCGGGGTTTCCCCCGCATTTCTATTTTTAATCCACCACACCGAATCCGAGAAGGGTAAATCTCTTATCCCTGTCTTTTTCAGGGATCCTTACCTCGATTTCCCTCTCGGCCTGGAGCTGACCTCTGAACACTATATATGCGTTGCAGTGCTGCCAGCCTATGATATGAGGATCTATCTCAAGCTTCTTTTCACCGTCGACATATACCTCGCAGGTTCCCACTTCTATTGATGCCGAATCCATATAGGCAATCGTGAGCGCGCTGCATTTAACCCTTGCCTTAAACGAAGCGTATCCACCTGCGGGGAGGTTTGCTCCGTCATAGAGCCAGTTGTTGTCAAATTCAGGCGTACCAGCAAGATCGAGATTTCTCTCAACATGCTGTGTTTCGGTGGAATGCCCTGTAAATGCTCCGTTGTCAAAGCTTACAAAAGCGCTGCTCTTATCGATATCCGCCCTGTCCACATAGTAGATATTCTCAAACTCAGCTCCCTTGGGAGGTTTGATTCCCGAGATATCCTTATCAGGCTCATCATCCGATGCATCTGCTGTCTTAAAAAGACCTATCAGCCCGTCAGCCATGATCGTATGTCCGATATTTGTAGGATGATACATATCATAGAAGAACTGCTTCTTTGAAACTATTCCGCCTTCTTCCTCGCTTAAGTAAAACTGATCGTATACCGACCACTTAGTGCTGACCATGGGAAGATCATAGGCCTCTCCGACGCATTTCAGTCTCTCTTCGAGATTGTAGCCGTCCACAAACACCGAGAAAAGAAGTATAACTGCCGGCTTCTGAGGGCTGTTGTAAATCTTTCTTACAAGGCTGTCGTAGAACTCGCCCTTTGTCTCATCTCCCTCATCATTAACGGCAAACTCTACTATCATAACATCGGGAGAGACCTTGCCGTTTTCGGTAACATCATTTGCATAGCGAAGGATACCGACCTCTGAGGGAGTTCCCCCTACACCGGCCTTAACATATTTTACGCTGTCTTCATATCCCTTCCCTACGAGATCGCAGAAGCCCTTGAATGCCTTGTAGGCATAACAGTTTTCATTGATCGGGATGGCGCCGGCGCCCTGAGTGATCGATCCGCCGATGAAACCAACGGTTACTTCCTCCCCACGTCTTGCTTTGTCTATCGCAGCCTTAAGCCTGTGAATATTTCCCTTCTGCATGAGCGATCTGCCGATCATTTCCCTATAAGTATCGCTTTCAAAATCTATCTCTCTGTCGGCTTCCTGCTCCGGTGCAGTATAACCGTCATTTAAGTACAGTGCGACAGTGACCTTTGCCTGCATTCCTGCTTCCGGAAACTCAAAACGGATCTGTCCCGGCACATTGTCATCATCCGACCAATCGCAAAGTCCCAGCTCCATGACAAACTCCATCCCGTCTGAAGGAACGGTCATCTCAAGCGTTGTCCCGGAATTGTAAGGGTCCCTGTGTCCGTACATCTGAAAAGCAAACTTGACATCTATCGGTTCTCCGGGCCTCTGTACGCTCACACCGATACTGTGTACCTGCTTTCTAAGACCCTCTACCGTATCAAGTTCCTTCTCCATCTCCTCATTGTCGAGATTTCCGATAAACTTGGCGGCAGCCTTAAGCCTTCCGTCGCTCTCATAGATAAACTGGACTCCGCGGCCATCCGGCGCAGGGCTGCCGCAGACATCCTTATTCTTCATAATGTAATAAAACGGTCTCTTCACGGTGGGATCCTTCGGCGCCACCGGTCCTCTTGAAGATGACATATTCTTCTCCTTTAAATACTCAGTATTATTTATATTCTTAACTCAGTCCCCTACAGGTGTGTGAGGTGACGGCTTTCATAAGCGCACCGTCACTAAGTCAGTCAATCCTAATATATCCTATAGTTCCCTGACAATGCCAAAAACGCAAACATATAAAGGCAATTATCGTAATATCTTCTCTCGCCCGTCCTAAGCGGCATCTCATAAAACTTCTTAACCCACTCCCTTGCCACATCATCAAGCTCGGTCGCAAGCACTGACTGAGCAACCGTCGCCGTGATGGCAAAAGGATGAAGAGCCTTCTCTCCGGCCACTCTGCCGTCCACCTCATAAATATGATATGTATCGTTCCTCATATCCTCAAGGAGCGCTCTCTGAATATTGTATGCAGCCTTTACCTGTCCCTCGTCCTTATGAAACCATGCGTAATCAAGTCCGATATTAGCCGCGGTCCTGTATGAATCGCTGAAGAACCAGTCATGTCTGTCCTTTGTCCAGGGGATAGGTCTTGACATGGGGCTTCCGTCAAACTCCGCGTATTCAGCGGAAAATCCGGTCTTCTCATGGCAGGCCTTGGCGAGATACTGTCTGCTCACCTTTGCCGCCTCTTTAAAGAATTCCTTGTCTTCCTCATTTCCCCACTCAGACCAGAGCTCATAAAAATGAGGGAGGTGATAGGAGGGATCCGTGTAATCTATACCGGCCACAAAAAGTATCTGATGATTGTCGCGGTTAAACATGGGAACACCGGCGCGTCCGTTTTCTCCCTTGTGAACCATTGCGGAAAGGATCTGTTTAGCCTGCTCCGAATAATTGAATATTCCCTCTCCGTCTCCGAATCTGTGGCTTGCAAACAAAAGCGCCATTGCAAAGAATTCTTCTCCGTCGGGAGCGGCTCCGTCCGCATTGTGCTTTCCGTCAGTGGCACATGACCAAGCAAAATATCCTTCATGATATCCTTCGGGATTAAACATATATGTTTTTGCCCATTTCCAGATGCGGTCGAATTCTTCTTTCATTCCAAGCTGAACACAGATCATCATTCCGTAACTCATCCCTTCGGTACGGGCATCAAAATTACCCGTGTCCTCAAGATAAGCCATCCCATCCTCTGTCTCGTGATAGAAGGAATCATTGCCGTGGAAAAACTCTTCCTTTATCTCTTCAAGCCTTTTTGCAACATCCCCCTCAGGGATACCGCACTCTGCAAAAACATTTCTGTATTCTCCGGTCATTGCATTTACTCCTAAAAAAATAGATTTTGAGCATATTTTCACATACTCAAAATCTATCATAGGGTAAAAAGCCTTACTCACTATCTTTTGTTTTAGTTTAGTCATATGTTGCGCTGTTGCGCAGTTTCGTGAACTTTACAGTCCTCGCGGCCTTCGTTTTATATCTTGTTCTTGTTGAAGAAATTGTCTACCTCCTCTACAATCTTTTCCCTCGGAAGAGATTTAAGAAGATAACCCGCGGGCTTTAATGCCAGCACACTCTTTACGCTTGCCGCATCGTCCTTGCCAGTAAGAAAGATTACCGGGATATCGCTGCAGTCCACATCGCTTCTGATCATTTCAAGCAGCCTCGGCCCGGAGCATACCGGCATCTCATAATCCAGCAGGATCAGATCCGGCTTTTCCTTTGAAAGAAAATTGATCGCATTCATAGCGGAATTGACCGGCGTAATACGGTATTTATCCTCCAGCCAGCTCTTTATCGTCGTCAGCATGGTGCCGGAATCATCCACAACAAGAATATGCTTCTTATGTCCGACCGTAGCTTCTTTATCCGCTTCCCTCAGGATCTCCTCGGAAAGCTGGCCGACATTTACCGGTCTGTGGTATTCTCCGGAAACTCCCTTCTGGAAGATCCTTGTCCTGATCTCGTCAATATCCTCTTTATATCCGATTATGAAAAGCTCATAATCATTGTCGAGACATATATCCCTGAGATAAGTCGCTCCGGTATCGTCAATGTCGTTTTTGTCATCGATATAAAGATAGACTATTGAACCGATCTTATCCTTTACTTTTTTAAGGTTCTCAATTTCCAGCGTCGAGAAAACACAATCCTGTCCTGAGCTTTCCAGGTTTTTCATTATCGACTTGATTATGAAAGATTCTCTGTCAGAAACAAATAATAAGCTGCCACCTTCCATTTAGACCTTCCTCTCAAAAATTAACCTATGTAACTGTGTATGATTTCCAGAATGCCGTCTCTGTCAACCTCTGCCATCCTGCCCTCGATATTTTTATAACCTTCATTGAAATCATCCGGCATGCGATATTCCTTCATGGACTCAAACAGTTCCTTTGCCGTATCGAAATCAAAAGCTTCAAGAAGCTCCGCCATATCGGAAAGATTCTGTTTAAGATCTTTTTCCGGGATCAGCTCCCTGTCATCCGAATCTTCTTCAGGCTCACCGAATATCTCATCAAGCTTTCCGTAAAACCACTCATACTTTGATATTACGCCTAATGTCTTTTCTTTAATGAGTTCGATATCACCCTCCCTGCCGGCCGTTTCAAGAGCAAGTGCTTCCTCCGAAAGTTCATATGCACCTATCAGTCTTGCGGAACTCTTCAGTGCATGTACCTGGATCGTATAATTCTCATAATCCTCTTTTTCATATGCCTCACGGATCATCTCTATGCGCTTACCTGCGGTATCATAGAAGTTTCTGCAGATGACTCCGTATGCATCTTCGCCGCCCGATGTCTCGATTCCCTTTTGGGCATTGATACCCTCTATGCTTCCGATCTTTGAGATCAGAGATGCTTTTGCATCATCCCTCCGGCTTTCCGCGGCTCTTTCTTCTTCCGCCGCCTCATCTTCCTCGACAGGAATTATCTTTTCATTCGGCAGATAGCTCTCTATCATAGCCTCAAGCTTCATTCCGTCAAGAGGCTTTGACAGATAATTCGTATATCCCAGTCTCAGATACTCTTCTCTTGCACCCTTTACTGCATGAGCGGTAAGAACGATTATCGGAGTTTCCTCATTGAGCGGGCACTCTGTCCTGATCACATGCATCGTTTCCTCGCCGTTCATCTCGGGCATCATGGAATCCAGAAGGATTATGTCATACTGATTCTCCTTAGCCAGTTCAACGGCGCGTCTTCCGCTTTCCGCCATATCGATCCCCACTCTTATCCTTCTAAGCAGGTTCTGAGCAACGATCAGGTTCATCTCAACATCATCTACTATAAGAAGCTTGGCGTCCGGTGCATGATACCTCTCAACATCCGTAAGAACAGTGCTGCTTCCCTCTGCTTTCTCCCTATAGTCCCCGATCTTTTCAAAGGATCTGACGGGCTGAACGATGGAGAAAGAAAATACCGAGCCTTTCCCGTATTCACTGCTTACATCAAGCCTGCTGCCCATTTTGTCAAGAAGGTTCTTGGTAATGCTCATTCCGAGCCCGGTTCCTTCTATCCTTCTGTTTCTCTGCTCCTCGATCCTCTCGTAAGGCGAGAAAAGCTTGTCAAGATCTTCCTTTTTAATGCCTATTCCGGTGTCTGAGACACTCACCTTCAGGAAGATTGCTCCTCCCTCCGTGTTCTCGTAATCCACATTGAATGTGACCTTGCCTTTTTCGGTGTATTTAACAGCATTATTCAGGATATTAATGATGATCTGTTCAATGCGTACTTCATCTCCGTAGAGTCCGTTGGGGATATCTGGATTTACATTTACCTCAAACCCGATTTTCTTTCCCTCCGCCTTAGGACCTATCATATTGACAAGATCGTTTATAAGGGCACTCAGATCATATTCCCCGAGAACCAGCTCAAGCTTTCCGGATTCTATCTTGGAGAAATCCAGGATATCATTGATAAGCGAAAGCAGTGTCTTGCCTGCACTATGGATATCCCTTGCATATCCTCTTATCTGATCCTCACCCGTCTCCCTCATTATCATAGTATCCATTCCGAGAATGGCATTGATGGGAGTCCTTATCTCATGTGACATATTAGCGAGGAATTCCGACTTCGTCCTATTTGCTTCCTCCTCCATATGAAGAGCGCGCTCCAATGCCTCGGCTTTTTCCCTCTCCAGCTGTGAAACGACGATACCGTGTTTGCTGCTCTCCCTCTTGTTCTGTGCCATAAGGGCACCCTGAACGATGGAAATGACAATTGAAATAAAGAAGGCGGCCAGGATAAGATAAAAATATACCGTAAAGCCTACAGTTTCATATAATTCACGCTCTTTGGAGATGATATAGGTCTGATCTGCAAGGATCCTTCCCTTATCGTCAAGAACATCGATCCTGAATTCATGATCTCCGTAGGGGATATCATAATAGGTTACGCTCTCAAGCTTGCTTGAAAGGACAGTCGTCTTCTCGGTATCCACACCGTTCATAAAGTATCTTACATAGGGATCTGCTGTCGTGTAATTATTTATCTCCAGTGCAAATTCCGCCCTGTGTGTCCCCTTTGGGATGACGATCGTACTTACCTGAGTAATATCCTCATAAACCCCATCCCGTTTGATCGAAGTGATCTTTGTCTTGAAATCATCAACTTTCATCTCATAATTATTGAGATCAAGTGAATACACTCCACTTGTTCCGCAAATATATATAACCCCGTCTTCCGAAACATAGTTCCATGCATTGCTCGTAATACTTCCGGGGAGTCCGGATTTTATGTCAAGCAGCGTGTAGCTTTCCATCTTTTCGTTAGCCATTAAGGAATCATAATTGCCGACATATATTCCCGCTCCGCCGAGAACAAACACCTCACCGGTCTCATTCATCACCAGATCGAAATTATTGTAATAGGGCATTCCGAGTTCTTTGATCCCGAAATCACTGTCCATATAACACATTCCGCTTCCGGTCATAATGAAGTATCCGTCATTTCTCTGATCCTTCACAACTCTCAGCACTACTCCCGACGGTAAGCCTTCCTCCTTGGAAATGTACTTTACAAGCTTTTCATCTTTAATGACAGCTACGCCGTCCCCATCGGTTCCGCAGAGAAGTGTATGATCGTCAGTCTCAAGAATATTGAGTATCGATCCGCCAAGCAGCTCTTCTCCGACCAAAAGCTTATTTTTTACCTTATGATTTTTCATAAAGGTAACACCAAGATCGCCTGAAGAAACAACCGTTCCGTCACTGAGTACTCCGACGTATCTGATCTTCTTGCCGATCTCATCGGTATCAATATAGCTCTCGACTTTTCCGTCCGCAGACACCTGAACAATTCCCAATCCGTAAGTAGCCGCGAGAAGATTGTCCGACTTATCGACTGCAAAGCATCTTACCCTTACTCCGTCAAATTCCGAGGTTATCTTGCTCTTTACACTGAGTCCCTGATTGATATCAAGGATCTTAATTCCGTCGTTCGTTCCGACATAGAGATAATCGCCCCATTTTAAAACCGCATTGCTGCCCGAAGCCTTCTCATTGCAGAGCTTGAAAACATCGGTAAAACTTGATCTTCCGAGAGACAAAAGACCGCATCTGGCTGAAGTAAACCAGATGTTTCCCTGATAATCCTTAAAAATGTGATCTATTGAATTGTTGAAGCCGGCACTTTCAATAACTGTCAGATGATTTTTGTTGTCGAGATATCCTATTCCGTTGTCAGCGGCAACATATGTAATACCGCTCTCATCAAAATAAAAATCCGATATCGCCCTCAATCCGTCAGCTACAATATTTCCAAAGATATGGAATCTGTTTCCGTAGTAATGATAAATAAATATCTCGTTATCGGTACCTACATAGATCTCGTTGGGTGACTTGACGCCGATACCCGTGGGCGTGATGGCAGCAATGCTCAGCGTAGAAACCAGTTCTCCGGCTTCATAACAGCTGACCGTTCCGGCATTATTCATAACAAACATACGGCCTTCGCTGTCGGGTGAAAATCTCCTTATATTTCCCGCATCGGAAATTACCTTTTCCAGAACGATCTCACCGTCCTCAAACCTTGCAGTGGCAATTCCGCCTGTGGTACCGAAGTAATACAGACCGTTACTGTCCCTTGAAATGCATTTTACGGAATTTGAAGGAAGTCCCGTACTCATATCCGCAATGCGGAAAGTCATGTCAATATTTAAAAGAGTAAGTCCGGCATCCTGAGTTCCCGCCCAGAGCCTGTCCTGCTCATCGACAAAGAGCGTTTGCACGGCTCTCACACTCTTTATATTGTCTATAAGTACAAACTTAGAACCGTTAAAGCGATATAAACCGCCATAGGTTGCGATCCACATAGTACCGTCGGCCGTCATTGCCACATCATTAAGGCAGCCTCCGGTAAGACCGTTCTCACTGTTATACAGCTTTTCGACAAAGTTGATGGAATCATCGGCATTGGCCTTAAGCGAAGGAGACAGGCTTAAAAGTATGAGAACCGGAATAAGAACAAGAGATATCTTTCCTCCCAAAGCTTTTTTCAGCATGGCAGCTCTCTTCTTTTTTTCCACAAATCTCTTCACAAACATCAAGATCCATACAATGAACATGGCAAAGAATGCATCCGTGAAGCCGACGTATATTGCGGCAATAACATACTGAAGCCATGCCGGAAACGAGAGCCTTCCCAGAAAATCAATAATGCCGTCGGAGATCATAAAGCCCGTCCGTCCGTCATAAACTATCAGATTCATGATAAGGAGCGGAAATGCCTTTACAAGTGAAAAGAACGCCATAGCGCTTATCGTAAGGAGCACTTTCTCAAAATACTTATTTCTTTTTACAAGAAGCCCGGCAGCAACTGCAACACACAGATCGGATACAAGAAAATACCAGTCTGTCACACTAAAAAGTGAACAGGCTGCACAGCTAAGTACAGCTGAGATTCCGGCAATTATCGGTCCGCCGGTATATGCCGCAAGTATTGTACCTGTCAGGTTTAAATAAGCCGGGCAATTAAATTGAATTGTAATATAACGTCCCAGCACGTTAAGTGCAACTGCCAGTAAAACTGTCAGAATCCATTTTTTCCATTTGTTCATAGCAATATTCCTACCGGATTTTCATTCCCCCGCCTTTAACATCAGAGCTCCTTTTCCCCAAGCATATCGAGGAAGGCGCTGACGATCATGGGATCGAACTGTGTCCCCCTGCTCTTGATGAATTCCTCCCTTATCTGCTCCCTCATAAGCTTCTTCCTGTAAGGTCTGTCGTTATTCATTGCATCGTAAGCATCAGCGACCGCAACAATCCTTGCAATAAGAGGAATGTCGTTTTCTTTCTTTCCCTCGGGATAACCGCTTCCGTCATATCTCTCATGGTGATAGAGTGCCGCTTCCCTTGCATGCGGGATATTTTCTATATCTCTGAGAACATCGGCGCCCTTGGTCGTATGAGCCTTGACCATGGAGTATTCCTCCCCGGTCAGCTTTCCGTTCTTTCGAAGGATCTGCTCGCTGATATAATTATTTCCGATATTATGAAGAAGCGCAGCATTATAAACAATGTCACAGTCGCTCTTGTCCATCCCCATTTTCTCGGCGATCATCCTTGAATAGTCGGCAACTCTTCCGGAATGCCCGCCTGAGTAAAAGTCCCTCGAATCCGACAAAGTGCAGCACACCTTGAAAACATCCGCAAGCAGCCTGCTCTGACTCAGGAATTTCTCCTCGTATCTTACCGAGATGATAAATACCACAAAGAGAATTATCATCGTAAACGCCCAGAGCGAGAAACTGATTGCAAAGAAAGTACCGCTCTTTCCGCTCCAGAGAGATTTATAAAGCGTATAAGTAAATTCATAATCGGTAAGATCCACCGCACCGCTTCTGCTGTACAGGATAAGTCCGCAGACAACATCTCCGGAAAACTCGCTTGTTCCCTTTATGGGAGCCTCCCCGGAAACACCGGATCTGTCGGGATGATAGATGAAATAATCCCCGGCCTTTAAGGGTATGAGAAGATCCTGACCTGCTATCACATAGCGGATGATAAGCTCGCTGGATTTATAATTCCGAAGATCAATGGTCTGGACCAGTTCTTCTCCGTTATCATTAAACTGGTGAACCTCAAAGGTTCCGCACCATCCGTTGTTCAGATAACAATCCTCATGGATATTGACCTTGATATCCCAGTTTTCCATAAGGGTACCGGAGTTGTTTGTGATTATCATCTCATATATCTTGGCATTTAATACCATGCCCATTCCGGTATCCTGTTTTTCCCAGGAGTCCGTGGTCTGCCCTCTCGGGTGTATATCGACAACCGCTTCGGTCGTGGTCGATTCGGGTGTTATATGCTTTTTTTCTTCGTTGAAGCTATTTATCCTGATTATATGCACGATAAAGAAAGCTACGAGTATTGCAAATACCGCGAGTAAAAAGATCGTGATTCCCTTTATAATCTTTTTGACCTTATTGATCCTGTCCATTATTGTATCTCCTGCTAATTATCCTTTTTTCAAATACATCCTTTGAAAGAGGTCTGTCAAAGTAATAGCCCTGGATAATCTCACATCCCAAGGACAGCAAGGTGTCGACCTGTTCCTTCTGTTCAACGCCTTCGGCAAGAATCTCAAGCCCTATCGCCTTGGCAAGCTTTATCATATAACTCAGGATCGTCAGATCCTTGGCGTATGCTCTGTCGACAAAGCCCTTATCGATCTTTAGCGTATCAAAAGTGACTTCGCGGAGAAGCGAGAGTGAAGAGCTTCCGCTTCCGAAATCATCTACAGCAACCTTATAACCAAGCTTGTGCAATTCATCTACAAAACCGCGAAGTACGCTGATCGGGAACTCGTCTATTGTCTCGGTGATCTCGATCTCGATCATCTTCTTCGGAACGTGATATTCCCTGACTACAGCATCGATATCCGCAGCCAGATGCGAATTTGAAAGATTTCTTCTGGAGAAATTGACCGATATCGTAGGCGGTACAAGTCCCTGCTCGATCCATTTGGAGATATCGGCGCAGACATGCCTCAGCATATAGAAGTCCATGTCGCACATAAGATCCTTTGTCTCCATGACCGGAATAAATTTGCCCGGAGGAACAAGTGCTCCGTTTCTCATCCATCTGACAAGAGCCTCCGCTCCGCAGAGCATATTGGTACGGCTGTTAACCTTTGGCTGATAATACGCCAGAAACTCCTCATGTGCCATGGCAACGGGGATATCCATAGCAAACTGTTTCTCATCCTTTAAGGCATTTCGAAGTTCAGTCGTCATATAGGTAACTTCGTTTCCGGCTGTCTTTCCGTAGTTCAGTGCGGTATATGCGCTCGATATGATCTCCTCTCCCTGTGTGGTGTTGTCTTCGATCATATATATTCCGATATGCGCACCGACAGAGATATCGTAATCATTCCCTTTCTCGGAGAATTTAACCTGAGTGGAATGCAGCTGGTTTAAGAAAATATCGAGATTTCTTTTCAGCACTACCGCGATGAATCTGTCTCCGCCCTGCCTTGCAAGGATCTCGTCGCTTCTCATGGTATTCTCAACGGTTTTCGCATATTCCGTGAGTACCCTGTTCCCTATTTCCATTCCGTACTTATCATTTATTAATCCGAATCTTGCGAGATCAAAATATACGGCAGCATAATTCATGGATTTTGAAGCCTCGTTCATGCTATTCAGTTCGCTGATGCAGGCATTTTCGTTTAACAGTCCGGTCCTCTGCTCTCGTGTCTCAAGCATGACCTTTTCCTGCCTGTCCGCAACATTCTTAAAATGCAGAGCATAAACAAGCACAGCCATAGCAGTGGCATTCTGGCTCTGACCGCTGTAACCCGAAATATCTCTTTCCGCAATAATATTGAAAACAATGAATGCTATTCCTATAACGACAGTGATCATCTCACTCTTTCCGTATGAAGAATTGACTTTGATGATCGAAAAAACAAGAATAAGTCCAAGGTAAATGAAGAGCGTTCCGTAGGTGATGAATGAAAACGGACCGCCATACCAGCTGTTTGTATCGCCGATAAAAAAAACAAAACCGAAAGGTATATTGATAAGCAAAGCAATCGTACATATTAAGAACGGTATTCCGCAAAGCGCCTTCCTTCTTTTGCTGTCATTCCTGATAATGATCAGAAGGAGCGAATACATGATCGCAGGACGAAGTGCATACCCCAGAGTCGAAAAGATTTTTCTGAGCATTATCTCGGTCGCAGTAAACTCCGTCAGTTCGGATAAATAGGTCTCCGTCTGGGACACTATTGCCTCAATGATCACTATAGATATGAGAATAATAAAGCTCTTTCTGACGCCACGGTACATGCTCCTGTTGGACAGGATAGTATACCCGAGTATGACCATAGCAAAAACAAAAGGCATATTTTTTGCGATTATTTCACCGACTACCATTTCTTCACCTCGTTGATCTACATAAAAAGCCACTCTTAATTTTCCTTTAAAATCCCCTATTAGTCAATAGGTAACAAAAAGACGATGGCGTAAGTTTACTGTCAGTTGAGAAAGAATAGGGAT
>JAEEGL016295977.1_pt1 | contig 27817 bp, 29 predicted proteins | sample 9134231 | NCBI WGS metagenome assembly JAEEGL01 (sample SAMN16246548, study PRJNA631951) | gut metagenome | biome: gut microbiome; feature: rumen; material: fiber-attached | host: Bos | place: Iran: Karaj | collected 2018-10
ATATCCGCAAGGACAAAATAGCGAGCCGCCGGGCTTTTTTTATTTACGGAATAAATAAATGCTATATAATAAATCTACTCGGAGGTAAATTTATGAACATCAATGTTATCCGCTTAAGAAGTGCCTTATTTAATAAAGATAAAAAAGCCATTCAAGAGAATGACAATTTTATTGAAGAAATCAATAACGAATTGATGAATGATGACTTGATGCTCGTAGAAAACGATGATTCCGCTTTATTAAGCCTCGTTTTTGTCGAATCTGGTGGAAGCGAAGTGGAATTCGTGAAAATCCTCCCCCAATTAAAAGATCCTATTATTTTATTAAGTAACGGAAAGAATAATTCTCTTCCTGCTTGTTTAGAAATAAAAACCTATTGCAGCCAAAAGAAAAACACCGCTTTGTTATTTACCGGTGACGAAGCGCAAATCGCGGACGCTATCAAAGATACCGCAGCGGTCTTAAATGCTTATCATACTTTGCATGGCCAAAATCTCGGTGTTATCGGTCGTCCATCAGATTGGTTAATCGCGAGCCAAGTCGATTATCAATTGGTGAAAGAAAAATACCATATTAACCTCATTGATATATCAAGCGAAGAATTCTTTGAGGAGATTGATAAGCAAGAAATGGAAGAAATACCACATTTTAAGACGCTAGAGAAGAAATTTAGCAATAAAGAAGTATTGAATGGTGCTCTTTACATTTATAGCGCATTGAAGCGTTTAACGAAGAAATATAACCTATCTGGTTTCACAGTTCGCTGCTTTGATTTATTAGGTAAATATAAAAATACTTCTTGTTTAGCTTTTGGCTTAATCAATGAAGAAGGTATCACCGCGACTTGCGAAGGCGATATCCCCACAATGTTAACGATGCATGTTTTGCGTGTTTTAACTGGTCTTCCTTCTTTCCAAGCTAACCCCAGTTATGTCAGCTTTAAAGATAATACAATCCTCTTTGCTCACTGCACTTTACCACTAAATATGTGCAACAATTATTCTTTAACTACACACTTTGAAAGTGGGTTAGGAATTGGCATTAAAGGTGAGATGCCTTTAGGCAAGGTTTCCGTAGTCAAGATCACACCTGATTTAAAAGCGGACCATGCGGTTGGTTTTCTTGGCACCATCAAAGAAAATTTATCTTTGAAAAATTATTGTCGAACACAAATTGTGATAGAACCAGATGAAAGTGGAATCATCTCATTATTCAAAGACGATTTTGGCAATCATATGGTAATTACTTACGTCGATTGCTTGCCTAGTTATTTCACCTTGTTAAACCTTTTTGAAAAGGAATACGATAAAGAACATGAAGAAGATAAGGCCAAATAAAAATGACCTTTTTCTTTCGGGCTCGAAAGAACAGTTTTTGTTCACGCGTATGTGTATTCGCTTGACACAATATGCTTGTGCTTGTAAAATACAATGTGCTTCAAATGAAGCATTACCCTAAATGGCAAAAAAAGTTGAAAATACAATTGATATAAAAAAGATTATTGAACTAGTCGCGGAAACCGCTACTAATTCTTATGGTGTGGTCGCCATTGCTAACCCAAAGGCTGATTACAGTCAATCTCAAAAAACCAAGAAAGGAAAAGCGGAGGAAGGCATTATCGTGAAAAGAAAATCCGATGGTACCTTTGCTTTAGATGTTTACTTAGTATTGGCACAAGGGATTAAAATTACTGAGGCACTACGTGAGTGTCACAAAGCTATCAAATATCGTCTTGATAGAGTTTTTCCAAAATTGTGTCGCGAAGTTAATGTATTTGCATTAGACATTTCCGCAAATTAAAGAATTATGAAAACTATTAATGGTCAAAACCTGAAAGAAATGTTTATTTCAGGTGGCAATAATCTCTATAATAATTATCCCGAAATTGACGCTCTTAATGTTTTTCCTGTCCCTGATGGTGACACTGGTATGAACATGAATTTAACCATGACCAGTGGGGCAAAAGAGATTCAAAATCGTAGTGATACTAATATTTATGAGATTTCCAAAGCCTTCTCTCGTGGCTTACTTATGGGTGCCCGTGGTAATTCTGGTGTTATCACCAGTCAAATCTTCCGTGGCTTTTCCCAAGGCTTAGAAGGCAAATCCGAAGTCAACGCAGTTGGTTTATCTGATGCTTTCCAAAAAGGCGTGGAAATCGCTTATAAAGCGGTTGTCCGTCCAGTTGAAGGTACAATCCTTACTGTCGTGAGAGAATCTTCTCAATATCTCCATGAAAAAGTCAACGCTAATATGAGCATTGAAAAAGCCATGGAATTATTGATCCAAGAAGCCAAAGAATCCTTACAACGTACTCCAGAGTTATTACCAGTCTTAAAAGAAGTCGGAGTAATTGACTCCGGTGGTGCTGGATTAATTAAGATTTTTGAAGGTATGTACGCTGCTATCAAAGGTGAATTCATCGAACGTAGCAAAGCGACATCCGTCGATAAAGATAATCCTATCGTTGCCGCTGGCGCTTCTATGGAAGAAGATGAATTTGGTTATTGCACAGTCTTCTTATTACAATTAGGTCCAGATGCCACAAAGAAAACCTTTAACGAAAAGAGATTTACCAATATCTTAATGAGCCATGGTACATCCCTTGTTATGGTGAGAGACGAAGACTTAGTTAAGGTCCATGTCCATACCTTATATCCTGGAAACATTTTAAACTACGCTCAACAATTTGGTGAATTCTTAAAAATCTCCATTGCGAACATGACCGAACAACACCATGATCTTAAAGCTGGTGGCAGCGGAAATGAAGTTTATGAAGAAGATGACATGGTCGCCGAATTGAGAAATATTGCCGATAAAAAAGAGGAAGAAGAATCTAAACCAAGAGAAAAATTCGCTCTTATCGGTGTAGCTGCTGGTGATGGCATCGAGCAATTCTTCAAAGACATTGGCTTTAGCCAAGTTGTCAAAGGTGGTCAAACTATGAACCCCTCTAGCGAAGACTTCGTCGCCGCTATTAAAAAGGCTAATGCTGATAATGTCTATATCTTCCCTAATAATTCCAATATCGTGATGGCTGCTAGCCAAGCCGCAGAGATGGTTGAAGATGACAGCACAAGAGTGTTCGTTGTCCCAAGTAAAACTATCCCACAAGGCATTACTTCATCTATCATGTTTAATCCAGAAATTTCTCCTGAAGAAAACTTCACAGAAATGAAATCAGCTCTTAAGACCGTGACTTCTGGTGAAGTAACATTCGCGATTAGAGATACCGAAATGAATGGTTTGAAAATGAAGAAAGATGACTTCATCGGTATTATGGAAAAAGAAATCGTAGCTGTCGGAAAAGAAAAAGAAGATGCTTTGTTCCAATTACTCGACAAGATGATTGATGAAGATTCCAGTTTAGTGACACTAATTGTCGGCGAAGACATCTCCGAAGAAGAAGCAAACGAAATCGCTGGCAAGATCAGTGAAAAATATCCTGATGTTGATGTCGATTTACACCTCGGACAACAACCTGTTTATTCCTTCCTAATTGGTGTGGAATAATCTATAAGAACGTCGATTATATCGACGTTTTCTTTTAACTAAAAAAAGTTATTTTCATTTTATATAATATCTTGCTATTATATTTTGCATAGAGGTGCTACATATGAAAAAATGTAAAACGAACAGACGCCTTGTGAAGTGCATTTTTCTTGGACTCATCACATTAGGCATCTATAATTTAGCGGTCGCCGTCAGAATGGGATCTGATTTAAACCGCGTACAAAAACAACTCGGAATTCCTGGAAAGAGAGTTATGAACTTTATCGGCGCTATCTTCCTTTCCATCATTACATTAGGAATTCCTCTCTTTATTTGGTCCATTAGAGTGCCAAATAGAGTCTACTTATATGCTGATAAGACACAAGTAGTTAAGAAAGGCAGCTGCAAAGCTTTCTTCCTCATCACCATCTTATTATGTTGGACCGTTATCGCTCCACTTATTATGATGTCTAAATTGTTAGCCACCATGAACAATGTCTGTAAATGGTACAACGAACAAATTGAACAACCAGCCGCTGTTGCTCAACCCGCTCCTGCTCAACCTGCTGAACAACCTCAACAAGTAGAAGCTAAAGAAGAACCAGAAGAAATCGAAGTTCTTGAAGCGAAAGAACCTGCTCAACCTGCTGAACAACCAGAGGAACAACCAGAAGAGCAACCAGCTGAAGAGCCACAAGAAGAACCTCAACCCGAGGAACAACCTGAGGAACAACCTGCTGAAGAAGAAAAAGAAGAACCTGCTCCAGCAGAAGAACCCAAAAAAGAAGAAAAACCAGCTCCTGCTAAAAAAGCAGAACCTGTGAAAAAAGAACCAGCTAAGAAAGCCGCTCCTGCCAAGAAAGCAGAGCCAAAGAAAGCTGAACCCAAAAAAGCCGCTCCAGCTAAAAAAGAAGAAAAACCAGCCAAGAAACCTTCTGGCGGTGCTGCTTATCACGTGAGTAAGAGAGCCAGTGATAATAAATGGCAAGTCTTCATCGCAGGCAGTGATAAAGTCATTAAATTATTTGACACCAAAGTGGAAGCTGAAGCTTGGGTCAATGAAAAAGCCGAATCTACCGGAAGAACTGTCTTAGTACATGCTTCTAAAGGTAAATCCAAAGGCAAAATTCAAAAATAATTAATCATAATTATTAAGATATAAGCGAGAACATTGTTTCTCGCTTTTCTTTATCCCTTTTTTAAATTATATTTAATATATGGAAAAGTTGACTAAATCTCCTCGCCTTAATTATTTGTTAGGACAGATGGGAATATTCACTCCTCTACAAGTTATCAACCATCTTCCCCGTCGATATGAGAATTTTTCTTATACGAAAGAAAGACAACTAGAAGATAAAGAAAGAGTAGTACTCTTAGGAAAAGTCATTTCTATTCCCAAATTAGCGGAAGCTCGTCACTTAACAATCACATCCTTTGATTTCATGACAGAGAAAAGGACCTTTTTCCGCGTTAAGGCTTTTAATCGTCCTTATTTAAGTAAAACAATCAATCTTGAAGATAAATTCACTCTAGTGGGTGTTTTTGATAAGAAAAACAACATTATTAATTTAATGAACATCTATAAAGGGGAAATACCAGAAGATGAAAGACTTAAACCAGTCTATTCTTTGCCTTCTGATTATCAACAACATCTATATGCTTCTTTAGTAAAAAGAAGTTATGAAGAAATACAAGATAAAATCTTCACCGTCATTCCCTTTCATTATTTAAATAAATATCGCCTTTGTGATCGCAAAACAGCGATGAAGTGGATTCATTTCCCAAAAGATTATGAAGAAATACGTCAAGCTTTACGTCACCTCAAATACGAAGAAGCTTTGCTTTTTTCTTTAAAAAATCAATTAATTAGAGAAGAAAATAAATCATTAGCTAAAATCAAAAAAGAGCCTATTGATTTATCCATATGTGAACCATGGTTAAAAACCTTGCCTTTCACTCTTACTGAAGACCAAAGAAACGCAAGTGAAGAAATAATCAACGATATGAATCAAAACGCTTTGATGTATCGTTTATTGCAAGGCGATGTCGGCACAGGCAAAACATTAGTCAGCTTTATTGCATTATATGCAAATTATAAAAGAGGCGACCAAGGTGCCTTAATGGCCCCTACAGATGCTTTAGCTAGACAACATTATGAAAATGCGAAAAAGGTGTTTGCAGACACTAAGATTAAAATCGCTTTACTTTTAGGATCCACAACACAGAGTCAAAAAAGACAAATATATGATGATTTAGCGGAAGGTTATATTGATATCGTTATTGGCACACACGCCTTGTTTGCGAAAGCTGTTAAATATTCTTCTTTAGGATTGGCGGTCATCGATGAACAGCACCGTTTTGGTGTTAACCAACGTATTATGCTCGCGGATAAAGGCGAACATACGGATTTATTAATGATGTCTGCGACGCCTATTCCTCGTTCATTAGCCTTAACTTTATATGGTGATTTAGACATTTCCACACTAACTTCTTTCCCGAGTAAGAAAAGAATCATTACAACGGAAATAGTTAATTCAGATGATAAACATATTTATGACACAATTAACGAATCATTAAAAGAACATAGACAAGTCTATGTTGTTGCTCCATTGATTGATTATCGTGAAGATGGAAGATATTCCGTAGAACAACTATATGCAAGGTATTTACTCAAATATCCAGGAAAAGTAGGATTGCTACATGGTGCGATGAAGCAAGACGAAAAAGAAGAAGCCCTACAAAAATTCTATAGTGGTGAGCTTCCTATTCTTGTTTCCACTCCCGTTATCGAAGTGGGAATTGATGTTAAACCCGCAAATACAATGATTATTTATGATGCTTCTAACTTTGGTTTAGCCTCTCTTCATCAGCTCAGAGGACGTATCGGAAGAGATGGTTTTCCATCCCATTGTATATTGACGCTCGACGATGAAGATGAAGAAGCGGAAGAGAGGTTAAAAATTCTATGTGATAGTGAAGATGGTTTTGCTATCGCTGAACAAGACCTCAAATTAAGAGGACCAGGTGAATTAGCGGGCAATAGACAATCTGGTTTACCTGACTTTGCAGTCTTAAATATTATCAACGATTATAAAATATTCGTTGTGGCTAGAGATGACGCCAAAGAAATCATCAAAGACAAAAACAATAAAAACTATCAGTGGATAATTAAAAAAGCCCAAGATGAAATAAAATATAACCCAGTTACTAAAGGATAAGAAAAACAATCAAAAATTGTTTTAATAATCTTTTATTGATACAATAACTAGCGAGGTCAAATCGTGGTTAAGTTAGTTGTTGATACCATGGGTGGAGATAACGGCCCCTCTATCATCGTAGAGGCCATTTTAAATTTCTTAAAAAATCATCCCGATGTGGAAGTTACCGCTGTCGGCAAAAAAGAAGAACTAAAAGACCTCGAAAATAAATGCCGTGTTATCGATGCTCCTGATATCGTTCCTATGGAAGCTGGAGCTTTGGAAGTCATGCACATGAAGAACTCATCTATGATGGTTTCTTTAAAAACTCTAAAAGAAGAACAATTAGATGGTGTTGTTTCTTGTGGATCTACCGGTGGTTTTTTAAGTGCCGCTACCATCACCTTGAAGATGATTCCTGGTGTTAAAAGAGCAGCTTTAGTTACTGGCTTTCCAACTTCTAAAAGAGATAAAAAAGTTACTGTTTTAGATGTTGGTGCTAATAACGAGAATTCCCCTGAGGAATTAGCGCAATTCGCAACGATGGGAAGACTTTATTCGCAAGCTATTTATTCAGTTGAAGAACCAAAAGTGTATTTATTGAATAACGGAATTGAAGAAGAAAAAGGAGCGCCAGAAGTTAAAGAGGCCCATCGCATATTAAAAGAAAAACAATTTCCCAATTTCATGGGAAATATAGAAGCGAGAAATGCCCTTAATGGTGATGCCGATGTCATCGTTTGCGATGGCTTTACTGGCAATATCTTTTTAAAGAGTTGCGAAGGTGTCTGCAAAATGATGGCGGGCATGGTGAAAGAGATGTTTAATAGAAATCTCTGGACTAAAATGGGCTATCTTCACGTGAAGAAAGGCATGAATGATTTTAAAGAACAACTCGATTATAAAAGTGTGGGAGGTGCCATGCTTTTAGGAATCAATGGAGTAGTGGTCAAAGCTCATGGAAATTCTGATAGTTATTCTTTCGAAAATGCCATGAAAGTTGCATATAAATTAGCTAAAGCTCATGTAGTTGATAAAATAAAGGAGGGTTTATGTTAGATCTTGAACAATTAGAAAAAGTTTTAAATATCAAGATTCATAATCGTGAGGTTTTCCTTTTGGCGTTAACTCATCCGTCATATAACGCGGATGCAAATACAAAACACCAGGATTATGAACGCTTGGAATATATGGGCGATGCAGTTTTAGATTATGTCTCCGCGGATATTATTTTTAAAACACACCCAGAGATGGACCAAGGCCTTATGAGTAAACTGAGAAGTTATCTTGTTAAGTCTCATTCGCTCGCGGAATATGCGAGAAGAATTAATCTCGCTGAATATGTGCGAGTGGGTCATTCTATTCCTGTTAATCAAATCAATTCTTCCGATAAGATTTTAGAAGATGTTTTTGAAGCTCTTATTGGCGCAATTTATTTAGATCAAGGAATGGAAGCGGCTTATAAACACATTGCCTTCTTCTTAGAAGAAGATGTGAGAAAAACTAACATGGATGACTTAACCGATCATAAGACAAGGCTACAAGAAGAAATGCAAGCGGAACACCGCGATTCTGTGCATTATGTTTTGGTTTCTCAAAAAGGTCCTGCTCACGATAGAACATTCACCGTAAACGTTATGTTTAACGATATTGTTTTAGCAAGCGGAACCGGAAAGAGTAAAAAAGCCGCGGAAGAAGAAGCAGCGAAGAACGCTCTCGCGAAAAGGAGTGTCTAATGGGCTTAATAGCATTTTTAAAAAGTAAATTTGGTAAAAAGAAACAAGATGAAGAGACCAAGAAATATTCCGAAGGTCTAGAGAAATCTCGTAAGAATTTTTCTTCAAAACTGAAGAATCTTTCTAATCGTTATAAAACAGTTAATCAAGATTACTTCGAAGAATTGGAACAAATTCTTATCGAAAGTGATGTTGGTATTTCTTTAACTTTAAACATTATCGAAGAAGTATTAGAACGTTCTAAGCAAGAAAAAATAACCGATCCCGAAAAGATTAATGAAATACTTGTCGATAGGATGTTTATCGGTTATGCCTCCAAAGGAGATATTCAAAACGAATTGTCCTTCCAAGAAGGCATTCCTACCGTTTTATTAGTTGTCGGTGTCAATGGTGTTGGAAAAACCACAACCATTGCTAAATTAGCAAATCGTTACCTTAAAAAAGGTAAAAAAGTATTATTGGTGGCCGCTGATACTTTTAGAGCAGGTGCCGTAGAGCAATTAACAGTCTGGGCTCAAAGACATGGCATCGATATTGTCACAGGCGCCCCTGAGGCCGATCCCGCATCCGTCGCGTATGATGGTATGAAAAAGGCCAAAGAAGCCCATTGTGATTTAGTTATTGTTGATACAGCAGGTAGGTTACAAACAAAGGCCAATTTAATGGCAGAATTAGCGAAAATTAAACGTGTCATGTCTAAGGAAATTGAAGCCGCTCCACAAGAGACATTTCTAATCATTGATGCCACCACTGGACAAAATGGTGTTATTCAAGCCAAAGCATTCGCAGAAGTTACCAATCTCACAGGTGTGGTTATCACCAAAATGGATGGCACATCAAAAGGTGGCATTATCCTCGCTATAAGAGATGAATTGGGCGTTCCTGTAAGATTTATCGGTTTAGGCGAAAAAATGGATGATTTGACCGAATTTGACCTCGATAAATACCTTTATGGTTTGTGTGTGGAGGATGAATAATGGATGCGTTAGATAAAATTGTGCGCTATACCGAATTATTAAACCTCTATAGCAATTCACTTAGTGAAACACAAAAAGATATCTTAGAAGATTATTACGCCTTTAATCTATCGATTTCGGAAATCGCGGAGAATCGTCATGTCACGCGTGCCGCTGTGGAAGACGCGATTAAAAAAGGTCAAAAGAAATTAGAATCATTAGAAAAACAAATTGGCAATTTAGCCATTTTAGAAAAAATTTACGAAATAAAAAGTCAAACAAGTGATGAAAAAATTCTCGCAATGTTAGATGACTTAGAAAGGATGATGAAACATGGCATTTGAATCGTTAAGTGAAAAGCTGTCGAGTATCTTTAAGAAAATCCGTGGCCAAGCTCGTTTAACTGAGTCCAATATGGACGATATGTTAAAAGAAATTAGAATCGCTTTACTAGAAGCTGATGTTAATTTCAAAGTGGTGAAAGAATTCACTACGAAAATCAAAGAAAAAGCCATTGGTCAAGAAGTCCTTGCAAAATTAAATCCTGGACAAATGCTAGTCAAAATTGTTCACGATGAATTGGTTGAATTATTAGGCAGTGAAGATAGTGAAATTCATTACGCTAAGACAAGACCGACAATCATCATGATGGTTGGTTTACAAGGTAGTGGTAAAACCACTAGTACTGGTAAATTAGCCTATTTGATGAAAAATAAATTAAAGAAGAAAGTATTATTGGCTGCCGGTGACGTTTATCGTCCAGCCGCTATTGATCAATTGGCGCAAATTGCCCAAACAGTGGGTGTTGATTTGGTTAATTTAGGGACTAAAGTTTCTCCTGTTGAAATATCAAAAAAAGCCAAAGAAAAAGCCTTTAATGAACATTATGATGTTTTAATCATCGATACAGCTGGTCGTTTACAAATTGATGAACAATTAATGGACGAGCTAAATAACATCAAAGCTGCTGTCCAACCTGACGAAATTCTCCTTTTGGTGGATGCTATGGCAGGTCAAGATGCAGTCAATGTTGCTAATGCTTTTAATGATAAATTATCATTAACTGGTGTTATTATGTCCAAATTAGATGGCGATGCCCGTGGTGGTGCCGCATTGTCTATTAGACATATGACCGGTGTACCAATTAAGTTCTCTGGCGTTGGTGAAAAAGTATCTGATTTAGATATCTTCCATCCGGATCGTATGGCAGATCGTATCTTAGGTATGGGCGATGTGATGACACTCGTAGAAAAAGCTCAAGAAGAATTAGATGAAAAAGAAGCCAAGAAGTCCATGAACAAAATGATGTCAGGCAAATTCGATTTAGAAGATATGCTTGACCAAATGAGAAAGGTCCAAAAAATGGGCTCATTAGGCGGATTAATAAAATTAATCCCTGGAATGCCTAAGATTACTCCCGAGCAACAAGCCGCTGCGGAAAAAGAAATGCGTAACTTTGAAGTCATTATTAATTCCATGACACCAGAAGAAAGACATAATCCTGCTTTGTTTAAATATTCACGTAAAGTACGTGTCGCAAATGGTTGTGGTAAAACCCTTGCCGATGTTAATAAAGTTTTGAAAAAATACGATCAAATGAAAGAAATGATGAAACAAATGGAAGGATATCGCAAATCAGGAAAGATGCCTCCAGGAATGGGAGGGATGGGCGGATTCCCCATGTAATAAAAATGACTAGCATTAGCTAGTCTTTTTTAATGAACTTGTGTCCTTTTTCTATAGCATCGATTTCCCATTTGGGAGCTTCATCACTTTCAAGTTCTTTTAACAGTTTAATATCTTCTTTAGTAAATTTATATTGATCAAACAAGTCTTTACGAAGTTTCTTTGTTAATTTTAAAGATTGCTTTTGTCTCCACTTATTTATAGCGGTGTGATTTCCCGAATACAAAATGTCAGGAATCTTATCACCATTAAAATCAAACGGCTCTGTATATTGAGGATATTCTAATAATCCATTTTCAAAAGATTCTTCCACAATTGACTCACTAGCTATGGCTCCATCGATTAACCTAATAATCGAATCGGAAATTACCATAGCACCGAGTTCCCCGCCGGTGAGAATAAAATCACCGATGGATACTAATTCATCAACGTATTTATTAACCCTTTCATCGATGCCTTCATAGTGGCCACATATGATAATTAGGTCTTCGTAATTGTCTTTATATTCATGCGCAGTGGATTGATGAAAAGTTCTTCCTCTTGGTGACAATAAAACTACATGTGATTGAGGCGTTCTAACACTATTTAAACAGTCGATAATTGGCTGACATTTCATAATTAAACCTGAACCTCCACCGACTGGTGCAGAATCAACTCGACCATATTTATCTTTTGTATAATCTCTTATATTAATTATATTAATATTTACAACACCTTTTGCTACTGCTCTTTTGATGATGGAATTAGAAAGAAAACCATCAAACATTTCGGGGAATAAAGTTAAGATAGTAATTTTCATAACATACCCTCCATAACGTTGATAGTAATCTCTTTATTTTCAATATCAACTTTAACAATAAAAGCTTTCACAAAAGGAACGAAAAAATCTTTATTTCCTTCGCGAGAAACACGCAAAGTAATTTGTGCGGGGAATTCTTCGACCTCTTTAACAATTCCATAGACTTTATGATCTTTATCAATAATCGAACAGCCTCTTAAATCATCATAAAAATAATAACCTTCTTTTAATTCATTTCTATCTTTAATTACTTCCACAAATTGACCTTTCAAAAGTTTGGCATCTTCCGGATTTGTAATTTCTTCAAAACGAACAAAATCAAGATTTCCATTATGACGATAATTTAAGACCGTATATTGACGCCCATCGATTAAAACTTTGTTGCCTTTCTGGTATCTTAATTGAGCATTTGTGGTGCTAGAAAATATCTTGACGGTACCATCAAGGCCATGAGAATCAATAATTTTGCCTAGGGATAAATATTCCATATAAACTTACCAAAAAAGAGGATTAATCCTCTTTTTCTTCATCAAATGATTCAAATTTGAGATGAACGTGTTTGTTTTCGCTTTTGCCAGCAATTGAAACGACTTCGCGAAGAGAATTGGCGATAAGACCGCGACGTCCAATTAAACGAGCGGTGTCATCTTTTTCAGAAACGATTAAAATCGAAACATCCTTTTCGTTGTCTTCTTGCATGACACGAATTAAAACAGAACCTGGTTCTTCTACGATTGGATCAATGAGAGCACGAATAATCTTCTCGTAATCCATGAGTGTTATTCTGCTTTCTTAGCGGCTTTCTTAGCGGCAGGTTTCTTTTCGGCTTTTTCGGCTTTAGGAGCTTTTTCTGCTTTTGGGGCCTTACTAGCTTTTTTAGCAGGAGCTTTCTTAGCGGCGTTTTTAGCTAATAAACCTTTGCGGTTGAAGATAGCTCTAACGGTATCGGAAGGTGTTGCACCTTGGGCTAACCATTTTAAGGCTAATTCTTCATCGATAACGGCGTTTTCAACACCTTTAGCGGGATCTAAGTATCCAATTTGTTCAATGTATCTGCCATCACGAGCATAGCGGCTATCCGCGGCGACGATACGGAAGAATGGGTCCTTATGACGACCGATTCTTGTTAATCTAATTTTGACTGCCATATAATATGACCTCCTATTTGTCCGTCAATAATATTACCTATCTAATATATATGTGTCAAGCACTTTTGCTTTACAATTTCAAATTTTTAAAAATAAAAATAGTTGCATTAGATTTTTCACATTGTTAATATATTAAAGCGTGTTTTTAGCAAACCGCTACGGGTGCTCCGCTGTCAAACTTGAGAATGAACACCAAGAGACCATTAATGAAAGGAAGGCAAAATCATGAACACAAATTTAGTTAATGAAGTAACCGCTTCCCAATTACGCAATGACTTACCAGAATTCTCTTCTGGTGACGAAATCAGAGTTTCCGTCAGAATTATTGAAGGAAACAAATCTCGTATCCAAAACTTCCAAGGCGTTGTTATTATGCGTAGAGGTGGTGGCATTAGCGAAACATTTACCATCCGTAAAATGAGCAGTGGTGTCGGTGTGGAAAGAACATTCCCTCTTCACTCTCCTGTGATTGCTTCTATCGCTGTTATCCGTAGAGGTAAAGTGAGAAGAAACAAAATTACTTACATCCGTAAGTTATCTGGTAAATCCGCTCGTATTAAAGAAATTCTTTAATCAATGCCGAATCAGAGGGCCGAAAGGTCCTCTTTTTTTTACGCCTGTATTGAAAGTATTTTTTTAATCTCATATAATGAGTGCCGAGAAATAATATGGATACGAAAAAGAAAATCAAAGCTATTATTTGGCCACTTATCTATGTTGCTTTAATCGCCACAGTTTGTGTTAACGCGGCTTTGGTTTTTCATTCTTATTACTACACACCAATCTATATTTCCGGTCCTTCTATGGAACCCACTTTAACTGGTCAAGGTGAAATGGTGGACTATGGTATTATCGATACTCATGCCTATGCTATAAACAACATCACCAAAAATAGAACCCGTTTTAAAGTCATTACTACCTACTATCCATTCTCTAATGGAAGCAGTTCTGATTATGAAGGTGGCTATAAAGAAGGCGAAGAAAATGTCGTCAGTAAAGATGCTTCTTATAAGATAAAAAGAATCTATGCCTTCCCTGGTGAATGTTTTAAATTTGTCGTCAACGGAGACACTGTTGATTTTTATGTTAAAGACGGCAACGACATCCGTAGTTGGGAAAATATTCTTCCCACCAAAATAAATTTTCAACGTCGTATTTTTCCTTCTTCTCGTGACTATAATTACGAGCACAATGAACCATTAGGAGAAAACGAATATTGGGTCATGGGCGATAACTACGCTGCTAGTTATGATTGCTTTAGTGTGAAGAAACCTATCTATCGCGACAATATCGTGGGTGTATTGATAGCTATCGAAGGACAATGTAAGATTTCCCGTTCGGCTACCAGCGATGGTGGTACCCATGTTTCCGCCACATGTACAAATCGTAAAAAATATAATTGGCCCAAGTTTTTCTAGGAGTCTATATGGCTAATCAAATACATTGGTTTCCTGGTCATATGAATAAAGCTCTCCATGAAGTGGAAGAGAAAATAAAGCTAGTCGATATCATCGTCGAACTTTTAGATGCTCGCGCTCCTTTATCTTCGATAAATGAACAATTAGAAAAGACTATTGGGCAAAAGAAAAAGGTCATCGTTTTATCTAAACCAGATCTTGCTGATTCTACCCAAACAGAAAAATGGAAGCAATATCTTCAAAAAGATGGCAATCAAGTTTTAGTGCTCAATCTCACTAATCCCAGTTCCACTAAAGAAATCGCCAAAGCCATCAATGTTTTAGGGCAAGAAAAATGGGCTAAACAAAAAGCCAAAGGTATGAAACCACAACCTATTAGAACGATGATTTTAGGCATTCCAAACGTGGGAAAATCTTCCCTTATTAATAGAATCGCTAAACGTTCTGCGGCAGGTGTACAAAATAAACCTGGCTACACTCGCGGTGAGCAATGGATTAAAGTAAATAACGAATTTCTTTTATTAGATACTCCTGGTATTTTACCGATGAGTTATGATAATCAGAAAAAAGCCATCAACCTTGCTTTGTTAGGGGCTATTAGAGAAGATATTTTACCTAAAAGTGACCTTGTCGAAGCTTTATTAAAAATACTTAAAGAAAAATATCCTGATGGTTTAAAGGAACGCTTTGGGATTGAAGAAATAACTAATCCGCAAGACATCATTCAAGCCATTTCCTCTAAAAGAGGAGTTATAACAAACAAAGGAGAAATAGATGTCGCTAAATGTGAAAATCTCCTTTTAAAAGAATTCAAAGACGGCCTTCTCGGGAGGATGACTCTTGAATGGCTTTAGACTACGAACAACAGTTTTATAACAAAAAAGTCAAATATATCGTGGGTTGTGACGAAGCGGGAAGAGGATGTCTTCTCGGTTCTGTTTTTGCGGGTGCTGTCATATTACCTAAAGATTTTCAATGTGATTTAATTAACGATTCCAAAAAACTCACCGCTAAGAAAAGAGAAGAAGCTTACCAAATCATCGTTGATAACGCTATTGCATGGGGTGTGGGCTTTTGCACCGCTGATGAGATAGATCAAATGAATATTTATAATGCCTCTCGTCTAGCAATGAAAAGAGCCATTATTAATATGCATCACGAATATGACATGATCCTCACCGACTGTATGAAAATGCCGGGTATGGAAGTACCGGTTATTGATCTTGTTCACGGTGACGCTCTTTCTCAATGTATTGCCGCGGCTAGTATTATTGCAAAAGTCAGTCGTGATAGAGAATGTATCGAATTAGACAAGAAGTATCCCGAATATGGAATCGCCAAGCATAAGGGTTATGTTACAAAAGCACACCTAGAAGCTCTTAAAAAATTCGGCCCTATCAAACATTTATATAGATTTACATACGCCCCCGTACGCGATTCTCAAACCGAACAATTTAAACTTTTTTAAAATAATTTTGGTAAAAAATGGAAAAGTCCACCTATTGGTTAAATAGGAGGGTTTTTTATATGACACCAAAAATCAAACACATCTTGGCCTACTTGGCCATTACGCAAAAAGGGAACTGGGACCGCATTTATGAAAGACTTCATTCAAAAGAGCCTATTGATTCAAGTGAAGTTGAAAAAGTGCTTGATAAAATTAAATGTTCCTATGTCACTATGGATGATGAAGAATATCCAAAATGTCTAAAAGATATCTATCATCCCCCGTTTGTTCTCTTTTATTATGGCGACATTGAGTTATTAAAGGCCTGTGGTGATAGAGGAGAAGTCGCTATTATCGGAAGTCGTGACAATTCAGAATATGGGGCTAGAATGACCCGAAAGATAGCAGCAGAGGTAGCCAAGAGACATATTATTGTCTCGGGTTTAGCAGCGGGTATAGATGCCATTGCCGCGGAAGCCACGATTGCCGCGGGTGGCAAAACCATCGCAGTATTAGGAAGTGGCGTTGATATATGCTTCCCACCACAAAACTACGAACTCTATCGCAAAATCAAAGAAAACCACCTTGTCATTAGTGAATATCCAGAGGGCGTTCCTCCTAGCGCCGAGAAGTTTCCCCAACGCAATAGAATTATCGCCGGATTAGCTAAAGGAGTGGTGGTGACAGAAGCCGGCCCCATGAGTGGAACCTCTATTACTGTCACATTGGCTATTCAATCTTATCGAGAAGTAATGTGTATCCCTTATTCGTTAGATGTTGATTCCGCCTGTAATCGCCTTATAAAAGAAGGAGCGTTTCTCGTGGAAAGCGGGCAAGATGTAATAGATATCGTCGATGGATTTATGACCAAAAAATATTATTATGTTCGGTAAAATAAACCATTATTTTAGTAAATATATAAGCAAAACCTTAGTTGACTTTGGCCATCGAAAAGACAATAATTTGTGCCGAGAAAAGTATGAAACTAGTTATCGTTGAATCTCCCACAAAATGCACAACTATCAAACGTTATCTCGGTGATGACTATGAAGTTATGGCCTCTTTAGGCCATATACGCGACTTAGCCACATCTGGTAAGGGTGGTTTAGGAGTCAATGTTGAGGCTGGTTTTATACCCACGTACAAAGTAAGTAAGGATAAAGTGCGCGTCGTGCACGATTTAATGATGGCTAAGAATAGATGCGATGAAGTAATTCTCGCTACCGACCCTGATAGAGAAGGGGAAGCTATTGCTTGGCATTTAGCCCAAGTTTTAAATCTCAACACAGGTACCACCAAGAGATTAGAATTCCACGAAATTACTCGTGATTCTATCGGTGAAGCCATGAAACATCCGCGCGTTATCGATAGTAATCTCGTTTCTTCACAAGAGACACGTCGTATTTTAGATAGAATTATTGGCTTTAAGTTATCGATGTTAACTTATAAGAAAATTCGTTCTAGAAGTGCGGGTCGCGTACAATCCGCGACTTTAAAAATGATTTGCGATCATGACCGCGAAATTCGCGAATTTAAATCCGAAGAATATTGGAATATATTAGTAACCGCTTTAATCAATAACCATAAATTCAACCTTACCTTTACTGGCAAAGATGGCAAAACTATTGAAGTCCACAACAAAGAAGAAGCAGACGCTATTTTAAATGCTCTTCCAGAAAAATTAACGGTTATTAATGTCATTAAAGACATTAGAATCAAAGAAAGTAAAGAACCTTTTACCACCTCAACATTACAACAAGAAGCTTTTGCAAGGTTAAAATTCAAAACTAGCAAAACCCAATCAGTGGCTCAAACTTTATATGAAGGTATCAATGTCGGTGGTGAACATATGGGTTTGATTACCTATATGCGTACTGATAGCACAAGATTATCGCCCACCTTCCAACAAAGAGCAGCTAATTTCATTACTGAAACTTATGGTCCTGAATATTTAGGTACCGCCAAAATTGGTCAACACAAAGGCATTACCCAAGATGCTCACGAAGCTATTAGACCATCTAGTAATCACCGCACACCAGAATCCGTTAGACAATATTTAACTACAGATCAATATAATCTTTATAAATTAATTTATAATCGCGCTTTAGCGTCTTTGATGAAACCAAAGAAAGAAGAAGTTTTAACCATCGTCTTAGGTGGTAGTGGTTATACCTTTAAATGCGAATTAGCGCATACCATTTTTAAAGGTTACGAAATTATTTATTCCGAACCCGACGAAAAGAAAGATTATAAAGGCAAATTTCCCGAAGTTAAAGAAGGTCAAGAATACGCTATCATTGAAAAACAAGGTGAACAAAAATTCACTCAACCTCCCGCTCATTATTCGGAAGCTAAATTAGTCAAATTAATGGAAGAAATAGGTATTGGAAGACCATCTACTTATGCTTCCACAATTGATATTCTAAGACAGAGAAAATATGTCGATAATACCGCTGGTATTTTAACCATTACTGAGCAAGGCGAAAAGACCGTCGATTTATTGACAAAATACTTCCCTGACATCATTGATGTCAAATACACCGCTCAAATGGAACAAAAACTCGATAATATCGAAGTGGGAAAAGAGTCGAGATTGAACATCTTAAATGGTTTCTATCAACCCTTTATCGACGAAGTGGAATCCGCTAGTGAAAGAATAAAAATTGATAACTTTGATCCCACTGGAGAAACATGCCCCATCTGTGGCCAACCTCTCGTCTATAAAGATGGCAAAAATGGCAAATTCATCGGATGCTCCAACTATCCAACTTGCCACTATGTCAAAAAAGAAGAAAAAGCGGAAGCCATTAAGACTGGCGAATATTGTCCAACATGTGGTTCCCCACTTGTGGAAAGATTGGATAAGAAAGGTCATAAGTTTATTGCCTGTTCTAGTTATCCAAAATGTAAGTACATCAAGCAACCAGAAATTGAGGCTATCGATCCCAAAAAGATAGTCAAATCCTGCCCGAAATGCACAGGAAGTTTAATTAAGAAGAGAGGAAAATTTGGTTATTTCCTCGGCTGTACAAACTATCCAACTTGTACTTATATGGAAAAATTACCTAAGAAGAAGCGGAAATAATGTCCGCTTTTTTCTTACCTGTGGTAAGATATCAATAATGAATAAAGTAACCGCTAGTTTTCTCCAACATTTAAAAATAGACCGTAACTATAGTGAAAAAACCATTAATAGTTATTCTTATGACTTGGAGAAATTTTTCAAATTCCTCGTCGAAGAAGGAATATTAATGGACGAGGTTGACCAAATTGTTATCCGTAATTTCTTAACCGACGAACTCAATAGTGGAGTTTCTAAACGATCTTGCAAAAGAAGAGTATCTTCTCTTCGTCATTTTTACTCTTATCTCGTAACTGAGAAAATCGTTAAAGACAACCCATTTGTTTTTGTAAAAACTTTAAAAACCGAGACAAAATATCCTCATGCTCTTTATAAAGAGCAAGTACAGCGTATCTTCCAAGAAAATGCTAAACGCACTGATCCATTAGCTTGCCGCGATCAAGCTATTCTCTCGCTTTTATATTATTGTGGTTTGCGTGTTGCTGAACTCGCTGGTTTAAATGTTCAAGATGTTGATTTGAAAAGAAGAAGCGTCCGTGTTTTAGGAAAAGGAAGAAAAGAAAGATATGTTCCTTTTACTCAAGATTGCCAATTAGTAGTGCAAAAATACATCACCCAGTATAGGCCCACATTGGTAGCCAAACAAATAAGACCTACACCCGCTTTGTTTTTAGGGGATTATGTTTATAAAATTGATCCGGATAATCCAGACAAAGAACCTCGTATTACCACTCGTGGTGTCGAATACATTTTGGATCAAATCGAAGAAAAAACCGGCACTTTTGTTGGTCTCCATCCCCATATCTTAAGACACTCTTTTGCCACTCATTTATTAGAAAATGGTGCGGATTTAAGGGTTATTCAAGAATTAATGGGCCACGCTAGTATTAATGCTACACAAGTTTATACTCATGTCACTGTCGAGGCTATGAAAAAAGAATATGCCACTGCTCATCCAAGAGCACATAAAAAAGAGGAAGAAAAATAAAACAATAAATTATTTTATTCTTGTCACGGCAGATGGTTTGTTATAGAATAAACCCGCTGTGAAATCACAGACTACACACACTGCGGATGAAACTCCCATTGTGCTCTAATATAATTAGAGTGGTTGAGTTTTTCGAAACAGTGGAGGAAAAACATAAGGAGGCTCTTAAAATGAGTGAAGAAGAAAAAGTTGTCGCTCCCGTAGAAGCAGAACCTACAATGGAAGCGGTCATGCATGATCCTGATGCACCAGTTATTACAATGAAGAAATTGTTAGAAGCTGGTTCTCATTTCGGTCATCAAACCCGTAGATGGAATCCTAAGATGAAGAAATACATCTATGGTGCTCGTAATGGTGTTTACATCATTGACTTGCAACAAACCGTCGATTTAATCGGCGTGGCTTACAAAGCCTTAAAAGAAATCGTCGACAATGGTGGTAAAGTCTTATTTGTCGGTACCAAGAAACAATGTCAAGAAGCTGTTGAAGCAGAAGCCTTACGTTCTGGTTCCTTCTACATCACCAATAGATGGTTAGGTGGTACATTAACCAACTTCAAAACCATCCAAAGTCGTATTAGATTCTTAAAAGAATTAGAAAGAAGAGAAGAGGAAGGCGAACTTGATTTATTGCCAAAACAAGAAGCCGCTCAACTCCGTAAAGAAAAAGAAAAATTATCCAAGAACTTAGAAGGTATTAAGGAAATGAGAAAAGTTCCTAACGCCGTCTTCGTGATTGACCCACGCGTTGAACACAACGCTGTCGCGGAAGCCCGCAAATTAAACATCCCTGTGTTTGCTATCGTTGATACCAATAGTAATCCTGATGTCGTTGACTATGTCATTCCTGCCAACGATGATGCCATCCGTTCCGTCAGCTTAATCTTAGCCGTTATGGCCGATGCTGTTGTCGAATCTAAAGGTGGTGTTCCTGTTGTCGCTTATGTGAAAGACGAAGGCGAAGGCGTCACTATGAAAGATGTCATCAAACAAACCGAAAAAGAAAATGCGGAAAAATTAGCCAAGATCCGCGCTGAAAGACAAGCTCGTCAAGAAGCTTGGGAAAAAGAACAAGCTGAAAGAGAAGCTCGTAGAGCAGCCTTAGAAAATGGCGAAGCAAAACCCGCGAAAAAACCCGCTCGTAAGAAAGCCGAACCCAAAGCTGAAGAAGTGAAAGAAGAAGCCCCTCAAGCGGAAGAAAGTGAGAAAGAATAATGGCTGACAAAATTTCTGTTGAATTAATTAAACAATTAAGAGACCGTTCCGGTGCCGGTTTAATGGATTGCAAAGCCGCCCTCGCCGCTAGCGATTGTGACTTAGACAAAGCCAGTGACTGGTTACGTGAAAAAGGTTTAGCAAAAGCGGCTAAAAAAGCCAGCCGTATTGCTGCCGAAGGTTTAGCCTTAACCAAAGTTTGCGAAAAATGTGGCAAAACTGTCATCTTAGAAGTGAACTGTGAAACAGACTTCGTCGCCAAAGGTGATGCTTTCCGTGAATTCGTGGAAGCCATCGCTGCTAACATCCTTAAAAACGAACCAGCAAATGTTGAAGAAGCCAGAGCATTATGCGAAAGCTTATTCACCGATGCCACCGTTAAAATGGGTGAAAAATTTGATCTTCGTAGATTTGTCATCTTACCAAAAGAAGATGGCCAAGCTATCTACACATACATCCACATGGGTGGAAAAATCGCTGTCGCTTTAGTCCTTGACAAAGAAGACGCCGAGTTAGGTAAAGGTCTTGCTATGCACGTCGCGGCAAACAACCCACAATACTTATCCACCAATGATATCCCAGGTGATGCCGTTGCTCACGAAAAAGCCGTTCAATTAGAAGCTGCTAAAAACGATGAAAAACTCGCTAACAAACCTGCGGAAATGTTAAATAAAATCATCGATAGCAAAGTTAACAAATACTTTGCCGAAATGGTCTTGTTGTCTCAACCTTACTTATTAGATGATTCTAAGACAGTCGAAAAAGCCTTAAATGAAAAAGGCGCAAAGATCGTTAAGTATGTCCGTTACCAAGTTGGTGAAGGTATTGAAAAACGTCAAGACGATTTCGCTGCCGAGGTCATGTCTCAAGTAAAATAATTATCAAAAGGAACACCTTTGGTGTTTCTTTTTTTACAAAAAGGAGAGTCCTTTATGTATAAAAGAGTCTTATTAAAACTTAGTGGTGAAGCGTTGAAAGACAACGATGAATTACAAATCATTGATGTCAATCATATGTCTGATTTAGCACACACAATCAAAGCCTTACATGATGCTGGTGTACAAATTGCTATTGTCATTGGTGCTGGTAATATTTGGCGTGGTAAATTAGCCAAAGATATCGGTATTGATCAAGTCCCTGCCGACTACATGGGAATGCTTGGTACCATTATCAATGCCGTGGCTATGGCTAGTGCTTTAAAAAAGATTGGTGTCGATAGTGTGGTCTTCTCCGCTCTCAGCCAAGTTCCTGAAACAACAGTAACCTACAGTCCTGAAGAAGCTATACGCGCTATGGAAGAAGGAAAAGTGGCTTTCTTAGCGGGTGGAACTGGTAAACCATTCTTTACTACAGATACAGCGGCTACTATGCGTGCTATTGAAACGCATTGCGAAGCTATCTTCATGGGTAAGAATGGTGTACAAGGTGTCTATGATAAAGACCCCACAAAATATAGTGATGCAAAATTCATTTCGGAGATTACTTATCAACAAATAATTGATATGAATCTTCAAATTATGGATCTATCTGCGGTAGAATTAATTAAAGACAAGGATATTGAAATTCGTATTTTCTCAATGTCCGACCCGGAAAACTTCCTTCGTGTCGCTAATAATGAAAAGCTCGGCACGATTTGTAAAAAAGGAGAATAATTTATGGATGAAATCGTATTAGAAGCCCAAGGTAAGATGAACAAATCAATCGAAATCTTACGCGGAACACTTGCCACTTTAAGAACTGGTAAAGCTTCCCCTGCTTTATTAAACAATTTGGAAATTGATTACTATGGTTCACCAACCCCAGTCAATCAAATCTCTTCTATCTCTGTTCCAGAGCCCAGACAACTCTTAATCAAACCTTATGATAGAAATGATGTGAAAGCCATTGTCACCGCAATCAATGCTTCTGACTTAGGCCTCAATCCTATCAATGAAGGTACACAAATTAGATTAATGATTCCTGTTCTCACCGAAGAAAGAAGAAGAGAAATCACCAAGCAAGCTCATAAATATGGCGAAGAAACTAAAGTATCTATCCGTAACGTAAGAAGAGATTATATCGACTTCATTAAAAACGATGACTCCATGAGTGAAGACTATCAAAAACGCGTTCTCGATGATATGCAAAAGATCACCGATGAAGCTGTCAAAACCGTTGACCAAGTCATCGCTGAAAAAGATAAAGAATTAATGTCTCTCTAATTTATTAGTAGAACAATAATGGCCATTTTTCCCGCAAAAGTGGCCTTTTTTCATTTTATGTCTATTAATAATTACTATTTTAGTAAACTATACCTAAGTTTTTTGGTAAACTAAAAACTAGGTATGATTATGGAAAAGAAAAATACATTAATTCACGTGGCCTTCATCATGGATGGAAATGGTCGTTGGGCCAAAGCCCGTCATTTACCCAGACACTTGGGACATAAAGAAGGTTGCGAAAGAGTTATCGATATATACGAAGAGTGTTATGAACAAGGCATTAAAGTAATGTCACTTTATGCTTTTTCTACTGAAAACTGGAATCGCCCGAAAGCGGAAATCAATCATTTATTTACTTATCTTGAATTGTTCTTTAAAAGAGAAATTGATCGTTTAATAAGAGATGGAAGCCGCGTTGTAGCCTCTGGAGATTTATCAAAACTTCCGGAAAAAACAAGAAAAACAGTCTTGGATTCTATTGAAAGAACTAAAAATTGTAAGAATTTTACTTTTAATATTTGTTTAAATTATGGTGGCAAAGACGAATTGGTGAGAGCTGCGAAGTTATTTGCACAAGATGTCAAAGATGGCAAAAAGAACATCGAAGATTTAAATGAATCTAACTTCGAAGATTATTTATACACCAAAGGCTTACCTCCTGTTGATTTACTTGTAAGAACCAGTGGAGAGTTAAGAACTTCCAATTATATGCCTTGGCAATTAGCCTATGCAGAGTTTATTTTCCCTAAAACTCCATGGCCTGCTTTTACTAAAGAAGAATTCCGTAAATGTTTAGATGAATATTATTCCCGCAATAGAAGATTTGGAGGGATAAAAGATGAAAAATAAATCTGATTTACCTATCCAACCAAATGAAATAAACGAATCTACCAAAGCCTCGATGAAAACCCGTATTATTACCGGTATTGTAGCGGGTATTATAGTTTTTCCTATTCTCATATTTGGCGATTATCCATTTATCGCTTTGATTTTATTCGCTTTAGCGTGCTGTGTTTTTGAAATAATCAAATGTGCTGGAAAGAAGTATTCTGTTTGGCTATATATTATTTCCTTTATCTTAGCTATTTCGATTACTTTCTGGCCAGTTATTATTTCTTTATTTAATTCCGCTACTGGTGGAATTGTCCCTAATTTTGTTTTTGTTCCTTTAGAAAATTGGAGAATCTTCTCTCAACTATCTTCTTTAATTATTCCCGTTTCAACTTTAATTGTCGGTGCAACTATCTTATTCGTGACTGTCGTATTTGATCCGGGATTCGAAGTGAGAGATGCTTGCTATGTTTTTACTACAGTTGTAGTGGTTTCTATGGGCTTGCAAAGTATCTTGCTATTAAGGTTCATCCCTTTATACGAAACATCAATCCACGCTGAATCAGCGCTACCTTATTTTAGTTTCTACAACAACTTTGAAAGCAGTGCCCTCTTATTCTTTGTCTTTATTGGCACATTTATGAGTGATATTGGTGCTTATTTCATCGGTGTTTTCTTCGGTAAACACAAGATGAATCCGCGCGTCTCTCCTAAGAAAACTTGGGAAGGCTTTGTTGGAGGTATTGTTTTTTCCGCATTGTTCTCCTTTGCTTTTGCCTTCATCTTAGCGTTATGCGGTCATCCGATGTTATCTTTCTTAGATGTCAATCACTGGTATCTCATACTTCTTTTAAGTCTTGTTATTCCTCCCGTCGCCGTATTAGGAGACTTTGTCTTCTCTAGTATTAAGCGTTCTTATAATGTCAAAGATTTTGGCAAAATATTACCCGGTCATGGCGGTGTTTTAGATCGTATTGATTCCATTATCTTTACGATGATGATTACCGCTTTAATCGTTACTTTGTGTGTTTATTGGATGAAATAATGAAAAAGATTTGTATTTTAGGAGCATCAGGAAGCATTGGCACTCAAACATTAGATGTTATGCGTAAAAACCCTAATGATTTTACATTAGTGGGCTTTTCTGTTGGCCATAATACAAGAGTCATTAATCACATCCTCAAACAATATCCACAAGTCCAACATATTTGTATACAGCATAAAGAAAAGATCAAATATTACCAGCAAAAATACCCCCAAATTCATTTTTATTACGATGATGGTGGACTTCTTCAATTAATCGATAACTGTCAACCTGACTTAGTTGTAAACGCCTTGGTGGGCTTTGTGGGCCTAGCCCCTTCTCTACGTACATTAGAAAATAATTTAATCCTTTGTTTAGCCAATAAAGAAAGTCTCGTTGTGGGTGGTGAATTAGTTAATAAATTATTAGATGAAGGACATGGAAAACTCTACCCCATTGATAGCGAACATGTTGCTTTATCAAAGTGTCTTTCTGTCGATAATAAGAAAGTTGATAAACTTGTTTTAACCGCAAGTGGTGGGGCTTTTAGAAAACTCAAAAGGGAACAACTCTTTGATGTTACCCCTGAAGATGCTTTAAAACATCCTAATTGGAAGATGGGAAAAAAGATCACCATTGACTGTGCCACTATGGTTAATAAATCATTCGAAGTCATTGAAGCTCATTATCTATTTAGATACCCCATCAATAAAATAGACATTAAACTTCACGATGAATCAATGATTCATTCCTATGTTATTTATAAAGATGGCTCTATGAGATTAGATGAAGGAAAACCAGATATGCGTATTCCTATCAAATATGCCTTATATGAAACTTTAACTGATTTCCAAACTGTCACTGCTTATGATTTAAAGCAATTTAAAAATTATCATTTCCATGATTTTGATATTAGTAGATATCCGATGGTCAAATACGCAAAGATGGTAATTGAGAAAAAAGGCACTTATGGAGCAGCCTTTAACGCCGCAAATGAAGTGGCAGTGGATGCTTTCTTACATCACCGTATATCTTTCTTGGATATAGAAAGTATAATTGATGAAATCATGAGAAAGCACAAGAATACCAAACACCCCACTTATAGTGAAATCTGTCTTGCGGATTTCTTAACCCGTATCAAAGCTAGCGAATTAGTGAAAAGAAAGGAGAATAAATAAATTATGCAAGTTTTAGAAACCATCCTTTATATTCTTCTCTTTATCTTTTGTTTATCCGTTTTAATTGCTATTCACGAATGTGGCCATTTAATTGCCGCAAAGATTTTCCGCGTTTATTGTTTGGAATATTCTATAGGTTTTGGTCCTCGTTTCTTACATGTTAAAAGAAAGAAAGGTGAAACATATTTCTCTTTGAGAATTATTCCTTTTGGTGGCTTCGTCTCCATGTATGGAGAAGGCGTAGAACTACCAGATGGAGAAAATATTCCACCAGAAAGAAGTTTGGAAGGTATTAAAAAATGGAAAAGAGCCATTATTTTAGTAGCTGGTGTCACCATGAACGCTATTTTAGCGTTAACTATCTTCTTTGTTACTAATATTGCTTTTGAAAATAAATATGTCTATGCTCGTCAAATTAGCATCGCAGAGAATTCTGTTGCCGCAGAAGTCGGTTTACAAACTGGTGACCGTATAAGACTATATGGCGATATTGAGACCGAAAACGATAAAGATGAAAGAGACGTCAAAACCAAATTCTATGAATCCGGTCTTTATTATGTCGGTGTTCCTTATGAAGATTACGCTATCATTACCACGAATGTTGATGGTAGTGAATCAACGTTTGCTGCCGCTCCTTTCTTATATTTAGAAGGTTTAAAAAACTTTACTGATGTCAATTACGCTGATTTCTTATATTTCTACAAAGTAGAAGGAGATGTTATTGCTACTACACCTGTGGAAATAAATGAATATTTCCAATCCGCTACAATTAATTTAAAAACCATACCTTATGTAGAAGACGAAGAAGATGGCCATTGGGATTTTGAACATATGGTTGATCATTTTGTAACTATCAATAAAAAAACCACAGAAAAAGGTATTAAATTAGATGATGGTTTAGGCGTGTCTTTCCTTGTGGCCACTGAACCAAGAATGAGTTTCTTCCCGGCTATCGGACAATCCTTCGTGGATTTCGGCAATGCCTCTACCGCCATTGTCAAAGGCATAGCCAGTCTCTTCTATGATGCAAAAGCCTGGAAAAATGTCGGTGGTATCGTCGCTATTGGTTTTGAATCAACTAGCATTTTGAAAAACCTCGGTGTTTCTCGTTTCTTGCAATTATGGGGCATTATCTCCGTTAACTTAGCAATCGTGAACTTGCTCCCGTTCCCCGGGTTAGATGGATGGCAACTCCTTGTTCTAATTGTCGAAGCCACCGATAGAAAGAAAATACCAGAAAAAGTCAAAAATATCGTTTCCATTGTGGGTTTAGCTTTGCTATTCTCATTAATGATTGTTATATTAGTGTTTGATCTTATTAAGTACGTATTCTAATTATGAAAGATTTGATGATTCGTTTTTTAAATAGTATCCACATCGACAACATCGATGATTTTGATCTTGATTTCGATATGGTGGG
>JAEEGL016336760.1_pt1 | contig 27817 bp, 14 predicted proteins | sample 9134231 | NCBI WGS metagenome assembly JAEEGL01 (sample SAMN16246548, study PRJNA631951) | gut metagenome | biome: gut microbiome; feature: rumen; material: fiber-attached | host: Bos | place: Iran: Karaj | collected 2018-10
AGCGGCGGCGGCGGTGAGAACACCTTGCCTAACCCCCATAACGATGACAGAACCGCTGGTGCTTCCTGCGACAAATCCACATACTATGGCGCATGCAGTGATGATTTCACCAAGCGTTACTATTGCGATAACACCAACCAGGTCGTCGTCGAAAAAGATTGCGCCAATGGCTGCGATCCCGCATCCCTGGGCAACAACGGCTCCAAGTGCAAAACTGGCAGCACCACTCCGACCGAAGATTGCAATGCTTCCAGCACTGCAAAATGCAAAGCCGTTTGCACCACCGACCTTTCTACCGGTTACTACTGGAATGGCACTGCAAATGCGGTCGTTCCCGTGAGCTGCCCGAACAAAGACTGTAACGTCAGCGATACCGGTTATGTGGCATGTGGCTCATGCGATGTGAATACATACGAAACCATCTGCGTAGGCAATGTTGCAAAACGCTGCCGCAACGGCCAGATCGTTGAAAATACCTGCAGAGCTGGTACAACATGTGTCGTTCGCACCGATGGAACCTGCACCGTTGCAAGTTCACAGTGTGTTGAAGGTCATTACAATACAACCACCTATGCACACGGCTATTTCGAGTGCATCTAATCTCTGGCAACTGCTAAAAAAAGCGCCCCAATCGGGGCGCTTTTTTTGTGTCTGGAAAGCAGTGTACAGCGTGGATAAAGCTGGCTTATGGCTTATGGGGAAATCCACCCTAAGCTCCAAGCTCCAAGCTCTAAGCTCTAAAACTGGGCAACTGCGACATATCCAGTCGCTCAATTCGACTCAATCGCGCCATAATGCTGCAGCAAATGCAGTGCCGCATGCATGCCGTCGAGCGCGCAGCTCGTGATGCCGCCTGCATATCCGGCGCCTTCGCCCAGCGGATAGAGCCCCTCGGTGCCAATCGCACAAAACCGATCGTCGCGCACAATGCGAAGCGGTGAACTCGTTCGTGATTCAATACCGACCAGATTCGCTTCGCTCGATACAAATCCACGCATCTGGCTGTTAAATACCGGTAATGCGGCTTCGAGCGATGCGCAGATTCTTTTTGGCAAAATCTCGTGCAGATTGGCGGGGATGGTCCCCGGTTTGTAGGTCGTGTGCGGATTTTGTGAAGAAGTCCGGTGGTGCAGAAAATCCATCATCGATTGTGCCGGCGCAAACGCCGGCGGACAGTTGGCTGATGCTTTGCGTTCCAGTTTTCGAATCCAGTGCAAACCACCCAGAGGGCCAGGTTCAAACATCTCCGGTGTTGTCTGGACGACGAGTGCCGAATTCGCATATTTCCCGTTTCGTAGACTGCTGCTCATGCCATTCACCACACGGGTGTCTTCGGTCGTCTGCGACGCAACGATTCTTCCCCCGGGGCACATGCAGAACGAAAATGCGCTCGGCAGCGTTTCGTGATTGAATCGCACCGCATATTCTGCTGCCGGCAGCAGCGGATGATTCGCATAGGTGCCATATTGAATCTCATTGATCAATGCCTGCGGATGTTCGACTCGCACGCCAACTGCAAATGGTTTGGGTTCGATTTGTACCCCATGGCGATGCAGCATTTCGAAGATATCATCGGCACTGTGCCCCACACAGAGCAGCACGATATCGTAATCCAGCCGGTTCCCGTTCACGACGATGCCCCGGCAGCGGCCGTTTTCGATGATCAAATCGTCGATTCTGTGCTCAAAAAAATACCTGGATCCATGGGCTTCCAGATATTCGCGCATCTTTACCAGAATCGGCATCAGACAGTCGGTGCCGATATGTGGATGCGCTTCATATTTGATGCATTCTTTGGCACCAAACTGCACAAACCAGTCCATGATAATCGGGATTTCCCTGGATTTGGTGCGCGTCATCAATTTGCCGTCCGAATAGGTTCCGGCTCCGCCTTCGCCAAAACAGATATTGCTCTCCGGATTCAGTTTCGCGCCATTAATCAGCGTTCCGATGTCCTGTGCCCGCTGTTTAACTTTCTTGCCGCGTTCAAAGATGTCGACACAGAATCCGGCTGCTGCAAACGTCATGGCTGCAAACAATCCCGAAGGCCCCGCACCAGCAATACAAATCCTTGGGCGGTTCTGTATTTGTACAAAACGCGGCAGCTCCGGCATCTTTATGGGATCTGTACATCCTGCATCCCGCAGTATTCTGGCTATCCGTGCATCATCGATGGTGCAGATTTGAAGAATCACCTGGAATCTTGGGTGTTTGTGGCGAACATCCAGACTCTTTTTATAGTATTGACATTCGGTAATGGCGTCTTTGGGAATTTTGAATCTTTTGGCACAGCTTTGGGCAAGATCGCGAATTTCGTCGAGTTCCAGTGTGATTTGCGGCGTTTGTAATATCATAGGCTATCATTCCCGGTCGACCATAATCTCTGCGGTTTTCTTGGATGTATGGTACTCTGGTATGCAGATTGTACAAATGTGATCACCAGATTTCTGAGTTCATTCAGTGGCACGATACAATCGACATCTCCGCGAATCGCGGCGCTTTGCGGTTTTGAACATTCGGTTTGTCTGGCAATCAGTTCAGAACGTGAAGCTTCCACAGATGCGCGTTTGGCGGCCGATTCCGGTGTATTGTCCAGAGCTAGGAGCTTTTTATGATACAACGTATCTGCCAGGGTTTCGGGGGCCATCACCTCCAGATGTGTGAGCGCTGTGGCGACGATCCATGCCGGATGAAATGGTGCGCCTTTCATGGCGTAATACCCGGCGCCCGAGGCTTTGCGCAGCAAAATACACAAATGCGGCGGATCCTCACGCCGGTCACACGAAAGCTCCCGCAATATCATTGCACCATATTTCAGCAGCCCCTGGCGTTCGGCTTCGTATCCGATATCAAATCCTGCCACATCCTGCAGCCAGATAACCGGAATACCGTCTTCTCTTGCATTTTCACATACACGGCGCATCTTGATAATCGATTCTTTATACAGAATACTGCCGGCATGTACCGCGTGATCGTCTTTTGATTCGGTCTGTTCCGGATTGCTTGCAATCAATACCGCCGGAAGTCCGTCGATCAGCGCCAGCACGGTGAATACTTCTTTTCCTGTATCTTCGTACAATACCTGGGCCTGACCGCCATCCACCAGACGTGCGATAACCTGGGAGATGCAATAGGGTTTGGATATATCTGCCGGAATGATTTTGTACAAATCGTCAATAGGGTAGAGGGATTCTATACTTTCGGCCATTCGATAGTATGCATCTGCCGGTGATGGCATCAATGATGCCCATTCACGCAGCTTTTCGACGGCATCATCATCATTTTGGGCTCTTTCTTCGGCACACCCCGAAATATGTACATGAATATCGGGACCACCGAGTCTGCCACCCTCCATGCCTTTGGATGATGCATTCAACGCATTGCCGCCAATACAAATCGTCGCCTGTTCGGTCATCACGATCCTGTCGGCCAGCAAAGGCATATAACCGCCGCCAGCCACACAGTCGCCAAAGACCGCGGCGAGCTGCAAAATGCCGGCACGATTCAGTTGGGCCTGCAGCTCAAAAATGGCGCCGGCTCCCGTCGCACCTGCAAATGATTTGTCTTGCTCCGGCAGATAGAGCCCCGCGCATTCGACCAGATAAAACACCGGCAAACCAAGACGAAGCGCCAGTTTCTGTGCGCGCTCGATCTTTTCGGGCGTTCCCGGATGCCAGGCACCTGCGGTGACCGTATTGTCGTTGGCAATGATCACCGCACGGCGGCCAGCTATTTCACCAATGGCGCAGATGACGCCCAGCCGCCACGGTTTGTGCGCGTCGTTTGGTTCGCGATCAAAGCCCTCGTATTCGCCCAGATACCAAATCCTGCTTCCGCTGTCACACAGCCGCTCGACGCGATTTTGCGCGGTGAGGCGTCCGCGCTGGGCGATGCGCTCGATCACTGCAGCCGATCGTTCTGTGGCGATTTGCTGCAAATCTGCTGCAATTGCTTTTTCTTTTGCGCGAATCGCTTCGCTGTCACCCGCATCTGTATAGATGTCTGAACCAATGGATGTTAGAAAAATCATGGTTTTACTGTTTGATCCACGCAAGCGTTACACCATCACCGCCTTCATAATACTGCCCCGGCCGTGTCGCCTGAACAAGCGGAGATCGGCTCAGATACTGGCGAATACACGTCTTCAAAACCCCTGTGCCATGCCCGTGAATGATATAGCACATCGCCTGCTCGTTGATGCGCATGCTTTGCAAAAAGAACTCCGTGCGTTCGATGGCGTCCTCGCTCGTCAATCCGCGCAAATCGAGCGTGTTGCTGCTGATTTGCGCCAATATCGGGAGTTGTGTCGTCTCATCAACGAGCTGGCTGCTTTCGTGTTTCACTGCGATGATCCGCGCGTTTTTGATGCGCTTTTCGCGCGCTGTAGGCTCGGGCGTTTCCTCGACAATCGGATGACCCAAATCCTCGATCTTTGCATGCACCTGCAATGCACCAAGCCGAAGCGTCACCTGATTCCCCGAACGTGCCAGAACCGTGGCATTGCGGTGGTATTGCTTGATTTGCACCGTTTTGCCAATCACGATTTCCCGTTCGTTCATCGGACTGAACGGCGGGGCTGTCAGATTGGTGACGGCGCTTTGTTCCTGGCGCGCTTCGGATTCGAGCTGCTGCATTTCGCGGTCGATTTCTTCCTGCGTCTCGGTTTGCTGGCGGAATTCGGCTGTAAATGTTTTGCGGCGCAGTTTGTTCACCCGTGCGCGGATGCGCCGAATCGTCTCTTGCAGCGATTCGACATCTGAACCCAGCGATTTGGCTATCTGGGCGCGCATTTGTACCCGCAGTTCCTCGGTCTCGGCCCGCGCCTTGTCCAGCTCGGCCTGCGACTGCGCGACCAGTGCGCGCGCTTCTTCCAGCCTCACGCGCTGCTTTTCGAGATCGGCAATTGCATGCTCCAGATGACTCGTTTCGTGTGAATCATACTGATTCCGCGCATGCACCAAAATCGCGGCGGGAAGACCATTCTGCTCGGCGATTTCAAACGCAGCACTCGTTCCCGGATGCCCGGATTGCAACAGATACGTCGGTTTCATGCGCTCGAGATCAAAACTGACGCTCGCCGACGATACCCACGGTGTTTCGAGCGCAAATGCTTTTACGGTTTCGAAATGCGTCGTTACAAAACACGTCGCTCCCTTCTCGTGCAAATAGCCGATGAGCGAAAGCACCAGCGGTGAAGCATGCTCGGGATCCGTGCCGCTGAAAGGCTCATCGAGCAGATAAATCGAATGGGCATCTGCCCGGGGCAGCGATTTCGCCAGCCGCTGCACATGGGCCGAAAATGTCGAAATGTTCTGGGCAATCGATTGATCATCACCAATATCTGCATATACACCGCGATAAACCGGAAAACACGACGATGCGCCGGCACAAATCGGAATCCCGGCTTTGATCATCAGCGCAAAAAGACCGACGGTTTTCAGATTCACCGTCTTTCCGCCGGCATTCGCACCGCTAATCACCAGCACATGCGCCGGATCATGCAGCATGATATCGTTTGCGACGACGTGGAATTCAGGCATTTCATAATGCCTCAGCGCAAGCAGCGGATGCCGCGCCTGATACAGCTCAATCTCCCCGTCGCTCAGATCGGGAATATGGCATTTGCAGTCGAGCGAAAATTTCGCCACTGCATCCACGCCATCCAGATAAATACAGCGTCTGGCATTGCTCAAAAATGCTTCGCGGTATCGTCCGACTGCCTGCGACAGCGTTTGCAGAATACGCTGTTCCTCGGCATTGATGCCGAAATCCGAAATGCGCAGCGCATTGTTCAGTTCGACGAGTTCGGCTGGTTCAATAAATACCGTTTGCCCCGATGCGCTCGTCGCATGCACGATGCCGTCTATGCGATTGCGGTTCGTCGCTTTTACCGGCAGCACATAACGACCTTCGCGCTGTGTATAATACGAATCCTGCAGCGATTCCTGCACCTCGGAATCGGCCAGCTTTCGCTCGATCCGCGTGCGCAGGCTCTCGGCAAGCCGTCTCGATCGCTCCCTCAGCGCCGCCAAATCCGGTGAGGCTTCATCTACCAGCTTGCCATCCGAATCAAACGAGGCCTTCAGTTTGCGCTCGAGATCCCGCTGCTCCTCGATATCTTCGGCGTAAGCCCACAAATACGGCGCATCTTCGCGCCTCACCCGAAAATAGTTCTTCGTCGCATGAAACGTCGACAGATTCGCCGCTACCTGCAGCAATTCCTCGCCGCTCAGCACCGCACCGCGTTCGGCGCGAAGCAGTATGTCTTCGATATCGGTTATCGATATCCCAACTACCGAATCAAATTTGTCATATAAATCAATGCATTGTGCGACTTCCGCCAGCCGTCTTGCAATCAGTTCCGGTTCATCAATCTGCGGAAAATGACGCACACACAAGGATGTCTGCTGGCTGTGACAACGCGATGCAATGGCTTCAAGCACCTGCGGCCAGTCCAGATTCTCATGCAAATTCTCCGCTGACCGCGTGTCGTCGACAAATCGTTGTAACAGCGCTTCCGGATTCACTTCCGAAAGCGCCTGGGGCGCATATCTCATCTATATCTTCTCTATATCTTCGCTGCTCACGATGCTTTGAGCGCGATATTCAGTTTCTGGCGCACCGCGAAATAATCATCACTGATTGCCCAGATGATCAGCGAACGCAGGCGTTCATTCGGTGTGCGGCTGCTGATGGCATTTGACTCTTCGGCGAGCAGCTGCTCGACAACCGATATCGAATTGCAGAACAAAAGACCGGTGCGATTGGCAAAATCTTCTACCGATTCCACAAACAGCGATGGATTGAACGCATTGCGATCGTAAACATCCTTCACAAGGCCTGCGAGCACTTTGTAGAGCTCCGGCGTGAGCGCGCTGAGCAGATAATTCGATACCTGCATCTGGTTCTTGTCCAGTTCCAGGCCAAGACTGGGCTTGATCGTCTGGAATATCGTGCGCAAAATCAATTCGACATTCTGCGGACCAAGCTGCAGCAAGTAAAACTCAGGACGCATCAGCAGCAGCGCTTTGGCCGTCATAAATGCCAGCTCCTTGTGGCTGCGCCCCGAAAGACAATTCGGATGAATCAAAAACGATCGATTCGTAAAATACGCATTCGTCACACCCGAAAATCTGTCACACCGATAGAGCAGCGGTACCTCCGCAAATCCAAGCGCCTCTGTCTCGTTGCGAATGGTATTGTTAAACGTCGTATCGGCCGATATGTCGATATGCGATTCCCGTTCGTTAATGCGATACGTCGAAAAATCGTTCGAAAACATATCTCCGATTATCTTCGTACAATACTTCATAATCTGCACAATCGAATTGTCCAGCGATGAAGGTATGATGTGATACCAGACCTCATCCGGCATCCTTTGCGTGATTTGAACGTCTTTATCGGCAAACTTGTCGACGATTGTCTTTGCTTCTTCGTTCTGGGGATCCAGCGTATTCAGCACGCGATAGGTGCACAGCGATTCATCGAACCTGCCAAGCATCCGGTAACACCGCGCCAAATCCTGCATCGCAGTCGGGTGCTCAAGCGTATACGCCAGAATCCTGCGGTTCTCCGCAACCGCTTTCTCAAGCGTCATTTCGTCCGATTCATACAGTTTTGCCAAAATCGTGTGCAGACCGATATTCTTGGGCAGCAAATCCGCCGCCAGCTGATACGCTTCGCTCGCGCCTTCGATATCATCTTTGGCCAGCATCTGGTCGCCAAACTTCTTGCATATCGCTGCCGCATAATTGATGTACTCCGCTTTCTTGCTGCTTATGAGCTTCGCAATCAAAATCTTCAGCGATTCGAATTTGCCCTGCTTTTCATAAATGCCGGCAATTCGCACAAAAGCATTCAGATTCGACGGATCTATCGATAAAACCTCACGAAGAAGCTTCACTGCGTTGACTGTATCGCCCAGCATCGTACTTTCTATCCACGACTGCTTGAGCATATATTTGATGCGTGCATCATCATCATTTACGCTCATAATCAGCGTCTGCACCTGCTCCACCGCTTGCGCCCAGTCATTGGCGTGCTCGGCAATGGCGAGCAGTCGCTGCAGCGCGGCAACACTGTCGATCTTCTCATTCAGGGCCTGCGTATAGAATTCACTGGCTTCTGTCTCGTTCCCGCATTTCACCAGATAATGGTCGCCAATCCCAATCAGCACCCCCGCGCGCGTGTCGGCCGAAATCATCTTGCCCAGCAGCTCGGCACTGAATTCACGAATATTCTTGCCATCATCCATGGCCTTTTGCACCGCAGCCGCAAGTTTGTTGCCGTCCTCGGCCGCGATTTCCAACGATGACAGCGCTGCATTGCTTTCGCTGTACGCATGCGACAGCGTTTTAAATATATGTCCCGAAAGACTCGGCTTAATCTGGGCCCGGTGAAATGTCAGAAACTCCACAAGAATACAAGCGTCAACCGCCTCGGGCGATTTCTGAACCTCCAGACGGAACGCCTCAAACGCCGACTGCGCATCGCGCGGATCATATTCCTGCGACAGATTGCCGCTCGCCAATAGATTGTCCAGCGATTTCAGCCACTGCGACGCCAGTGTCTGTTCCACGACATTTTTGTTCTCTGTACTCAGCATTTCGTTATCACCCTTAACATTCGGACGTTTCGCTCCGATGCCGTCAAGTTAAAACAAACGCGCAGCCTACCTTGCGCTCACGCTTTTTGCTCCTGCAGAACAACCACAAAAGCTAAAATGCATACTTCTACGCATTGTGCATCGCCGCGTAAAGAAAAATGCGTGCTTTTACTGCGGATTCATTGTAACAATACCTGACTGTGCCTTTTGGGGGAATGGCTTGCCTATTCATGCTGCGCACGAATACGGCTCGCTGGCGCCGCTATGGCCTGCGTCCATACGCGCCGCCTTTTGATATCATCGCGCCATATTCCGGCGATCGCATAAAATAACGATATGATGGAAGAATTCATACATCTTGTTTATCAATGGTATACCAAAGCCCTGCACGATAAAGCCGTCGTGTGTGACGAGCACATCCTGAACGATAAAATGCGACAGGATGCGCTGCTGCATTTCATGATTCGGACGGTTTTCATCTGGTTTCTCAGGGAGTGCGGTTGGATTAAGCCAGATATCATCAAAAAGGAATCTGCCGTTCCGCTCGACAACGATCCGGCCATTCACCGAAGCGATGTCTTTTATCGAAGCGTTCTCCGAAAACTGCTCGCTCAGGTCCTCGCCGCACAAAACACGCTTTCGGAAAGCCAATTGAACTGGATCTCGAATGTCGTCATCCTCGATGCCGGCATCGTTTCCGATATCCATATTCTCTCGATGCCAGATGATTTGTTCTGGAGCGACACCCCGAATCAGCCTGGTTTGTTCGATATCCTCGAACAGTATGCATTTACCCTCGATGAACATGGGGAATGCGACGAGAATACACTCTCTCCCGAGCGCCTTGGCACCGTTTTCGAGCAGCTGCTCGCCGTTTATTCACAAACCGAAGATAATCGCAGAAAAACAGGCAGTTATTACACGCCATCGGCTGTCGTTGATGCGATGGTCGTTTCCTCGTTTGTTTCTCTGCTTAGCGAACGCCATCCCGATATACCAAATAACCTCATTCGGCAGTTGTGCCGCGAACCGGTGTGCCCGCGCGAACTCGATCATCAGGCTTGTACCGCTATTCTAAAGACGCTCGACAGTCTCACCATCTGGGATCCGGCATGCGGATGCGGCGCTTTTCCGCTTGGGACGCTCAAATTCCTGACGGCATTGCACCGCAGACTCGGCAGCATGCTGCCTGGGTTTGCGCTCAAGCGACGAATCATCGCCAATAATCTGTATGGTGCCGATATCCAGCCTCTCGCCATCGAAATCACAAAGCTGCGCTTTATCCTGTCGCTCATATCCTCCCTCGAGCCTGATTATGCCAAACCAAACGCAGGATTGCCCGATTTGCCGCACCTCACCTTTCATTTCGTCTGTGCCGATACGACGATGATTCTCCCCAAAGCCGACTCGCCCGAACAATCCGATATCTTTGGTTCTCATATCCGATCGCTGCGCAACAGACTGCAGTCGATGCGCCGTGCACAGGCCGCCGCACTTTCGGCAGATCCCGACGATGCCAAACTCGATTTGGAGTGCCGCAAAGAACTGATGGCCTCCGGAAGCGGTGCTTCGTTCACCGACAGACAGGCCGCTAAATGGGATCCCTATCGCATGGATGATGTCGCCGATTATTTCGATCCAATGTGGATGTATGGCATCGCACCCGATGATGAGGGCCGCGCATTCGATCTGGTTATCGGCAATCCACCTTATGGCACCGAAATCTCTGCCGATAAGAAGTCTCTGTATAAGCAAAATTATAAACTGCTCGAAAAACGTTACGATATTTATATGGTGTTTTTCGAACGCGGCTTCCAATTGTGCAAAGATACTTTGTGCTATATCACCCCCGACAAATGGCTGTCCAAATCGTTCGCAGCCAGATTCCGTGAACAAATGATGATGCCCTGTCTTTCCGAAATGATACATCTCGGACAGAATGCATTCTACAGCGTCATCGTCGATGCAGTCATCTCGGTTTTCAACAGGCATCACAAAGATATTGTCGATTTATACAAATATCGCAAATGCGGCAATCACGCTCTGGTCTGTCACGTCAATAAAGACGAAATTCACAAACCCTATCTTCTCGATCCCTACTTTAGCGAAGATGGCGATGGCTTTAAAAAACTGGATAAGCTGCCCAATCGCCTCGGAAACTTCTGCAAATGCGAATATGCCATGGCAAATCCAAAAGATGCCTACACGTTGCGCGATTTGCTCGACGAAGCCAGTGATGTCGTTTCCGGCGATTATCTCAAAGTGATCAATACCGGCACGATTGGCAAATATGTATCCAGATGGGGTACCAAACCCATGAAATATCTAAAGCACAAGTTCGAACGCCCCATCGTTTCTAAACAAATGATAAAGGAGTCTTTCGGACAGACATTCCTCGATCGCATGTGCTCCCCCAAAATTATTATCAAGGGCCTCAATCTGATGGATGCATGCGTTGATATCGCCGGCGATACGATGTCTACAGTCGCGACACTCATGATTCGCACGCATTCCCTCAGCCTGCTCAATGTCGTCTTGATGATTCTCAATTCACAGCTCATCACCGACTACCTCAAATCCAAATATATTACCAGCAGCTATTGCGGCGGGCTCGAATTCACGCTCGATATGATCAACGATATCCCTGTGCCTGATCTGGATGAGATTTGCATGGACAGCAATCGCATCATCGAAATCGACTGCCTGATGTACAGTATTCCAAATCAACAAAAAAGATGCCGTCTCGAAAGCATTGTCCGCAGCATCTATCACATCGATGATTAATCGAATTATGAATCGTTCCAGCGCACATCGTTATATCCTGCTTTGTATTGTTTTGTTTGGATCTTTGCTTGCCGTACTTTCCGCTTGTTCCCCCAAAAGCGACGAATCCAAAAAATCTGAAGAAACCTCAGTCGAATCATCGAATGCTGGCGCTGCTGCAGAGACTGCGGTTGTGCCGGATTGCGCAGATACAAGTGCGCCCACAGATTCCGGTCTGTCTGCAGAAACGCAGACTGCATCAGAAACCACCGCAGATAACGTCGCCGTCGGCGATATACAAAGCGATCAAACCGCGCAGGCAGATATCGCTCCAGTGGCCGATGGCAGTCTCGCGCAGCTCAGGCAGGATGCCGAAGCCAATCCCGGGGATGCCGCAAAATCGGCGCGTTATATCGAAGCATTGCTCGATAACGGCCAGCCTGCCGAAGCCCGTCAGTTCTATCGAACGCTCCCGTTTGCGGTGCGTTCTTTACCCGAAATCCGCCCCTTGTTCTATCGCACTTTTGAACAGGATGAACGGTTCCCGCAAGAAGCGCAGACGGTTTCCGGCAAAGATATAGACGACATTTCTCCGCTGGGCGGCGGAACCACGCTCACGTTCACTTTTGTCAAAGACGGTAAGAAAATCGGTGCTTTCAAGCCGCACCAAAAACGACGCAATTCAAACTTCCGTTCCGAAATCGCCGCATGGCGGCTTTGCGAGATGCTGCAGTGCGATTTTCGCATTCCCCGCAATCAAATGGTGCGCGTTGGAAAGAACGAATTCAACAGGCTCTATAACCTGTCCAAATCTTCCAAACGCGAATCTTACCGAAAGGGATTCGACGACCTCATCTGGACCACGCTGTCGCATAACAGCTATGTTTACGGCACGCTCAAAGACTGGGTGCCCGATTTCGTGAGCTTTCCGATTGAATTCGTCGCCATGTGGCGCAATTGGGTTTCGCAGGCCAATTTCATGGACACCTTTCCCGATCTCAAAGACGCCCTTGCGCCCATTAAAAAACACGACAATATCCGCAGTTACTACGATGCGCTCATGGCTCAGGCTGCCGGTTTGACGACAAAAGAACTCGCCAACCAGATCTCGCAGATGCTCACGTTCGATTATCTCATCGGAAACTGGGACAGATTCTCGATTCTAATCGAACAGCGCGGACGCAATTGCCAGTTCAAGGATGGTCATCTCGTTTCGATAGATAATGGCGCTTCGTTCGTCAAAGTCGATATGAAATATATTATCGTGCGCTTTAATTATATCGAACGCTTTAACCGCAGGTTTGTCGAAGAAATCCGCATGCTCGACAAGGAAGAGACTTTCAGGGTTCTGTTTCCGACGCAGAGCAGAGTCGATCGCGCAAACTTTTCGGAATTCTGGGATCGCAGAACCCAGGTGCTTGAGCGTATCGACGCGCTGTGCGCTGAGTATGGCGAAGATAAGGTGCTGTCGCTTTAGGTCATCACAGGACCGGGGCGTTGCGGGCCCTCCCGCATGGGGGGTAGGCGCGTATTTGCGTGAGCAAATAGCGCCGCAGGGGGGCTTGCCCCCCCTCACCTATAAAAAATTACAATATTATCCGGATGGTTTTGAGATCGGTGCCCACGCCGAGGGGGCCTGTGGCACTGTCGTTTACAAACGCTTCGCAGATGTTTGGATGCAGCCGGTATTTGCGGCACAGCGATTTGAGCATTGCCTGCATCGCTGCAAGCGTGATTCCGCGGTGATTGATGCTGAACAATATCACTGCATTTGGCGCGGCGATTTGTATGCACGATTCCAATAGTCTGCCCAGATCCTTTTCGAGTGAGAATACGATTTTGTTAAACCGCCCAAAACTTGGCGGATCGCAGATGATGGTATCGTACTGAACGTGATTTTTAATGCATCTGTCGAGAAATTTCAGCACGTCCTGGTGGATGAAGCGGTGCGGCTGCACATCGATGCCGTTGAGCTCAAAATTGTGTCTGCCCTTGTTCAGAGCCGCCGGGGCGGCATCAATGCTTGTCGTTTCGGTGACGTTGCCCGATTTCGCTGCGCATATCGAAAACGCGCAGGTGTAGGCAAACAGATTCAATACGCGGCCTTTGGCATGCTGCATAATCCAGGCGCGGTTTTCGCGCTGATCCAGATACAGACCGGTCGCATTCCCGCTAAAATCAAAGGCATACACATTGCCGTGCTCCGTGCCGTTCACCGGTTCGGGCACATGCGAAAACGCCTGTTCAAATTTGTCGCATGCATGGCTTGAAGCCGGCGATTTGTGCACGTGATAGCTCACCTCTGTGCATCCCAGCTGTGCTTTTGCGCGCTCGAACAGCATTTGCAGGGAAGGCGCATCCCAAAGAGAGGCGTCTTCGGGTTCCAGGTGCCGGATTAACAGAACCGAAGCCACTTTTTCGATGATGATTTCGGGAATGCCGCTGTGCTGCGGCACGAACAGGCGGATGACTTCGGTCGCAGGAATGCGCTGCAAATCGACGTGCGACAGAATTGACGACAGCAATGCGTCGAGATTCGCGCAGAATTCGGCCGGAAGCGTCGCAACCAGCTCTGGAAGTTCGGGAATATCGTCACATCGCAGCGAGTGCGCATGCAGATACAGGCGTGAGGCGATATCCCCGCCGCCATATTTTTTGTCTCCCAGAATCGGGCAGCCGGCAAGCGCACACTGCACGCGCAGCTGGTGCGTGATTCCGGTAAGGAGCTCAAGTTTCAGCAGCGAAAAAGGGCCGAGCGTGCGTTCGCATTTATAGTTACAAACGGCAGGTTTGCCGTCGGGCGATTCGAACGTTTCGCCGTTTGCATGCTTCAGCACATGCTTCCATTGTCCCGATTTTTGTGCCGGGCGGCCGCATACAACCGCGTAATAAATCTTCGACAGACGCCGGTTTTCAAACGCGGATGCAAGCTTTTTCGCACCCGCAGGCGATTTGGAAAATACAAGGATACCGCTGGTTTCGGCGTCGAGTCGCTGGTGGACGCCGAGCTTTTGACCCAGCTGCTTTGAAAGCATTTCGACCAGGCCGGGATGATGCGTATCGGGCGCATGTGTCGAAATGCCGGTGGGTTTGCATACGGCGACGATTTCGTCGTTCTCAAAAATGATATCGACTGGCATGAACAATCTGCCAAATCCTAGAAATCTTCAAAGTTTTCGCCGATATCGACCGTTGCATCCTCGCCGCGAATCAGGTCGGTGTTGTCAAGTGACGAGATGTCGCAAGGTTTCCAGCTCGAAAGATGGTCGTCCAAATCCTTCTCACGGTACTGGATCGGACGATAGCCTCGATGGATGAGCTGCTGCAAAAATCGCGAAAACAGCGATTCGACACTCGTATCGTCAAAAACCTTGAAATGAATAATCGGCTGATAAACCGTGCGCGCAAACGCCTCGCCCAAAAGCTTGCGCTTCCCGCGCGCGCCGCGAACCACCGTCAGCAAAAGCGTGATGCGTTCGGTGCCGGAAATCACATGCGGTGCGATGTACTCAACCTCGATTTCTTTTAGTTCCAGATCCAGATACGCCATGGCAAATCCATTCAAAACTGTCTGAGAATCATCCCGTTTTCGCGAGATACAAAAGCGGCGGCAATATAACAAATGTGCCCGTTTTTGGCAAGCACGGATCATGCTTGTGCGGGCGCTCGGTAAGATTTCATCCCAAGCATGGCTTATTTCACAGTACATGTATTGGCCATAGTTAAACATACTGCCGCAGACCGTCATGATAAGCCAAAGTATTCCCCGACGACACGATGTCGGCGGGGCCCGAGATGAGCACCGTCCGGTGAACGGTGCGAATCGAGATGCCAGTGAGCAAATCAAATGCGCAAGTTGAAGCGCTATGCGCGAGAGACGCAGCGGATTTGATATTGCGAACTGTGGGAAAAGGGGCGTTCGCGGAACAACGCCCCTTGCCGCCTGCGGCGCGTAGCCGCGCAATTTATGTGCTTACGACGCAAGTCGTCCAAAATGGAATAGCAGGACAGAACGGATACGAATTGTTACAAATTTATGATTATTTTATGGACTTGGCGTGCCGGAATGAATAAACTTAATAGGTTAAAATAGATGCTTTCGCAGCCAATTGTGTGGCTCCGCGAGGCATTTTGAATAGAAGGAGATTGAATATGGCAAACCTGATGGACGAGAAGAAGAGTCTTTTATCGTGGAATGTGGATTTTTTTCTGAATCCGACCTGGCAAACATGTCCTACCAATGCACCGGAACCGGGCGTGATGAATGCCCAAAAAACTCAGAGCGGCGCAGACCTCCTGTCTCAAAAAGCTGATACGCCGGAAAAAGTATTTACGCTTTATTCGGCTCTTGCCAATGCAGCTGGCTATCCGTTGAAAAACGTGGGCGAGGGCGAAGTCAATGTGGTTGGCGTGCGCGGATGGATGGACCAGAAAGTCGTTCCAAATGAATTTAACAAATACAACGATACTTTCGCCGTTCTCTACACCGAATTGCGCGATGGCACCCCTGTGAATGTCGGTGATGACTCGTTTATCGGATCGGTGGATCCCGGACTTGTCAAAGACAGATGGAGTCAGAAAAAGAATAAGTGGACGCAGACGATTGACGGCGTGAACGGGCGCGGCGGTGTGTCGCATCTCAAAGATGGCCAGTACGATTATAAAATCGGTAGCCATAACGGTTACGAAGCCTTCAATCCCGTCACTGCAAAAATGCCGGTCTGGAGAGAAAAGGTCGGAAACGGCAAACAAACTGGCGTTCAGGGTGAGGATGATATCGCCGATTCGACCGGCACCGGCATCAATTTCCATGCTGCCGGCGGCAAGAATAGCACGGTTGAAAACTGGTCCGAGGGCTGCCAGGTTATCGCATCAAAAGATGGAACGAGCAGTTCTGCCAATACCGAGTTCCAGCGCTTTAAGAATCTTGTCATTCAGCAGGATGCCGCTGGTAATCGCAAAGATACCCGGTTCCACTATACGCTTATCGATGGCAAAGCAGCCCGGGAAGCACTGGCCAAATTATCCGGTCTGCCTGCCGATGCCTATTCGACCACCACATCTTCGAAAACTGTTGCTGAATCTGACAAACAGTCCAAAGCGCCGGCAGCGGCCAAAACGCTCTCTGCCGATAAAGAATCTGCTGCAATTGCCTGGTACAAAAACAAAGGCTTTGGCGCGGATTTGATCAAGCGAATCCAGGTCGTTGTCGACGCCGCTCCGACCGGGACGATGGATGCAGCTGGTGTACAGGCGGTCGGTGCATGGCAGAAGAATAAAGGATTCACCGGTAATCAGCTGGATGGCAAATTCGGTGGCGGTACGGCTGCCAAATCGGGTGATAAACAGCTTGAAGCGGATATCAGGGCGCTTTTGGATCCGAAAAAAGTGGCGGATGCCGGAAAGGCTGCACAGAACGATGACAGTGCCGCTGAGAACAAAGATGCCCAGAATGCTGCCAACGGCGGCGGTGATAAATCCGATGCCCCGGAACTTGCGGGAACCACGGCGACACCTGTGTTCGATGATGTCCCCGAAGGTCCGGTGATGACCGAGAAAAATGAATACGGCTATCCGCTGAGCAAATATCACGTCGGCATGAGCAATACGAGCGCCAATCGCGAAGAATGGCGTTTGCACCCAACGCTCAGAACAAAACTCGCGCAGCTCAGAGAACTGCTGGCTGCAGAGAATCTTGACTTCTTTGTTTCGGAAGGTATGAGAAGCCCGGGAAGACAGCAGTATCTGTATGATCAGGGTCGTACCGAGGAAGGAAAGAAACGCGGCGGCATCGTGACCAATGCCAAGGCCTGGTCGAGCAATCACAACTATGGTTGCGCAATCGACTTCGCACCAAAGAATGGCGACTGGAATGGCGCAAACTGGACGAGACTGGGTGAACTCGCCGAATCCGTTGGTCTTGAATGGGGCGGCAGATGGACAAGTCCCGTAGACAGACCGCACGTTCAGCTCAATGGTCTGCCCAAAGCATCCAAATGCAAAGAAATCTACGCAAAATCAGGACTTGAAGGCATCTGGTCGATGTTCTAGGCGTTCTCCATTGTTCTGTAGATGCTCATTTGGGGTAACAACTAACAACTACGGCCGCAGGCCGTCATGATAAGCTAACGACTTCCCCGACGACAGGACGTCGGCGAGCGCGTCGATGTAACGCCATGGAAGGCGTTTCAGCGACGCAATTGGAATGAATAGAAATCAAACCGGGGGGCGGGGGGGGCCGGAATGAGCGCCATCCGGTGAATGGCGCGAATGAAGAGGCCAGTGAGCAAATCAAATGCGCAAGTCGAAGCGCCATGCGCGAGAGACGAAGCGGATTTGATATTGCGAACTGTGGACGGTAGGGGGCGTGCGCGGTGGCACGTCCTCTACCCGCATGCGGCGCGTAGCCGCGCAAATCATGCGCTTACGGCGCAAACCGTCAAAAATAAGCATACCTGTTTTTCTATTTTGCTGCACATCAGTGTTTATTGCGTTTGCTTGTTTTGATATAATTACCTCGCGTCCTGGACGGGCAGCACGGCATGAGAACTGTTTTGTGAAATTAGGAGGACGGTTTCGTGAAATTAGCTTTCTTGTTTCCCCTCTCGGTTTGTGCGGTTCTGGCTGGCTGTGGTCTCGATGATCCATGCGAGGGCAGCAAAATGCTCGACGCGAACGGCAAATGCGTTCCCGTCCCTCATAATGCAGACAGCTGCGGCCGCGATGTGATCGATTGCAAAACTTGGGCGGCTTCACTCTATACCGATAAATCGCTTGCCGATATCAGCCACTATAAATGCAACGATGACGCTTGCATCATCGATAATTGTGACACAGGCTACAAGCTGATGACGCTCGCCGAGGTCCGTGACGACTGCGATAAGTTCGGGTTGAACTGCGATGAAGCGCATTATGGCATCACCGACGATTCCTTCAAAATATGCGTGACCATGCACTGCTATGAAAATGGCGATCGAAAGGATGATGATTACGACGGTATCATCAATTGCATGGATGCATGTCCAAACAACAAAACGAAATCGGAGAAATCCGTCTGGGGCGAAAACGGCGAATTGCAGGGCGGATGTGCGGTCGAAGATACCGATCGCGATGGTGTGGACGATTCCCTCGACGAATGCCCGACCAGAAGCGACCGGAGCGGTGTGCTTGCCGATGGGGCTGTCGCGGATGATGTCTCATGCGGCATCTTTGATCGCGAAAAACTTGAGTTCCATGTCTATCATGCGGCAGATTTGCTTAACCTTAAGCAAAAACTCGAACAATACTACAGCGACAAGCTGAAATGTCCATCTGCCAGCGAAAGACGATGCTACAAAGATATGAATGCGAATGCCGATTACTATCTGTGCCTCAAAGATGTCTATATGGCCTATGAATGCACCGATGGATGCAAAACCGGCGATTCCATTACCTGCAAAGACAAGAGACAGTTTGCCAGAACGTTTAAAATCTTTCTCGAAGACAATATCAACCTGAATGATATTGCCGATAAAGACGATACAAGCCCATTCATTCCCGAAGCCGGTGTGCTCGAATGCAAAAGAGTGATCAATCTGAATGAGCTCAAACAGGTCGAGCTGAACGGAAAGTATCATACCATCAGCTATTCACGGCGAATGTATGACGAAGCCTCCGAAAACCTTGCAGATGTGCGCTGCTATCTGACCGGACCGCTGTTTAGCCGGATAATTGCTTCCAAAATTATCAATCTGAACCTCGATCTCGACGTGAAAAGCAGCGGGGCGCACGCCATTCTGGCTGATAATGCAGATTCGTCCGAATTCCGCGATATCCGCATCATTGCGGGTACGCTCGAAACCGAGGCCATTGAGAACGTCGGTGGTCTGGTTGGCAACGTGCAGGCTGAATATCTCGAAAAGAAAAAGGCTGAGGATACCACCAGTCTGACCCGATTTAACAAAATCATTCTTGAAAACCTCAACATCCGCGCGCCCAAAGCTGCGCAGGTCGCTGCACTCGCAGGAAATGCGGATGTGAACTGGATTGAACTCAACGAAATCCAGCTGCGAAAGACAAATGTCGCTGGCGCGCTCAATGTCGGCGGCCTGATTGGAAAACTGGTGACCGCCAACAAGGCCGATATTGAAGATATCGAAAATCAGCTGTCGGTAGTGACCGGAAATCAGTATGTCGGCGGATTGTTTGGAAACCTGAACTACGATACAAACTCGAAACAGCAGGATACCATTCTGACCATCCGAAAAATTAAGAATCAGATGGAGGCCGTCGAAGGCAAAGAAAATACGGGTGGTATTTTTGGTTTCCTGCAGTCCGACCGGAAACTCACAATCGATGGCGTACAGAACGCTGTCAAATCGATTTCGGGAGAATCGAGTGTCGGTGGTATCGCCGGAAAAATACAGTATTCAAAAGTATTTACATTCCAAAACGTCAATAATCAGGTCGAGGCAATTTCGGCATCGATCAATGCCGGCGGTGTCGTCGGCAGTTTTTTGATGAATGCGGCGGCGACCTACAAATCGTTTTATAATCGTGTCGATTCTCTGAACGGAAATGACAATATTGGCGGATTTGTAGGCAGTGTCGATTGCACCGGTACGGTGCAGCTAAAATACAATACGATTTATAACGAGATTCATCAGATACTGAGTGCCAGCGGGTCCAATATCGGCGGATTTGCGGGTCTGGCAAACAGCGATATTGATGGCGCAAAATGCAGCACAGCCTTGACCGATATCTATCAGCATACCGATGAAATCCAGGTCGCCGAAAGCCATAATGTCGGCGGATTCGTTGGACTGATTCAAAAACAGACAGGGTTTTCGATAAACCATGCGCATCTCGAAAATGATGCGGTTTCGGGCACTGAGCTCGTTGGCGGTCAGTTCGGTTCTATCCTGTCTCCGGTGTCCCTCACTTCGGTCTCGGCTTATGCGGATGTGATGTCCGGCGTGAACCAGACAAGCGGCGGGTTCTATTCAGCGCTCACGCTTACCGGTGACCAGCGTCTGGCGTTCGATACGGCTTTTGTGGCTGCAGGTGTTCAACAGGCCTGCGAGCATATCTTAGCTCCCGAACATCCAAAGAAGTTTATTTCTGTTAAGAATACCTATTGGTTTCCGCTCGTCGATTGCGTGGATGCAGAACATATTCTGCCGTTCGAAGAGGGGGCTGCAGCGGTCACGAATCTTGTCCTGTATCATCTGGAAGACAAGGATACCCTGTTGTTCAAGCAGCTGAAGAATTGGAAAGCGATACCGTATTCCTATAAAGGCGAATCGCTCGAACTGCCCGTCGCTTACGACAAAGAGACGATTTTCGGAACACTCAGCGAGGCTGCGGTGATAAAAGAGTAGTTGCTTGTCCCTTGGTTCGATTGACTGGCGCTTTCGTGAAAATATGTATATTTTTACAATTCGCACGCTGGCAGCCCGTGATCGCCAATGCGGTGTCTCCACGTGCGTGACTTTTTCAAGCCGGTGTTTATATCGTGTGATGCTGCAAATGATTTGCAGCCTTACACAAGGAGACACAGCATGAAAGTGATGGTTTTTGATACGAAGCCCTATGATCGTCAGTATTTCGATGCCGAAAACGCGAAATACGGGTTTGAGTTGAAGTATATCGAAGGCAAACTCAACCCCGATACCGCGCGTCTTGCTGCCGGATATGATGCTGTATGTGCATTTGTAAACGACGATATCGGTCCCAAAACCATCGATGTGCTCGTCGGAGCCGGGGTTAAAGCTGTGGTGATGCGTTGCGCTGGTTATAATAACGTCGATATCTGTCATGCATATCAGCGGATTCGGATCGTTCGCGTGCCGCGCTATTCTCCCTATGCCGTTGCAGAACACGCGCTTGCGCTGCTGATGACACTCAATCGCAAGACACACCGTGCCTATTTGCGCACCCGCGATGCCAATTTCGAACTCAATGGACTGCTTGGGTTTGATTTACACGGCAAAACCGTTGGCGTAATTGGTACTGGCCAGATCGGACGCTGTTTTATCGATATTTGCCGCGGGCTTGGCATGCATGTGATTGCCTCCGATCCCTACCCGAACAAAGATGCCGATTATCCCTATATGAGCGTCGAAGAACTGCTGCCTTTGGCCGATGTTGTATCGCTGCATTGTCCGCTCACTTCGGCAAACTATCATTTGCTCGACGAGGCGCATATTGCGATGATGAAAAGGGGAGCCATCCTCATCAACACATCGCGTGGTGCGCTCATCGATACGGATGCACTCATCGAGGGCCTCAAATCAGGTCAGATCGGCGGGGCTGCGCTGGATGTATACGAAGAAGAAGCCAACTATTTCTTTGAGGATCACTCCAACGAAGTGATTCAGAACGACCAGCTGGCGCATTTGTTGTCGTTCAGAAATGTGATTGTGACGTCACACCAGGCGTTCTTTACGCATGATGCATTGCAGAAAATTGCCGAAGTGTCGTTCGCAAATCTGCGCAATCTCGAGCGCTTTGGCAAAAACAACGCCGAATTTCTCGACAACGAAATCTGTTACCACTGCGAACAGTTTGGCGGCGATTGCCCCAAAAAACGTGGAAAGAACTGCTTTTAATCGTTATAATGCCAGCAATTGGTGCGAGCTTGCACCTGAACAAGAGAGAGGTGCCCATGAAATGCTGTAAATGGTTGAATGCTGGTTGCGTCTTTGTTGCTTTTGTTGTGGTGATTCTCATGCTGCCTTCTGCTGCATCGGCAAAGAAGTTTTTTTGTGAGCTCAGTGTGGAAACCGCTCAAGGCATGAGATCTTTTTCTGCTACCTGGAATTATAACGCCGAGTCGTCAGATGAAGCTGAAGCGGAGTTTTTTAGCCCAAACAACTGCCATCGTGTGTGCGGAGAAAAACTGGAATCTCCTAAGCATGGTAAGTATCATCTTACCAAATGCTCACAAAAATGCATGGATTCAGGAAAAGTGACCTGTCGGGAACCGGGGCGTAAAGCATCTCAGCCGCCGGTCAAGCCGGCACTGATAGATGCAAAACAGAGCAAAGCAAATCGTCCGTTGTTGTATTCAAGCTGGATTGGCAAATCCAATAATAAATCAAAGAGAAAAAGCAGTTTGTATATTCCGGGGCAGAGTTCAAAAAAGAAAGCATTGCTGATGAAATAGTTTTGTACAACGATATATCTTTGGGAAACTATATACAATGATGGCGCCGCGTATTGCAAATAGCGGCGCGCCGGGGCGTATCGCCGTCAGGCGATAGCCCGGCCACAATAAAAAAACTATTTCCGTTCAAACTCTATAAAGTTGGAAACAACCGTGTCTATTGGTTTGTCTTCGTCGTTATAGAGTTCCATTTCGAAGCGCATCAGATATTGTCCCTCGGAGACAAGCTGATAGAAGGGCAGGGCAGGAATCGTTTTAATGCTCACGTCGGCCCATTTCGTATCGAGCAGGGGAACGGCGATTTCTTTTGTTGCGCCTACCGGTAAAGATACAACGCTGAGCGTGCCCGGAGTCGCTGTTTTTCCAAAGGCAAGATCGAGCACTGTCCAGTACAGCGGGACCTCATTTTGTGTATTATAAATGTATAGAAGCGCTTTGGATTGTGTGGCCAGATGGCGTTTTGATGTGTTGTGAAATACAATGCGCACCGATGCATCCTGTATATCTGCGCTCCAAACCGGATAGTCGTTGATGAGATCGATGCGCATGCTCGATACAATCTCATCGTCCTGAACTTTGCCGTCGGGCGCGGGGTATCGTATGTCGCTGGATGCCATCTGAATATCGGGCTGCGGGGCCTGCTGCTGCGAACATGATGCGAAAGATAGTAACAATGCAATAATTGTAATGATGAATGGTGTTTTGGACATTTGTATATTTAAAAGAAAAGGCCGGAAAACCGGCCTTTGTGATGAAGTTACTGGAGTCGGGATTTGGCTGCCGCGTTGTTTGGATCGATGGCAATCGCTTCTTCGTAGGCTTTTTTGGCGCCCGCCTGGTCGCCCGATTTGCGGTACAAATCGCCGACATAGACGTAGCATCCGGCTGTTCTTTGAATCTTGCATGCTTTTTCGGCATTCGAGATGGCGATATCGATCTTTCCGCGGCCCTCGTTGGCTTTGGCCAGTGAGAACCAGGCTCTGTAGTTCTTGGGTTCCTGGGTTGTGGCGAGCATCAGAAGCTGGACGGCGGTATCAAAGTCGCGCTTGCCCATGGCGGTTTGCGCGTCGGCAATCAGCTTGCCGGTCGGCACCTTGTCGGAATTGCCGGCCTGTGCAGAATCGGATTTCGGCGTCTCGGCCGGCTTCGTTTCGGCTGGCTTCGTTTCGGCTGGCTTGGCGGTATCTTTCGCTGTGGTCTTATCCTTATTGTCTGCAGCGGTATCTTTGGTATCTTTCGCTGTGGTTTTATCCTTATTATCTACAGCGGAAGACTTGGTATCATCGGTGGTATCCTTCTTTTTGGCCGGAACCGCGATGGGGGCCAGATCATCGTCGTCGTCGACGAGCATGATGCGCTTGTTATTGTTATTATTATTGTTGTTGGTATTGCTGGCGACGACGGGTGCGGGATCGTCGTCGACGAGCAAGACGTTTTTCTTGTTGTTGGCGGCATTGTTCAGGACGGCGCTTTCTGTACCATCCTGGGGTTTACCGGTGTCTGCTGCCGGAGCTGCGGGCTCGGGATCATCCACGCGCATGCTCGGTTTTTCGGCTGGCGCGGCCACGACGGGATCGACTTTTGCGACGACCTGTGATGGCTCCGGTGTTGCCGCAGGCTGTGGTTCAACCACGGCCGGCACCGCTGGTTCGGCTGGTTCGATGGGCTGAACGGCCGCCTGATTGGCGGGATCATTCGCAGCAACAAGCGTATCTGCGGGGGCTGCGGCTTCGTTGGCACCATTTGCGCCTGCATCGTCTGCACCTGCGTTTTCTGTATTGTCCGGCACATTGGCGGCAATTGCAGCTTCCTGGGCATCGCCCGATTTGTCCTTCAGCGCGTTCAGGCGTGTGCTGTAGTTGTCTTTTTCGATCGATGCGGTATTCATGGCATCGGCGACGGCGGCATCGTGATTGCCGCGCATCTGCGCCGAAATATCCTGATAAATGGATTCGATTTCAGACCACTTCGACAGCTGCGATTCGTATTCGGGTTTCAGCTGCAATGCCTGAGCAACTGCCTGTTTCTGGGCAACATCTTTGGCGGTGTTTTCGACATCCAGACAGCCCTGCTTTTGTTCTTCCAAATCCGGGGCGTTTTCATCGATCTTCTGCACGCACTCGAAATACTGGTTCTGAATGGTATCGTAAACGTTTGTCAGATCGAGCGGATCGACGATATCGTCGGCAGATTTGGCGCCCGATTTGATTTCATCGGCCTGAGATTTGAGCGATGAAATATAGTTTTCGCGGCATTCCTGAATGGTTTTCTGATCGAGCGGAGCCTTGCGGATTTCGCCGAACAGCGATTTTGCAGTTTCGCGCGATTCGGGGGTCTTTTGGGCCAGCGCCTGTTTGAAATCTGCAATTTTCTGTGTCCATTGCTTGTCGGGAGCGTCGGTCTGTTCGCCGGAACCGGACTGAACGATTGCGTAGCCAACGCCGGCAAGAACGATAAGCGCCAGCGCAATCGCGGCGATCTTGATGTATCTGGATTTGTTCGATTTGGGTTTGAGCGCCAGCGGTTCTTCGCCAAACCAATCCATATTGTCGTTTTCGGCATTGTCTTCGCTGTCGCCGTCGGCGTCGAAGAAACCGGCCACGATATCGTTGTCGCCCGAGGCTTCGGCTGCATCGCTTTTGTCTTCCTGGGGTTCGGCAGCAACCGGTTCCAGCGTCGGCTGGGTGACCATGTTTCCAATCGCCATATCTGGCACGCCGGTCTGCTCTGCGGCTGCCGGTTCTGCGGCTGCGGCTTGTACCGGCTTGTTCTCGGGGTTCGACGGATGTTCGATGCCGAGCATGTGCGGCAGCACGTCTTCCTCAATCACCTCGCCATCTTCAAAGTGGAATCCGTTGGTGACCGTAAGCGTCGGCAGCTTGGAGTAGCTTGGCTTCTTGGAGGGATCGCACATCGGCGGAATGACGGTATCGGCGATGACGACTTCGTTCTTTGGCTCGACATCGTTGATATCACGGCGTCTGCGGCGTTTCAGACGGCGCATGTCTTTGTTGTTCGGCAGCGAAACGATATCGCCGCGGCTGATTTCTTTGGGTGCTTCGCCGGATGATTTGGCTGCGGGTTCGGCTGATTCCTGCTTTGGTTCTGCTTTTGCGGGCTCTGGTTTTGCTTCGGCTTTGGCGGCTTCGACTGCAGATTTGTCGTCGGCTTTGGCCTTTTCATCGGGAGATTTGGCGGGAATGGATGCGGCTTCTGCACCGCTTGTCTGCTGCGGTTTTGTGGCTTTTTCGGAAAGCGACTGGTTGAGCAGTCCGGAGAAAATATCTTCGGCCGATTTCTGTTTGCTCTGTTGCGGTGCCGTAAACAACGGCTGCGGGATTTCCTGCGTCGGCTGCGATTCGAACGGATCGAGCTCGGTGGTGAGCGCACGTTCCAGATCGTCGAAAATATCGTCTTTCCCAAGCGAATCGCCGATCAATGACGACAAATCGTTGCGTTTGGTGTTGTCGACGACTGTGTCGGCGAATGCGGGCACCTGGTCGACCACGGTATCGGCAAACTGCAAATCGTCGCTTTTGGGAATGATGCGCTGTGTGGTGTCGGTGCTGCGTGAGAGATCGGGCGTCTGATCAAAGCGGTGCGTATCGAATGGCGTATGCGTGTCGAGATGCGTGTCGTTGATGGTGTGGCTGCGTCCTGCGAGCGCGCGGTTCTGCGACGACACAGGCTTCTCTGCACCCGACAGCAGCTTTTGGGCGAGCGATTGCGGAAGCGATTCGGCTTGCGGGTCGATGGCTTCGTGCACGCTGCGCAGAGCGGTCATGAACGGTTTGGGGTTCTGGAAGCGCACGTTTGAGTCGCTGTTCATCGCCGCCATAATCAGGTCGATAAAATCCTGGTTCACGCTGATGTGCAGTCCCGAACGGATATCTTTGGTGATGCCGTCGTAATGCATGCGATACCGGTAATCGGCCGATCCTGAACCAGCCTGCCGTGTGAGCAGACAATAGGCTGCCGCGCCGCAGCTGTAAACGTCGCTGTAAGCCTGTGGTTCGCTGCCTTGCGCGACCTCGGGAGCCATCAAATCGATGATATCCGACAGTACATCTGCGTGATCCTCGCACAGCTCGGCGAAATGCTCATCCCGCAGAATATCCCACAGTCCCGTATCATAAAGCCGCACGTGACCGGCGTTGTCGACGATTGTGGTTTTCAGCGACATGCCGCCGTGGATCATGCGCTGGGCGTGGATATCCCGCACCGATCGCAGCAGCTGGTTAAGCAGTATCGCGATTTCCGACTCCGAAAGGTTCTGGTTGAGGTCGATGATTTCCTGGAACGATCGCCCGGGAATATAGGGATGCGCGCAGAAAAAGTCGCCGCCGCCTATCATGCCGAAATCGACGACGGGAATGCCCCCGCCCGAGATATGCGTCGATTGCTCAAGAATTTGCTGCAGGTGGCTGAAACGCTTGCTGTTCAGCAAAACGCCTTCGTTAAAAATTCTCAGTCTGTAGGTGTTCTGATCCCGCGATGCACAAAAGATATCGCCAAGTCCGTCGCGCCCAATCTGGCTGCGCAGATAGTAGTTGGCTACGGTGTCGCCCGAATTGAATATCGTGCCGGGCACGGGTTTGAGCTCAACGCCGTGAAACGGGCAGAACTTCACGCCATCTTCATATATAGACAAACAAATCTGACAGGCTTTCACGTGAATATCCTCACAAATCAATCAATTTATCATCCGTGGTTTCCCAAAAACGGAAATACAGATACTTTATCATTACCACATTATGAATTGTACAAGCAATTTTATTGAACAAAAACAGGGGGGAAGTTTCCCCCCGTCGCGGCTGTCGCGTCTTGTGGCAGGCATTGGCCTGCCGCTGCGACGCGATACGCCGCGCCCCCCTCGTGCGGGGCGCTGCCCCGCAACGCCCCGGTCCCTCGCAAACCCTTGTCTGGTCTGCTATTGCGCAATTCCGCTAATCCCCGGTCCCTCGCATACCCTTGTCTGATCTGCGATTGCGCAATCCCCGCCGCACAAAATTCATCCGATCGAAAAAAGTTCTTGCACAAAATTAAAAACACGCGTAAAAGGCGCGCCGTCCTGTGGATGGAATCCATTCCGGGATGGGATGACAATCTGTTCGTATCTTGAAGGGGTGGCCGAGTGGCTGAAGGCGCTCGCCTGCTAAGCGAGTATACGGTTTATCCCGTATCGAGGGTTCGAATCCCTCCCCCTTCGTTTTATGCACCGATAGCTCAACTGGATAGAGCAACGGCCTACGAAGCCGTAGGTTGATGGTTCGAATCCATTTCGGTGTATGTATCCTGCGGAT
>JAEEGL017246544.1_pt1 | contig 27817 bp, 16 predicted proteins | sample 9134231 | NCBI WGS metagenome assembly JAEEGL01 (sample SAMN16246548, study PRJNA631951) | gut metagenome | biome: gut microbiome; feature: rumen; material: fiber-attached | host: Bos | place: Iran: Karaj | collected 2018-10
AACTGGATGTTGTTCCCGCTGATTACTATGTGGTCTGAAGTTGCGGCAGAACGACGTGAAGAGGCACCTTTGCCTGACATGATGATGTTCACCATTCCCACAATGTCCGTCACATTTACATAACCGTCCTTGTTCACATCGGCAGCGTCGAAGTTAAAGTCTGTAGACGGCTTGTTCATGATATAGTTCACCGTTGCCACGATGTCCGTTACATTCACTTGTTCGTCTCTGTTGGCATCGCCAGGGATGTAGAATTCTCCTATCGTCACTTTATATCCGTAGAGCAATACACTATTCTCACCAGCTGCCGCTCTGCCGAGACGAGCAGCACCACCAGCTGCTGTTGTGGCGTAGAGATATACATAGGTCGGTTCTGCAACATTGTACGGCACACTTACTGTCCCACGCTCTGACTTCGTCACCTTCGTCGGAGCGTTATTGCCTATCTGTACCATCAATGCATGTGTTCCAATAGTCTGAACATCTACGCTGACTGTTCCTTTTCCTGATGCTAACTCGAAGATAATACCATTATAGTTATCATGGATGGAAGCATCGCCAACATTTGCACCTTGAATAGCACTCATCTGATCTGCTGATGTCGTAGAGTTCAGTACAATAGCCTGCGTGTTAGCATCATAGCCATCGCCGTTGTTCGCATCCATATTGTAATAGGTATTATCTATTACATTATCCGACAAGTCAGTATTTTCGTCAATCTCGTCACCAAAGGATACTATCACATCATCATCCACAGGATCTATCACTACAGGCTCCGCTGCTTCTATCGTTAACTTACCATTGATATATTCAATCTCATAATTACCATCTATTGTTAGACCATGAATCAACAACGTATACTCACCAGGCGTGTCGGTGTCTGCTATTTGAACCCATCGTTCGGCATCAATGGGGTCTATCTGCGGTAGTTCACTAAGTATAGCAGGTGTCTCATTGTTCTTGAAACCAACGTATTCTGCCTCAAAGGTCGGCATGGGGTCACCTTGTTTAATAGTATAACTCTTAGCCGTAATAGTAAGCGGAGCACTATTAATGGACAGGTAGGCAGTATTGTAAATCACATCGTCAGTGGTAACACTGCCCTTACTGGCTATAATCGGATACGAGCCTACTGGCGATGTTGAGGTTGCTTCACAACTAATCTCTGGTGTGCCACTCAGAGTACCACCTTCCACCTTATAGGTTAACTCTGGCACAGGATCACCATACACCATCTCTTGATCATCAGGAGTTACTTGAATTGATGTAGGTGGTGTATCACGTTCCTGAATATATAACCAGCCATCCACAAACACAACGTCTTCGTTTTCCACTGTTCCTCGGCTGACTTTAATAGGATATTTACCAACAGGCGAGTCAGAAGTTGCCTCACAAGTTAATTCTGGCTTACCTATTAGCTCCACACCACTCGTCCAATAATCAAACTCTGGGATTTGATCACCCTGGTATATACTATAATCCTTTGCTGTGACTGTTACAGATTTTGCTTCTCGGGTATAAATAAGATGTACATCCTTTGTAAGAACTTTAATCTGCCCATAATTCTCTCCTTCTTTCCAATTCACTTGAAATTCACCCCTTGTATTTCCTTCTTCATCTGGATATGTCATAATATGGGGCAAATCATAGAGATTATCATATTCTTTAGGAATCGGCGCAAATCGCTTAGTACCGTCTCTCATTTCTATGACTAACTCGTAGTTCGTCTGCGCCAAGCAATCTATCGGCAACAAAGTCATGAATGCCAACAACCATAACCATAGTTTTAGAAATTGAACGATTATCTTCATAATCTATATGTTTTATAGTAGTTAATATTCTCGTTTTAGGTTGGGATAGTCTCCCACTTCAGCAGCAAAGATACAAATAAGTAAGCAAAAAAACAAATTATATTTGATTTTTTCGAACGAGAGTATCTTAAATAAAAGAAATTTCGCATTTCAAGACCTTCTGGCAATATGGTCACAGCTGTGACCGTGTGACCGTTTTCCCAAGTTTGCGTTTTTTTATTTTGTATTTCGCTCACTTCTTTGTACCTTTGCACCATTATTAGTAACCAATCATCATTAAACGATGGTGAACGAGGTGGTGCCGAAGAATGGTCTTGCCTATGTGCACACCTACAGTTACGTATTTAAGATTCAGTAAACACCCGTCATATACATGAGAATGCGCCTTTTCGGAATACTCGCTGCTATCCTCCTCTGCCACACAGCCCGTCTTTGTGCACAAGAGGAGATTATCGAGCATTTCGGAGATCATTATGTCATCTATGTAGACAGATTGGATCCCGACCCTGAGATGACACTGATGGATGTGCTCCATCTCTGTCCGGAGATGCTGTCGACGGATGGTAACGATATCACTGCCAACTACATCTTGTGCATCGGGAATATTGACCTGTTGACTGACTGGGAGGGAATCTTGGAGCAAGTCAAGGCATGCGAGCTGAGTACCATCAAAATCTATAACTACCCTGCGGTATCACAAGGCTCCGGTGCTACCGACGGCATCATCGACCTCAACTTCAAGGATCCCGAAGGCACACACGGCAAAGCTGCGATAGAAGGTGATACCTACGGCAACGGCAAATTGTTTGCGGACGTGAACACCAAGGTTAAGAATGTCAGCATCCGCGCCTATGCCCTCACCCACATGAAATACGGCAAGGCATATAGCACCGATGATTACATGGTGAAGATGCGCAGCGGAGCGGAGAACCTGTACCTGAACGTCAGTTGGGACATCTCCGAGCGTGACAACCTGAACTTCAACCTCGTGCAGGGCTTCTCAGACGAGAAGGCACAGGCATACGGAGACACCCCTGAAGAGGTCGTCAACCGACAGCGATGGGTGAACTCCAACATCTGCTATACCCGAACACTCAATGACCAGGATGCCTATCTGGCGTTTGAGAGTTACTTCCACTATATCAGCACGGTAATTAGCAATATTGACCAGCGCTTCACCATCCCCACACTGAATGTCGAAGTCGGTTTCCCGCTCTTCAGCCAGAAAATGAACGTCATCGTAGGATGGGAGGCAGACTATCTTAACCAATGGTACAAGAATATTGGCAGGAGTCAGATGCTGAACAACGACTTCTACGCACAACTGGACTATAAGAACGGGCCGTGGCTTTTCACGATAGGAGACCGCTTCCGGCTCATCAACTACTGGGATAAATTCTATGTCAGCGAAGATGTCACCCTCTGGTCATACCACCGTAGCAACCACGCCTGGCATACCAGTGCCGGATGGCAGAAGAATGGACATTTCATTCAGGGAGTCTTCAGCCGCGACTATCTCCTTCCTGACATCAGCGACTTCTTCGACGACCTCAACCCTGCACGTAGGATCTATAACACGGGCTACAAGACAAACCTCTATTATACAGGGGAACTGCGTTACACCTACCAACGCAAGGACTTTACCGCAACGGGCAGTCTCACCCATGTCTGGGAGAACGACACACCTACCGGTGACAAACGAATGACGGGTGTCAAGGCTGCCACCACATGGCGCAAGGGTAACTTTCGCCTGACGATGGGGGCTGACTTCTACCATGACTATGAGGAGCATCATGGACAGGACAATTACTTCCACTTGAAACTGGCACCCACCCTCCTGTTGGGCAACGGTTTCCGCCTCTCATCGGTGCTTATCTACAGCAGTAAGCACCCACACACCGATGAGCACCCACACCTCTATGCTTCCGTCAAGGTCAACAAGAACATCGGGAAACACTGCAATGTCTTTCTCGACTTCCACGACATTGCAGGACAGCCCACTGGCACCCTTGACCAACTGGCTGGCTCCTACAAAAACCGTGCACTGACCCTGGGGGCTACATTCTATTGGGGAAAATAAGGACATAATCAATTAAACAAATAATAACCAATCATCATTAAACCTATGACAAAGAAAAGCCTTTTTATCACAGTAGCAGCATGTTTGTTGCTGGCAACTCCGATGTATGCACAGAAGAAAGCCACTAAAAAGAAGAAAGCCACTTCTCAGTTAGTAACCTATCTGCAGCGTGACGATGCCTTCAAGGCAGATTTCAAACTGACGCCCATCGGCAAGTTCGATGCGAATAACGTGCAGAACATGACCTTCACGAAGATGCCGACGCCCTATTTCACAGGACACGTGCTGAAGCGTGACATAAGTCGTAAACAGGTGAAACTCACACAGGTATCGTGCAGGCAGAACCAGATTACCGACGACGAGGACTGGGTAAGGAACAACGACCTGACACTTCGTGAAGAACGTGTGGAGACACCCATGAATGAGTTCGGTCCTCGCTTCCGCTATAGGACAGGCGGCTATCTCATCACTACTTACGGAGTACACTGGGGCTATACGGGATTAGTGGTCATTACCGACGAAGCACAAGAGACCCTTTATGCCGCCTATGACTTCGAGAATTTCAAGTTCTCGCCCAAAACGACATTGATGGGTAACTACCAGAGCGTCAACGACTTCTTCATCGAGGGTAATATCCTGTATATCGCCCACGGCAGCAACGGCTATTCCGACGGAGCAGGCTACCAGACTGGCTATATCACTGCCTTCGATATGGAGAACGGAGAGATTATTTGGACCACACAGCCCATGACCTGTAATTCCCATTTCGCCATCGTCGATAACTCCATCATCTGCGGCTACGGATTCACCGGTGAGCCTGACAACCTCTTTGTCCTCGACAAATACAGTGGTCAGCGCATACAGAAAATTCCTGTGAAGAAGATGGTGAACGAGGTCGTGCCGAAGGATGGCTTAGCCTACGTACGCACCTATAGTTTCGACTACGTATTTAAGATTCAGTAAACACCCGTCACCTTCCTCCTCTACCACAAAGATGGAAGGGATGGCTCCCAAGGGTGTTGGAGATGGCTCCCATAGGGATGAAGTGCCATCCTAACAGGGATGAAGTGCCATCCTAACAGGGAGTAAGAAGCATCCTAGCAACCTAACGGCTATAGGCAAAAGGGTGTGCGCCTATAGCCGTAAGGTCTTACGCCTATAGCCAAAATAGAAGACAATAAAAGTTCATTGAAAATACAATCTGCTGGGGCTGTTTCTTTTTATGAAATCAGAGAAATGAAAAAAATGTTCAATATCAATTTTCAATATATTTTCAAAAGATGAAAATAGAATCGAAATTAGAATCCGTAAGACCGGGAATGCCTAAACGGGCGACATGTCTGGCATTGATAGTCGTAGTATTATTTTTGGGATGGTTGGCATTTGCCGTAGGTATCAACCACATGCCTGTGAAAAATACCATCTGGGCCTTGACACCACCCATCATCGCCATCTCGCTGGCACTGATTACCAAGGAGGTGTATAGCTCGCTGTTTCTTGGTATATTGACGGGGGCTCTACTCAACGCGGAATTCGAACCCGTGGAAGGACTCGTCCAGCTCTTTCCAAACGGCATGATGGCTGTGATAGCCGACAAGTGGAATGTTGGCATACTCGTTTTCTTGGTCATCCTGGGTATGATGGTGCAACTGATGAACCGTACAGGTGGTTCGGCGGCTTTCGGCACATGGGCCTCACGCGGTATCAAGAGTCGAGTAGGGGCGCAATTAGCAACCATGCTACTGGGGTGTCTGATTTTCATTGACGACTACTTCAACTGCCTGACTGTCGGTTCCGTCATGCGGCCTGTCACTGACAAGCACAAGATAAGCCGTGCCAAGCTAGCCTACTTCATCGACTCCACAGCAGCACCTGTCTGTATCATTGCCCCCATTTCGTCGTGGGCTGCAGCAGTGTCCGGATTCGTCAAGGACGAGAACGGCATCGATATCTTCGTGCAGTCCATACCCTTTAACTTCTATGCCCTGCTGACTTTATTGATGATGGTCCTTATCATCTTCATGAAGATGGACTATGGGCCTATGCTGTTGCACGAGACCAATGCCCGCAAGGGTGACCTGTTTACAACTGGTAAAATCAAGCAGACCACTGAAGACAACCGACAGGAAGAGAAAAAAGGTCGGGTGTCAGACATGGTCATTCCCGTGGTGCTGCTCATCATCGGGTGTGTTATCGGTATGATCTACACTGGCGGTTTCTTCGAAGGCAAGAGTTTTGCTGCTGCCTTTGCTGCCAGTAACGCCTCTGTAGGTCTGGTAATGGGTTCTTTCGTAGCCCTTGTCATTACCATTGCCTACTACTTGATACGCCAATCGCTGACGTTCGACGAATGTATGGACTGCCTGCCGGAGGGCTTCAAGCAGATGGTACCTGCCATGCTTATCTTGGCATTTGCATGGACGCTGAAGAACATGACCGACAGTTTGGGTGCAGCAACCTATGTCGCTAACGTGGTAGAGAGTTCTGCCGGCGGACTCATGGGCTTCATGCCTGCCATCATCTTTGTTGTTGCCGCAGGTCTGGCCTTTGCCTCAGGAACCTCATGGGGAACGTTCGGCATACTTATTCCCATCGTCGTGTCCTGTTTCCATAGAGTTGACCCACAGCTCATGATTATCTCCATCTCGGCTTGTATGGCCGGTGCGGTGTGCGGCGACCATTGCTCACCCATCTCCGACACCACCATCATGTCGTCGGCAGGCGCACAATGTGAGCACATGAACCACGTCACCACCCAGTTGCCATACGCCATGACGGTAGCCTCTGTGTCGTTAGTTTCATTCCTCGTAGCTGGCTTCACAAAGAGTGCGGTGATATCTCTTACATTCGGCTCAGTGGTGCTCTTCCTATTCCTGATGTTCATTCGCCACAGACAATCTCAAAAATAGAGTCCCACCATTGTCGAGAAAACTCAAATATAATTTGGTTTTCTGCTCATTTATTCGTACTTTCGCAAACGAGAATAATTGATTAACTACGTGACAATGGTTTTGGGAGACAGACAGGTTAAGAAAATGGTGAGGAAGACGCTGATGCCGAATTTCACGGCTGAGCTGAGCCTTTCCGCTACCAACTTGGTTGACGGCATCGTGGCTGGTAACTTCTATGGCTCGAAGGCGTTGGCGGCAGTAGGTCTGGGTAGTCCTACCATCTTTGTCTTCTCCATCATAGCCGGTCTCATAGGCACTGGTAACTCCGTACTCTGCTCTCGCTCTTTCGGACAGTCGTCGAAGGATGAAGCCAGCCGTATCTTCTCATTGTCTGCCGTATGGGCTATCGTCCTGTCTGTCATCTCCACAGCCGCTATCATCCTTGCTGACGGTTTCATAGCCAATCTCTTCTGCGGCACGAACGACCACTACATCATCCCTGACGTGATGGACTACATCAAGGGGTTCTCCCTCGGTGCCGCTTTCATCGTTCTCAGACAATTGCTCATGCCGATGGTGAATATTGAGGGCGGTAACAAACACATCCATCTTTCGTCATTCCTGATTCTTTTCTCGGATGCTGTCTTCGACATCGTCTTCTCGGCGTGGCTCGATTGGGGAACCTTTGGCCTAGGCGCAGCGAGTGCCTTGTCGTACGTCTTCGGATGCCTTCCGCTGATCTGGTTCTTCATAGGCAAGAGGGGTGGCGTGTCTATCAAACTCAGGGGCTGTTTCAGCTGGGCAACGACCTGTGACATCTTCAAGGCTGGTATGCCGATGGCTACGAAACGTGCATGTAGCATCGTGGCACCCGTACTTGTCAACAGATATGTTCTCTATATGGCGAGTGTAGGGACTGTGGCTGCGTTGTCTGTCCAGAACTCTGCCACCAGGTTTCTGCTCTGCTTGGCACTGGCGCTCTCAACGACAACAATGCTTATAGCTGGAGCGTTCTACGGAGAGAACGACCGTGTACAGATGGTTTCGGGCATGAAGGAGATGTTCCGCCAGACGATGATATGGGGCATCGGCTCCGCTTTGGTATTCATCGTCTTTGCCCATCCCATAGCCTTTGTGTTCATCAAGGACGAACCCGAGGTGATGAGCCAGTCGATATATGCCATCATCTGGTATGCAATTGGTGTACCATTCATGGCACTCAACCAGTGTGCCGCGGCTTTCCTTCAGGCGACCAAACGTATCAATACCTCGCAGATAACTCTTATTGCCGAGCGTTTCTTAGTTCTGGTCGTGCTTGTCTATCTGCTGGGGTATCTGGTGGGCGAGAAAGGCGTATTCATGGCTTATGGACTGAGCGAAGCACTTCTGACACTGATTATCTATGTTGTTGTCTGCGTCCAGGAGAAGAAACTGATAACGAGGTTTGAGGATTTGGTGGTGCTTCCTGCTGACTTCGGCGTGGCTGATGACCATTATATCCACGCCTATATACAATCTGTTGAGGAGGCAGTCACCTTCAGCAATACTGTACGCGAGTTCTGTATCAGCAGGGGCATAGATAGCGAGAGAGCCGATCATGTGGCTTTGTGTATCAGGGAACTCTCTGAATCGAGTCTCAACCACAGTCTTTCTGAACAGGATACCAGCCTTACAGTGCGTGTATTCGTAGAAAAAGACGGAAGGGTTGTGATACGACTCAGGAATGACGGTAGTCCACTAAACCTTGCTGACAGACAGCGACTCTACGAAGGCTTGGTGGGTGCTGTGGCAAAGGAAATCAGCTATCACGCCTCATACGGCATGAATAACACGATGGTCGTACTGAAGTCTGATGGATGATGGATTTTTCTTCTTCTATTTTGCTGTTTCAAAAATAATTTGTACCTTCGCAGCCATAAAATAAAAAAGAAGGAAACATGGCAGAAAAAAGATTCAAGAGAACGACCGTGACATCGGCACTGCCTTATGCCAATGGCGGTGTACATATCGGTCACTTGGCAGGCGTATATGTGCCCGCCGACATCTACGTAAGATATCTGAGACTGAAGAAAGAGGAGGTACTGTTTATCGGCGGTTCCGACGAGCACGGCGTACCCATCACTGTTCGTGCCCGTAAAGGAGGCATCACCCCACAGGAGGTGGTGGACCGCTATCATAAGATGATCAAGGACTCTTTTAAGGAGTTCGGTATCTCGTTCGATATCTATAGTCGTACAACCAGTGAGACGCATCATAAGTTCGCCGCCGAGTGGTTCCGCAAACTCTATGACGAGGGAAAACTGGTGGAGGAAACCACCGCTCAACTCTATGACGAGGAAGCCAAACAGTTCCTTGCCGACCGTTATGTGACAGGTGAATGTCCCCATTGTCATAACGAGGGAGCCTATGGTGACCAGTGTGAGAAATGCGGTCGTGACCTCAGTCCTACGGAGTTGATTAATCCAAAATCAACCATCAGCGGTTCTACTCCAGTGTTGAAAGAGACCAAGAACTGGTATCTGCCCCTGAACGAGTATCAGGAGTGGTTGAAGCAGTGGATCCTCGAAGAGCACAAGGAATGGCGACCGAATGTCTATGGACAGTGTAAGAGTTGGCTCGATATGGACCTGCAGCCCCGTGCGATGACACGTGACTTGGACTGGGGAATCCCTGTACCCATTGAGGGAGCAGAAGGAAAAGTGCTCTATGTCTGGTTTGATGCGCCTATCGGTTATGTCTCAAACACCGTTGAACTCTGCGAGAAAGAGCCGGAGAAATGGGACAACTGGGAAAAATGGTGGCAGGATGAAGATACCCGCCTGGTACACTTCATCGGTAAGGACAATATCGTGTTCCACTGTATCATCTTCCCCACGATGATGAAAGCACACGGTAAGTATATCATGCCTGACAACGTACCTGCAAACGAGTTCCTGAACTTGGAGAACGATAAGATTTCCACTTCTCGTAACTGGGCGGTATGGTTGCATGAATACCTCGTTGACATGCCAGGCAAACAGGATGTGCTGCGCTATGTATTGACAGCCAATGCTCCAGAAACCAAAGACAATAACTTCACTTGGAAGGACTTCCAAGACCGTAATAACAACGAGCTCGTTGCCGTCTATGGTAACTTCGTGAACCGGGCCTTACAACTTACCAAGAAATACTGGAACGGTGTCGTGCCTGCCTGCGGGGAGTGGCTTGACGTAGACCGTCAAACAATTGAAGAATTTAAAAATGTAAAAATTAAAATAGAAGAACTGCTCGACCAGTTTAAGTTCCGCGATGCCCAGTTTGAGGCCATGAACCTGGCACGTATCGGTAACCGTTATATCACGGAGTGTGAGCCTTGGAAGGTATGGAAAGAAGACCCGAAGCGTTGCGAGACAATTCTGAATATCTGTCTGCAACTCACGGCAAACCTCGCCATTGCTTTTGAGCCGTTCCTGCCGTTCTCCAGCAAGAGACTGCGCGAGATGCTGAATCTCGAGTCATTCGAATGGGAGCAGTTAGGCAGTACCGACCTGCTGAAGGCTGGTCACCAGTTGGGTGAGCCTGCTTTGCTCTTCGAGAAGATTGAGGATGAGACCATCCAGAAGCAACTCGATAAACTCGAGGCTACCAAGAAACAGAATGAGGCCGCTACCTACAAAGCTGCGCCCATCAAGGATACCGTTTCTTTCGAGGAGTTTGAGAAACTCGATATCCGTGTGGGATTAATTAAGACTTGCGAGAAAGTGAAGAAGTCGAAGAAACTCTTGCAGTTCACGATTGACGACGGCACAGGTACAGATCGTACTATTCTCAGTGGTATTGCAGCCTTCTACGAGGATCCTTCCGTATTGGTCGGCAAGCGTATCCTCTTCGTCGCCAACTTCGCTCCCCGTCAGATGATGGGTATTGAGAGTCAGGGCATGATTCTCTCTGCCGTCGACTTTGACGATAGTCTCAGCGTGGTGACAACGACGAAGGATGTGAAACCAGGCTCACAAGTGGGATAATAGTGGAGAGTGTAGAGTTTAGAGTGTAGAGTTATGCAGGCAATTATCTTGGCGGCTGGTATGGGTCGCAGACTCGGAGAATACACGAAGGACAATACGAAATGTATGGTCCCTGTGAATGGGGTGCGACTGATTGACCGTGTATTGGGACAGTTGTCGAAGTTACAACTCCAGCGCGTCATCATCGTCACAGGCTATAAAGGCAAGGAACTGCAAGAATATATTGCCAACAGCCAAAAGCCAACAGCCAAAAGCCAACTCAACATCGAGTTTGCTGAGAATCCCGTCTATGACAAGACCAATAATATCTACTCGCTGTCACTGGTAAAGGACAAGTTACAGGAGGATGACACCCTGCTCATTGAGAGCGACCTCATCGTCAACGACCGCCTGTTTGAGATGTTAATAGATAATCCCTACTCTAACCTTGCCCTCGTTGCCAAATACGAGACTTGGATGGACGGTACGATGGTACGATTAGACGACGAGCAGAACATCGTCAACTTCATCTCGAAGGATGCCTTCGACTATAACGATGTCAATTCTTATTATAAGACTGTCAATATCTACAAGCTGAGCAGAGAGTTCTCTGCACATAAGTATGTGCCCTTCCTTGATGCCTATACGAAAGCAGTAGGCAATAACGAGTATTACGAGAACGTGTTGCGTATCATCTCCCTGCTTAACAACCACGACATGAAGGCACTGCCTATCGGTAATGAGAAGTGGTACGAGATTGATGACAAACAGGACCTAGATATCGCTGAGGCTCTATTTGCCGACGAGAAAGATATGTTGCGTAAGTATTACGGACGCTATGGCGGTTTCTGGCGGTTCCCCCAGATGCTAGACTTCTGCTACCTGGTAAATCCCTATTTCCCTAGTCGTAAGATGAAGGACGAGTTGCGCGCCAACTTTGATACCCTATTGACAGAATACCCATCGGGCATGAAGGTCAATACCCTCATTGCCAGCAAGTGCTTTGGAGTCAGTGAGGACTATATCGTACCAGGCAACGGAGCAGCAGAACTCATCAAGGTACTGATGGAGGAAAAGCCAATAGCCAAAAGCCAAAAGCCAAAAGCCAAAAGTGGTTTCATCCGTCCTACCTTCGAGGAATATCCTAACCGCTATGACAAAGACTGCCAAGTGACATTTGTTCCCCAGAATGACGACTACCGCTATACAGCCGATGACTTGATGGCGTTCTTTGGCGACAAGGATATTCAACAGTTAATGCTCATCAACCCCGACAACCCCTCTGGAAATTTCATACCCAAGGCAGACGTGTTACGTCTTGCCCAATGGTGTGAGAAACGGGATATCCGTTTAGTGGTTGACGAATCCTTCGTCGACTTCAGTACAGACTATGTCACCAACTCCCTGTTAAGTGACAAGATGCTGGAAGCCTATCCCCACATGGCGGTCATGAAGAGTATCTCGAAGAGTTATGGCGTGCCAGGATTACGTTTGGGCATTCTCGTCTCCGCTGATAAGGAGTTGATTGCCCGTATCAAGAAAGAGGTGAGCATATGGAACCTGAACTCGTTTGCCGAGTTCTTCATGCAAATCTACAATAAACACGAAAAGGACTACCAGCGTGCCTGTGCCAAGTTCGTCAAGGAACGGGATGACTTCGAGCAGCAGTTGCGTACCATTCCCTTCTTCCGCGTAATGCCCTCGCAGGCAAACTATTTCCTTTGCGAAGTACTGCCTCCCTATACAGCTAGCGAGATAGTCATCTACATGCTCAAGCAGTATAATATCCTGACCCGTGACTGCAGCGGTAAGCCAGGACTGAATCCCAGCAAACAATACATGCGCATCGCTGTCCGTAACCATGAGGACAACACGCGTTTAGTCGAAGGATTGAAAGAGTTTAGAGTGTAGAGTGAAAGATTGCCCCCATGCGTAGACTTGTTCGATATGGGGAGCATTGACATGATACTCCTGCATCAGGCGACGGATGATGGCAAGACCGTAGGGGAAATCCTCTGTGAAATAACGACTCTGGAAGTCGGGGACATAACCGTCTCCGACTTTCTTCATAGGTGAGAGGATACCCTTGAAGGCTTCGATGTTATGCAGTTTACGAGTCAGCGAGGCTGCGTCCGTACTTTCGTAATAGTCTAAGACGGTAGGGATAGAACCAGGGGTGACAGGCAGTACTTCCAACAAGCGGAAGAACTCGGCATCCATGTCAATCAACAACTGGGAGGCCTCGTCCGTCCAGTCACTATAGAACTGGTTCTGCGTGGGATAGAAAACCCCTTCATGCCAGTCATGCCACATACTATAGAGCCGCGAGGTATGCAACAACGGATTACTGTTGGTGAGACTCGCCTCGTAATAGTTGGCAAGTAACTGAACAGGCGTATCGAGCATCTTCTCCATGATTCTTGCCAAAACAGCACCATTACCTTGCTCCACAGCCATACTCAGCGACGGCTTATAGCCTAACAAATGAGCAGACTTGCCATAGTCCTCTACACGTGCAATAAAGGGAACACGCTGAAAACCGAATAAGGGTGTCGTTTCGGGCAGTATTTTCATCGCCTCGAAGAAGAAACCCGTACTGCTGACAACACTGCCTACAGGAGTCTGGGGCTTCAGATAAGGACGGATCACCTGCAATGTATCTGGGATTCCATAGCCGGGAAGACAAAGAAGTATGATACCTGCCTGTGGGATAACCTCAGCAGGATCAGAGGTGATATGGCAGAGCGTACCCTCGATAATCTTACCATTAGGGGCAAAGATATGTAATGTCTGACTCCACAATTCAGGATGACGCGTCAACAGACAAACTTCGTAGCCTTCCTTCGCTGCCACAAAACCCGTAATGACATGTCCGAGGTTGCCTCCTCCACAGATACAGATATTCATAACCAATAGGCTTCAAACTTATGCGTGGTACGCTGGTCTTCAGGAGGAAGTTTCATATAGTCACCATAGGTCCTGCTTAGATAGTCGTCATAGCCGATCATCGCCTTATAGACACGATCCTCAAATTTCATATCCATCATCTTCTTCATGTCAGCAGCAGGAAAACAGGCCTTGAGGGACAAAGGTCCCGCCTCTGTCATGTTGCACAGCATACCTGTGGGCTTCCTTTTGACAATCAGGCGTTCTATCAACAAATCAATTATCCCCACAGAGACGGGCAGATGGCGATAGCACCAGTAGGCAAGGGAGGATTTCAGCGGATTCGACTGGGATATCTTGCAGCGGCGTATCTTATACAATAGTTTCTTCTGGCGGAAGATGCGCTCACGTTCTTTCATGTCCTTTGTCACATGGTCGACAGGAAAGACATCGATATACACCCCGATCTCATAACCCTCCGTTTCCTTCTCCACCATCTTCGTACGCTGGTCGACCACCTTGGCATAGGTATAGTAGTAATGTTTCTCCTTCCTCGGATTCAACACACGATAGCGTCCTTCATGATCCTGATAGGTCCTGATAAAACGCTCGTAATCGTCACGCATCATATAGATGTCGATATCGTCATCCCAGGGGATATAGCCCTGATGGCGCACGGCACCGATGAGTGTTCCACTACTCAGTGAATAGCGCAAGCCCTGTTCTTCACAAAAACGATGGACATCATCCAGAATCCCCATCTGGATGTCCCTCAACTCCTTAACATCTGTAATCCTCCTCATATCTCTTATCACTTTTCGTATTTCACTCTTCACTTCTGCTCACAGAGCCGCCACACCCTTATTCCTATATGCTTCGGCTGTTTCTTCTCATACTCATAGAAGGTCTCCTTGCTCATCAGCACCTTCTTATAGAGACTCGATGCATGCAACAGGTGCAAGTTTCCATTTTTCCAAAAGGCGATACCAATATGTCGCGTATCGAGGCCGTCTTGGTCTGTCAGCATCGCCACGATGTCACCGTCCTTAATCTGACCCAACGGTGTTGACTGATGAAATTTCAGGTCTTCTTTGGCAATATAGGCATATTTCTTCCCATTGGTCTCCTCCTCATAATGCTTGATAACGGATACGAACTCGGGATGATTCTTCAGTTGCTTATAGAGGTTAGGGTGTTTCGACATATAGTCGATATGAATGGTCTGCACGGCATCGAAAGGAAAGTCCTGCGGATCCAGTTTTCCGATTTCCTTTACAATCCCCAGTTTCACATTGTCGTCGCCCCACCAGGTGAAATAATGCAGTCGTGAGGTATAGTCGGTCATCTTACCATCTCGGTAACGTATCTTCGAGAGGTTCCGACAATAGTCCTTAAATGTCCGTGCATCCTGCTGGTCACAGAGCGAGAGGGCAAGTACCGTCTCCACGAAGGTAGTACAGTCAAGTCCGTGCAGGTTGACTATCAGATGTTCTTTGTTGCCATTTTCCAAAGTAAACCCCACATAGGGCAGTCCGAGGAATTTCTTACCGAAATACATCACCCTGTTCTCTTTACCCCTTTGCGTCTTCGCCTCCGTCAATAGTTTCACCACCAGTGCACTATCCGCTTTCGTGTATTCTACATCCATATCAATGGTACTTTCTACAGTATCTTCCGTCTCTATGGCTTGTTCAGTCTTTGCAGGACCTTTCGCCCCGCAGCCGACACACAATAACCAATAACCAATCATCAATAACCCGTATCTCATACTATTCTTTCCTTTCGAAATATGCGTTTACCTTTTCCCAGTCCACACTGACAACCTCTGCCGGAGCAAAAAGATCCGTCGCCATCACCTTCTTTGACTTGATGTCGAACTTAACCATGACTCTGTCTTCTACGCCCACGCTAGCAGCGTTAAGACGGATGACGTCATATAATTGCTTCGTCATCTCGTCTTTCTTGTTTTTTACACTGTCCTCAATGTCTTTGTCACGTTTCTTCTCAAAGATACATTCCCCATCATCCTTGATATACCACATGAGTGTATCGACAACACCATCAGCATGTGACTCGAGACTACGGATGGTGACCATAGTCTCCTTCTTCTGTTTGCTTGTTTGCCATTCTTTATAACCAATAATACCAAGAAGGATGACAATAATGACGATGGCGCTGATAATGGGCTGTAATAGGCATCCAAGGGCAAGTCCCTTGAATCGCTTGCGGTTATATCCATAGACAGGTATTGCTATGGAGGCGGTTAGCACGATAATCACTATCAGAATAAACGCAATCAATAATTTATATTCATATTCTATGGCCATACTGATTATCCTTTTAGTTGGTTATTGTCAATGGCTTGATATATTGAATCGCAAACATCGTCATGTCATCGCTTTGTTCTGCCTCACCCACAAACTGCTCCACAGCCTCCTTCATGGCAGCAATAACACTTTGCGGCTGTTTGTCTGCAATAGCGGCTATCTGCTGCATACGCTCCATACCAAACTGGTTGTGATTGATATCTTCCGCCTCGTTGAGTCCGTCCGTATAGAGGAAAAGCGTCATACCTGCCTTCAAGTCTATCTGCTGATTCGTAAACTTCCATCCTGACGATACTCCTGCAGGAATATTAGGATCGCAAGACAATATGACGGCATTATCGTCTGTCAGTAACAGGGGCATGTTATGACCAGCATTCGAATAGCAGAGACGACCCGTCGTCAAGTCGAGCACACCAACAAGAAGTGTGACGAACATACTTGTCTCGTTATTATCACTCAAAGCATTATTGAGTCCTGCCACAATCTTCTCAGGTTCTGTTGTATGGGCAGCGATGTTGCGGAACAACGAGCGCGTAACCGCCATCACCAGTGAGGCTGGCACACCCTTACCTGACACGTCGCCGATACAGAAGAAAAGTTTCTCATCACGAATGAAGAAGTCGTAGAGGTCACCACCTACTGCCTTTGCCGGAGTAACCTGTCCGTAGATATCAATATCGTTACGATCGGGAAAAGCTGGGTAGGTCTTGGGCAGCATACTCATCTGGATGCCGTGGGCAATCTTCAACTCGTTCTCCATTGATGCCTTCGACGCTGTCGTGTCCTTCAATTCTTCGATGTAGTCGGTTAGCGAGTGCTGCATATTCTCGAAGGAGTCACGTAACTGGTGTATCTCGTCGTGGTGCTTGATATTAGGCAGAAGCGTATCGAACTGTCCCTGTGCCACCTTGTCAGCTGTGTCTGCCAACAGTTTCAAGGGTTTGGTAGCACGCTTGATAGTCAGGCAGCACACCAAGTAGGTAACAAGAACCACAAAGATTATTACCATCAGCATGGCAATAGCAATCACCATGCCTATATAGTCTAATGCCACTGCAGGGACAGTCACTGTCAAAATCCAATCGGTACCCGTGAGGGGAGCATAGAACAAATAGGTGTCTTTTCTGTTAACTTTCAATGAATGTTGCGTCTCAAAGGCACTCTTCTTGCCTTCTGACATATCTTTGATGATTTTCTCTGCCATGCCTGGGTTATCATTGTCTTTGACATGAACGAAAAAATTACCCTTCAATATGCGCCTTTGTTCTGGATGGGTCAGATAAGTTCCATCACGCAGCAATACATAACTCTGGAATCTCCCGAATTCCCTGTCAAGAATCAAAGCGTCTTTCCCGAAGATACTGTCCTGCTCTTGCAAAATCTTTGTCATGAAGTCGAGTGACAGACCTGCACCTAAAATAGCCACCACTTTTCCTTGTCGGTCGTGTATCGGATACAAATATGCTACCAACGGTGTTTTTGCTTCATACCCGTCCATGAAGGGTTCTGACCAGTATGCAGAGTCCTTGGCAATTGCCTCGGTAAGCCATTCGGCATTCAGATGATTTTCAAAGATATCACCTATTTGCCGTGTCTTCACCTCCATACAGTCAGTACGCCAGGCATAGGGACAGAACTGTCGACCTTTTTGAGGATAGTAGTTTTCTATGAAACTGATGCCACAACTACGAATACGCGGATTCTGAGTAACGATACGTTCCATAATCGCCTGCAACTGGTCTGGCTGTGACAGATTTCGCTCGATATCAAAGACGTTATTATTGACAGCGACGCTGACATCCGACATGATATCACTGATACAGATGTCTGAAGACTGCATACTGCCATGGAAATTGTCGCCCATGATAGAAACCATCTCACTCGTATTAAATCCGTAGAGCACGTAGGAAAGTATACCCATCATGACGAGCAGCACCAACATGACCCAGCGCGACAGTCTTGAAGCAAAGGAATGATTTTTCTTTTTCTTCTCCATATTTTGCAAAGGTACAAAAAAAAATAAAAATGAAAGATGAAAGATGAAAAATTAAGATGATAAAAGTAAAATAGGTTACGTGATACTTTTAGTTCTCTTTTTTATAGATTCTCCATCCGATGGCTGCGATAAAGACGGACATGAGGGGACTCAACAGGTTGAAGAAACAATAAGGCAGATAGGTCAACGTAGGGACTCCCAATACTGTCGACTGTGTCATACCACATGTATTCCAAGGAATCAACACAGAAGTCACCGTTGCAGCATCCTCTGTGGTACGACTCAGCAGACGCGACTCGTAGCCCTGTTGCTGATACACCTCCTTATAAATGTCGGCATTTAATACGATAGAAATAAACTGGTCGCCCGTGGTGATATTCAGAAAGATACCCGTTCCCACCGTCGAGGACACTAAGCTCATCCTGTTACGTATAATGCGAACGAAGACTTGTGTGATACTCTCTATCATCCTACTTGCTACCATCGCAGCACCAAAACACATGGCACATAAGATGAGCCAGATTGTATTCAGCATCCCTGCCATTCCGTGCGTAGATACCAGTTCGTTCAACGGAACAGAGCCTGTATTGACGGCAGTAGTACCATAGTACGTGACAGCGAGTCCACGGGTCAGCGTACTCGCCGAAGGCACCATCTCTTCTGCTATCTCACAAAGAATATGAGGCTGTAGTATCAAGGCAACGACACCTGCCATGATGGACGAGGCAAACAAGACGATGAGTGACGGTACCCGTTTGGCAATCAGTAAGCCTGTCAACAAAGGGACCACCAGTGTCCATAGTGAGATATTGAACTTACGACCCAGTCCCTCTACATATTCTCCTACCTGTAGTTCCGCTCCACTGCCATTACCTAATCCTGCAACAAAGAAGATGATGACGGTGATGAAAAAGGTGGGAATGGTCGTCAGCATCATATAGCGGATATGCACAAAAAGGTCGGTACCTGTGGCTGACGAGGCAAGAATGGTCGTATCACTCAGCGGTGACATCTTATCTCCGAAATAGGCTCCTGAGATAATCGCTCCTGCTGTCCACGCCTCAGAGATGCCTAAGGCGTGTCCGATACCTAGCAAAGCTACTCCGATTGTGGCAATCGTCGTCCATGAACTGCCTGACAACAGAGACACCAAGGCGCAGATGATACAAGAAGATACCAAGAAAAACTGCGGTGACATAATCTGTACACCATAATATATCAGCGTAGGCACAATACCGCTGATCATCCACGAGCCAGACAGCATACCCACACACAACAGAATCAGCAAGGTAATACTCACCTCTCCTAACGTCGTCTTAATCTGTTTCTCAAAAACCTTCCAAGGGGTGCGATAGACAACCATCGACAGACTCACACATACCGCCATTCCCATCAGCAGGGCTATCTGACTGCCCCCACTCAATGAATCGCTTCCAAAGAGCGCAATGGCAATGGCAAGGAATCCTATCAGTACCACCACAGGGATAATGGCAATCAATGGATGTGGTACTTTCTCCATACTTCTTCTGTTTCGTTGCGAAGATACGACTAATTTATGGGCAGGCACTGTGTTACTTTATCTTCTTATAACAGATCTCATCGACATCTACATAGCCGCCTTTCTTCTTCGTGGCATAGCAGAAGATACCGAACTTCTGTCCCATGAAGAAACGACGCCAGTCGAAGCCCATGCGGTAGTCGTTGCCAATCTTCGTCCACTGCTTTCCGTCGAGGCTGTAGTAGAACTTAGCCATGTCGGCACCGCCAAAGCGTCTATCACCCTGCCCTGGGCGGAAATCGCCATCGATGCGCAGCCATATCTTATCCTGTTTCAGTTCCACGCTTTCGATGACCTTCTCTTCGAAGTTCGTCACCTCCTTGTCGCGATCGGACAGTTCCACTTTCATCTCAACCATCTCCAGCACCAGTTTCTTACCGTTCTTCTTAATCATCAAGGCACCTGTATCACTGTTGAAGGCAGCCAGTCCTGCACAATCGCCGTCCTTCATCTTCGAGAGGTCCATGACGACAGAGCCACTGCACTGGGGCCCCTCCATGCGCTGTGTGAGTGTATTGGGAGCGAGGTAGAGGGTGTTCACCACACGATTGGTCTTCAGCCGGAGGAATCCGGGACGTTCCGTCAGGCTCCATGCTTCGTCAATGGGGTTGTGGTTCCACTGCCAGTGCAGTCCGAGTCTTGCATCCGAGAAGTCGTCGCTCTTCACGATGGCAGTCTCAGGCTGTCCGCTAACCAACGGACGTATCTCGTCTGGTACCTTGCCGTTCTCGTCGCCTAACATCGGCCATCCATTGATCCAGCGACAGGGCATTACGGTTAGGACACGTCCTACACCACCACGATCCTGGAAGATGATACCATACCAGTCACCATCCTGGGTGTCGACAATCGTTCCCTGTGCCTCGTAGGAAAAGCCACCGAACTCACTCTCCAAGATAACCTGTTTCTCATAAGGACCATGGATATCGTCAGCACGATAGCATACCTCACGACGATGCTTGCCAGGAGCATAGACATGAGAGATCATCAGCAGGTAGTACTTACCGTTATGTTTGATGACACGACTGCCCTCCAAGAGTCCTTTCTCATCTTCCTCGCGCTGGAAGATACGCATGTGTGTACCTTCTATCACGTCGGAGAGGTCGGGTTTTAGTTCCATCAACTCTCCTGTGCCATAGATGACATATACACGATTATCGTCATCGAAAAACAACGAGCAGTCATGGAAATGACGCATACGGGAGACAATGGTCCAAGGTCCTTCTGCCTTCTCAGCGGAGAAGATATACGTATCACCCATCGCCCCCTGTTCGTTGGGAGCCAACAATGCATAGAATTTCCCGTTATGGTACTTCAGGGAAGTAGCCCACTGACCACGTCCGTAGGCAGTACCTTGTTGCAGGTCGTACTTCGGTGAGTCTGTCAGTTTATCGAAGATATACCCCACCGTCTCCCAGTTCTTCAGGTCTTTCGACTTCATGATGGGAGCACCAGGCATGAGGTGCATGGTAGTAGACACGAGATAGAACGTGTCGCCCACACGGATCACATCAGGGTCAGGAACATCCGCCCACAGCATCGGATTCTGAATCTTCTCCGTATGGAGGGTGGTATAATTCGCATCAGGGTTCTGTGCATTTGCCGTCAAGGCAGTGCATAGGGTCAGCAGTAGAAAAGCAAGTTTCTTCATATTATCAATAATGTGTATTTGTATTTATTTGAATTGCCACCAGTCAAGATGCACGTCGCCACTGGCATCACTGAAACAGAGATAGAGGTCGTGGACACCTATGGCATCCTTCACCTTTGTGCTAAACGACTTGTATTTCTCCACACTACCTGTCTTGCCGATAGTGACAGTACCGATGGCAGGTCCGTGAACACTGTTGAGGCGCAGGGTGATGGTGCAACTACCTGTGGCAGCAGCCGTCATAGCGAAACTCTTCGCACCCTTTCCGAAGTCTACGCCACGCAGACGGATATACTCGCCATCGTTGATATCGTAGATATACATATTCTTCCTGCCTGTAGATGTCGGCATGTCAGCAACGACACCTGTATTGGGAATACCCATCTTGGCACTCTTCAGACCATAGCCCCATGCCATCGTCTCTGCCTCCACACGCTGGTAGGGATTGAGCCAGTGTAACTGCTTCATGGGTTCCTGGTCCATCCAGTAGGGTACTTCCTGTATGGTGCCGTCGGCATTGTAGGTAATCTCTGTAGCATTCACACTACGACGCTCATGATGGACATACGTGTCGAGATGCATCAGGTCGTAACTCTGTCCGAAGACATATGAGTGTCCCTTATAGTCGCAGATACCAGGATGATTGCCTCTGTCACGCTGTGTGGGCTTCATGATATAGCCCTTCCACTCCCAAGGACCCGTAGGCGCGTCACTCATGGCATAGCCGAGAGCCTCTGGACAACAGGTGGAGGCGAAACCAAGGTAATAATGTCCGTTACGCTTATAGAACCAAGGTCCTTCCTGATAGTTGGGGATATGCGGCAACTTCGTAACCTCACTTGTCAACGAGGTCATGTCGCTGCCCAGCTTTGCCCAGAAGGTATGGGGGTTGCCCCAATACATATATGCCTGTCCGTCATCGTCAGTATAGACACTCGGGTCGATGTCAAACCAGTTTGACTGATCCCATACCAACGGCTTGCCCAGAGGATCCTTGAAAGGACCATAGGGAGAATCTGCCACCAATACACCGATACCATGTCCGTGCAATGGGGCATAGAGGTAGTATTTGCCATTACGCTCTACTGTTTGGATGGCCCAGGCACCATTCTCACGACTACGCCAGGGGAAGTCTTTCAATGAGGCGACAGCCCCATGTTCCGTCCAGTTCACCATATCGGTGGTAGACCATAACAGCCAGTCGTACATAAAGAATCCTGCCGAGCCTTTCTCGTTTTCATCAGGAATGTCTTCTGGTGAAGCATCGTGAGAGGTATATAGGAACAATGTGTCGCCCACTACGAGGGGAGAGGGGTCAGCAGTATATTTGGTCTGGAAGAGCGGCATGTTCACCTGCTCTAAGCCTCGTATCTCCCACCAGTCGAAGTTAAAGAGCTTCGGACCCTTACGTCCCTTGAATACCAGATAGAGGTCACGGGTATGCAAGAGTTCGGGATAACTGTCAAAGGCATCCAGATCGGCTGTCAGTGTCTGCCACTTCTCCCAACCGCCTGTGCCAGGAACATCCAGTGTTCCGAGGAGTTTTCCTGCGACGCTGTCGAGACGTATCTCTATCTGTCCGCCACGCAGACCACTTGCCACGCGAGCCGTGAAGGTGCGAGGCATCTTATAGCAGAAATGAACGTTCTGCAGTTTGATATAGTCGCCGTTATGGATGTCAGTCACATAGACACCCACCTCGTCATTCTGTTCTGTCTTGACACCCCTTGAGAAAGCCATCGTCTCAGCCTCCACCTTACGATAGGGGTCGAATTTCTCCAAGGGCTTCACACCCTCATCTGTCGGCATGATAGTGGGGAAGGAGCCATCGTCATTATACTTAAACTCCTCGACAGCCACACTACGTCCGAAACCGCCACCATTGGGAAGTTTTCCTGTATGATAGAAGAAATAACTATGTCCTTTGTAGTCTGCCACACCGCAGTGGTTGGTAAATGACTTCGTGTCGCAGAGGGGCATGATCTCGCCTGCATATTTCCAAGGACCTGTAGGCGAAGAGGCAGTACTGTAGGAGATATGTTCTGGTACACCACCAGCAGCATACAACAGTTGATAAGTGCCATTGCGCTTGGTGAGCCATGGACCCTCTACATACGAGTCTTTGTATTCCTTGTCTTTCTCACGTTTGCTCTTCACTGGGGCACCAAAGGATTCCTCTGTCATGTCAAGCAGTCCTAATTCACCACTATAGGATATCATGTCCTCGTTCAACTTCAGGTAGTAGCACTGGGGATTACCCCACATCAACCACGCCTGTCCGTCATCATCGATGAATACGGTAGGATCGATATGATCCCAACTGCCATTCTCGAAAAGCGGTTTTCCTAACGCATCCTTGAAAGGTCCTATGGGTGTATCACCTACGGCAACACCAATCGCCATACCTCCAGACAGCATGGAGTGAGCACAGATATACCAATAGAACTTACCATTGCGCTCTATGGTCTGTGAGGCCCAGGCACGGTCGTCAGCCCATGAGAAACTCTCCAAGGCCAGTGGAGAACCATGATCCGTCCAGTTCACCATATCCTGTGTGGAGTATACGCGCCACTCCTGCATCCAGAAGAAATCGGCTCCGTCCTCATCATGCCCTGTATAGACATACATCGTTCCGTCATGTACCATCGGAGCAGGATCAGAAGTGCACCATGTCTGGACAAAAGGATTCTGTGCCTGCAGGGAGGTGAATCCCAGCAGACATAAGAGTGTTGTTAGTTTTGTTCTTTTCATATATTTTAGTTTCTAATTATTCGATGACCCATACAAAACCGCCACGAGGTTGGAGATGAATCTCTTGGGGAACTATCTTCTTTGTTTGGATGTCCCAAGAAGCGTCCACACAATCCTCAAAAGTGGAAACAGATTGTTTCTTACCGATGAAATCAAGGGGCACGCTGAGGTCCTGAGGGGTGTCTAAGCCGTTGATGCCAGCTACATACCAGCGATTCCCACAACGTCGCGCCATGATAACGAAGCGACCCGGATAGCCGTCAATCAAACGGGTCTCATCCCATACACTCGGGAGATGAGACAGGAACTGTTGCACTTCAGTAGGTTGGGCAAGGTAACTCTCAGGTTTGTCTGCAAGATGCTGTAATCCTGACTCATAGAGAATAGTCAGTGCCAACTCATGGGCATTTGTCGTGATATGCGGATGCTGAGAATCGCTGAACGTACAAGGGGTATAGTCCATCGGACCTATCACATTACGGGTAAAGGGCAGCGTGGCATTATGGCATGCTGCCTTGTCAGTAAATGTCGGAACGTTATTATACCATTCGGCACCATAGACTCCTTCTGTTGACATAAGGTTGGGATAGGTACGTTGCCAGCCACGTGGAATCGTGGCTCCATGGAAATTGACCAACAGGTGATGACGGGCAGCACTCTCGAGAAGATCAATACAGTAATCCATGTTCCTCTGATTGTCGCCAGAGAAGAAGTCTATCTTCACGCCAGCCACACCAATTTGCTCACACCAGGCAAATTCCTTCTCACGGTCTTCTGGTTTGTTCAGACGGAATTTCGGGGTGGGGGCTCCATCTACCCAGCCAACACTGGAGTTGTACCAGATCAGTGGCTTGACACCCTTAGACTTGGCGTAGTTGACGGCATCCTCGATGGTATAAGGAACCTTCATCTCATCCCATTCAGCATCAATCAAAACATAAGGCAAATGAAGTATGACTGCCATATCCACATATTTCTTGATGATGTTGTAGTCGTTGGAACCATGATTGTATGCCCAATAAATCCAAGACACTACACCGGGATGAATCCAACTGGTATCGGCAATCCGACAAGGGTCACTGACATCTGTCACTAAGGTTGACGCCACCACATCTTTCAAGGTGCCGATGATGGCGACACGCCAGGGGGACTGCTTAAAGTTTAAAGTTGAGAGTTTAGAGTTTAGAGTTTCGTCTGGTGTGACACGAAAACGTTCTCCCTCATTATACAGGCAGGAGGCACTTTGTCCCTTTTCGATATTGGCTTCGGTAATTAGAGCAAACACTCCTTCCTGTGGTTCTATAAGAGCCGGATATCCCCAACGGTTGTTCCATCCCTCGGTGGATTTTGAGATACCGCTATAAGACGGAATGGGAGTCACCTTATAAGTGGTATCAAGCGAAAAAAAACCCTCATAGGAGTCACACCACTGCTGCATCCAGCGACGGGTACCCTCGGGAATGCGATAGGAAACATCTGCATCACGCAAGGCAATACCGTCATTATATATACGCAAAATCGCCTTATCAATCCGATATTCATTTGCCTCATTTTGGCAATGCAGTCGTTTTCCTGTCAGCATCTGGTAATCGGCAGTTATTTTCCTGATAAACTGCAGTCCCTTGTCTGTCGATGTCCATACTTCCAATACTGGCTGTTGCTCATAATAGATAGCTAAGCACTGCCCTATCACCTTTACCGACAGCCTGCCATTAGGTGACATGCCTTCTTGAGCCATGACAGTCCATGATCCAAGTAAGCATAAAATGAGTATGACCAGCAGTTTCCTCATTCTCTTTTCGTTTATTTTAGTTTGTCGAAAAGTGAATTGGTCTCCAGTGTCCAGTCTTTACGCTGGAGAAGCTCGGGTTTCCTGCCGATAAACATTTTGGCAGCCTTCCGGTCGCCTTTCAGTTGCCAATTAAGCCATGCCAGAGCAGGAACCATGAACTCACCACCATGAGCATCACGGTAAGTTCCACCATGACCAACGGGGAAATTTGCAGCACAGGAAGGTACGTGCTGGATGAGATGGAAGTCGTCCATGCCATTCTCGTAGGCAATATCGGTCTTACCACCTAAGATATAGATAATCGGACAGTGGATATCCTTCAGCTTCTCCTTCGGAGGCATGGGCATACCACCGACAGCTTGGGCGGCATTCGACTGTTTGAAGAGTCCGCTGTTGCAAATCATAAGGGCGGTGATACGCGGGTCGGCACAGTTAAAGAGGGTCTGCAAACCACCGCATGACATACCTGCGACACAGACGTTCTTGGTGTCTATCTTCTGATAATACGGTGAGGCAGAATCGGCATTCTGGGCGAATATCCAGTCCAAACTCTCTATCTGTTGTTCTGCCCGTGACATCGGACCTTTATACCACTCATCTACCATAGGAATCTCACCAGTAGCGAGTACGATATAGCCGTGAGACGCAATCTCGTTGAGAAAGTTCATGTGTTCCCAGGGGGAGTTGGCACAGGCGCCGTTACCCCAGACCAGTACGGGCAACGGATGCTTTTGATCGAACTTGGAGAGGTCCTGAGGTACGAAAATGGTATGTTCCCGACTGAGCGACGGCTCTTCTTTCATAATGACCTTATAGACTCCCGTACCACCATTCTCAACGACACGGCTTCTGGCCGGCAGATTTTGTTTTCTGGCTTTGTTGAGGAAACGTACCATCTTCTGCAGGTTCTCCTCACTGTACATACCCATGCCATGACCGCCCTCGGGAACAAAGGTGGCCTCTGTCGTGACACCGGAAGCCTTCAACAGTTCATAGAACTTCTTACCCTGACAACAGGGTACTACATTATCCTTCTCGCCATGGAAGATGATGATGGGAGGATCCTTCGGGTCAATATACTCGACGGCACTGAGACTGCGATACTTGTCAGGCTCTTTGTCGAGTTTTGACTTCAACAGCACATCTTCCGGGCTGTTCTCACCCATGGTCATGTGCTCACCACAGTCCATCGCCGTCAGGTCAACGGGACCGGACCAGACACTGGCAGCATTCACACAACTGGACTGGTCGGTATATTTTCCGATAGTACCCTCAAGATCGAGGGTGATCGTACCGACGGTAGCGATTTTCATACCACTGGTTGTGGCTGTAATGGCAGCAAGGTGACCGCCAGAAGAGAAACCGCTGGTAGCGATGAATGACGGATCAAACTTGTATTTTTTTGCTTCTCCTCGTACAAAACGTACCACGGCACGAATATCCTGAATCTGGGCAGGCCACTGGGCATCGATGCTGGAACGGTGATTAGGGCACACTACCGCATAACCTGCTTCCAATAGTGTCTTGACGATAGTCCCTAAATCAGCAACCCCTTTCCCATTGTTGTTGAACCAAGCACTACCGTAGATATGAATTACGACGGGATAGCTGTCTTTCTCCTGTTTAGGCAGGTAGATGTCGCAGGTATGATAAGCCTGTCCGTCATCAGCATAGTTAATATCTTTCCATTGTTGTGATGTCTCCAGTTTAACTTCTGGCATTTGAAATCCACCAAAACCTCCGGCAGGTTGCGCTTGTGCGGTCAGGCCACACAATATCATCACTAATAATAAAATGTTTTTCATATTCTTTTCATTTTGATACGATGGTTTCTGAGAAATAGTAGTCACGGAGCGGTTTGCTGACCGCCTTGCCTTCCAGCACGACTTCCTGCTGGAGTCGGATATCCGCAGAAGATGATCCCACCTTAATAATAAACGTGCCCGGTTCAATGTTCCATTGGCGAACATTGCCCTGATGACTATAGAACCCCATCTGCTCTACATAGAGACGGGTGCTAACTGTCTTGGTCTGTCCCGGCTCCAGTGATACACGGGCAAAACCTTGCAGTTGGATGGGACGGATATGCTG
>JAEEGL011637675.1_pt1 | contig 27816 bp, 22 predicted proteins | sample 9134231 | NCBI WGS metagenome assembly JAEEGL01 (sample SAMN16246548, study PRJNA631951) | gut metagenome | biome: gut microbiome; feature: rumen; material: fiber-attached | host: Bos | place: Iran: Karaj | collected 2018-10
CGACGATCCCAAGGCGCAGGCAGAGTTCATGAATATCAAATATCAGAACAAGGTCCGCCTTGCAAAATATATTCAGGAACACAACGGGATCACTGTGGATCCCAGATCCATTTTTGATGTGCAGGTAAAGCGTCTCCATGAGTACAAGAGACAGCTTCTCAATATCCTGCATGTGATGTATCTGTACAACAGGATCAAAGATAATCCGGATATGGATATGATCCCCCGGACCTTTATCTTTGGTGCCAAAGCAGCAGCCGGCTATGAAAATGCCAAGCTGACCATCAAGTTGATCAACTCCGTGGCAGATGTGGTTAATAATGACACAGATGTCAGAAACAGGATCAAGGTGGTCTTCATCGAAGATTATCGGGTATCCAACGCAGAGCTGATCTTTGCCGCTTCGGATGTATCCGAGCAGATCTCCACCGCCAGCAAGGAGGCTTCCGGTACCGGTAACATGAAGTTCATGTTAAACGGTGCCATCACCATCGGAACCATGGATGGCGCCAATGTGGAGATTGTAGAAGAAGTGGGTGCGGAAAATGCCTTTATCTTCGGCCTTTCCGCAGACGAAGTCATCCACTTCGAAAACAACGGCGGCTATGACCCGAATCAGATCTTCAATAACGATCCGGATGTGCGCAGAGTCCTTATGCAGCTGATCAACGGAACCTATTGCCCGGAGAATCCCGAGCTGTTCCGCCCGCTGTATAATTCCCTGTTAAATACGCTGTCAACTTCCCGTGCGGATACTTACTTTATCCTGAAGGATTTCCGGGCGTATGCCGATGCACAGCAGAAGGTGGAGGATTATTACCGGGATCAGAAGAGCTGGGCAAAGAGTGCCATCTTAAATGTGGCATCCAGCGGTAAGTTCTCCTCGGATCGTACCATTCAGGAATATGTGGACGATATCTGGCATCTGGATAAAGTCACACGTTGAGGTTTATGGAAAAAGTTTATTTAGTAGGCGCAAATATCATGAATCAAAGCGGCCCCTCTGCAGAGTTTTCTGCGGATGGGCCGTCACCTGCATTTGGGGATATCGCTTCTTCCATGGAGGAACTGGCCAAACTTGCAAAAGCCTGTGACATGGAAGTGGTGGGAAGTGCCATCCAGAATATGGACCGCCCCAATACGGCATTTTATATCGGCCCCGGCAAGGTGGAGGAGATCGCAGAGGAGGCGGCATATTTACATGCTGACCTGGTGATCTTTGATGAATCCTTGTCGCCGGCGCAGCTGCGGAATCTTCAGCGGGAACTCCGGCTGCCGGTCATGGACCGCAGCACCCTGATCCTGCAGATCTTTGCTACCCGTGCAAGAAGCCGGGAGGCCAGATTACAGGTAGAAGCGGCGCAGCTTCAGTACATGCTTCCCCGTCTGGTGGGACTGCACGATGCCCTAACCCGTCAGGGCGGAGCCAGCGGTTCCATGAGTAGTAAGGGTGAAGGTGAAAAGCAGCTGGAACTGGACCGAAGACGGTTAGAGCAAAGACTCCATGCCCTTCATCGGGAATTAAAGGAAGTGGAGCAGGAACGAAGAACCCAGCGCAAAAAACGTGCAGAGGGCAATATCCCCAGGGTCGCCATGGTGGGATATACCAATTCCGGCAAGTCTACCCTGATGAATACCATGCTGTCGCTGTTTTCCGATGATCGTAAGGATGAGGAAGCTTTAAAACAAAAGCAGGTGATGGTCAAAGACATGCTCTTTGCCACCCTGGACACCACGGTGCGCCGGATATCACCGGAGGGGTATCATCCCTTCCTGTTATCGGATACCGTTGGTTTTGTAAATAAACTGCCCCATCATCTGGTGGAAGCCTTTCGTTCCACCCTGGAGGAAGCAGCCTCGGCGGATGTGATCCTTCATGTGCTGGACTGTTCCGACCCCATGTGGCGGGAACAGAAACTGGTGACGGAAAAGACCTTAAAGGATCTGAAAGCAGAGGGGATCCCGCGGATCCTGGTCTTTAACAAGTCGGATCTGCGCTTTGCCCAGATAAGGGAGGAAGGAATGGGAGAGCAGGTGCCCTACGGCAAGAGTGAACGTGGGGTATTTATCTCCGCATCCCTTAAGGAAGGCATGAGAGATCTTTTGGATGCCATTGAAGATGCTCTGGCGCAGCGTTATGCACAGGCGGATTTCCTGATTCCCTATTCCGCAGGGAATGTGGTATCCTATCTGAAGGAAAATGCCAATGTTTCCGTAATGGAGTATTTACCGGAAGGCGTTCATATCATTGCAAGCTGTCGTAAGGAAGACCTGGACAGATATGCGATGTATCATATTTCAATCTAGGAGGTTTTTTATGGCAGTGGAACTCATGGAAACAGGCTGTTATCTGGTAAGCGGACCGGATGGACAGAGCCTGGTAGCAGCAGATGACCCCGGAAAGCTTGGTGCACTTCTTTCTTCCCAGGGGATCGCAGCAGACGGTATCACCTCTGAGAGTGCAAAAAAGAACACCATGGCTTATGGGATCTTACAGGCGCACAATACCGGAGATTCAACCAGAGATCTTCGCATCCGTTTCGACAAACTGACAAGCCACGATATCACCTTCGTCGGGATCATTCAGACGGCAAGAGCATCGGGGCTGACCAGATTCCCCATGCCCTATGTCCTGACCAACTGCCACAACTCTCTGTGCGCGGTAGGCGGAACCATCAATGAGGATGATCATTTATTCGGCCTGACCTGTGCAAAAAAGTACGGCGGAGTCTATGTGCCCCCTCATCAGGCAGTCATTCATCAGTTTGCCAGAGAGATGCTTGCTACCGGCGGCGGAATGATCCTGGGCAGTGATTCCCATACCCGTTACGGCGCTCTGGGAACCATGGCAGTAGGAGAAGGCGGACCGGAGCTTGTAAAACAGCTTCTGGGACAGACCTATGATGTGCAGATGCCCGGCGTTGTAGCCGTATATCTGACCGGCGAAGTGATTCCCGGTGTGGGACCGCAGGATGTGGCTCTGGCCATCATCGGCGCTGTATTTAAAAAAGGCTTTGTAAAAAATAAGGTCATGGAATTTGTAGGTCCCGGCGTTAAGAAGCTTTCTGCAGATTTCCGTATCGGTGTGGATGTAATGACCACCGAGACTACCTGCCTGTCTTCCATCTGGGAAACCGATGAGACCATTAAGGAGTTCTATAAGGTCCATGGAAGAGCAGAGGATTATAAGGAACTGCATCCCGAAAGCGTAGCTTACTATGACGGTGCGGTAGTGGTGGATCTGTCGAAGATCCGACCCATGATCGCCATGCCTTTCCATCCCAGCAATGCCTATACCATTGAAGAAGTGAACGCCAATCTGGAAGATATCCTGGCGGAAACAGAAGAAAGAGCAAAAATTTCCTTTGGAGATGCTGTAGAATACCATCTGCGCGATAAGATCAAAGACGGTAAATTTGTTGTAGACCAGGGAATCATTGCAGGCTGCGCAGGCGGTGGATTTGAAAATATCTGTGCGGCTGCGGATATCCTTGACGGACGTTTTATCGGCAACGATGCCTTTACCTTAAGCGTATATCCCGCATCCATGCCCGTTTACATGGAGCTGATCCGAAACGGACAGGCAGCAAAGCTTATGGAAAGCGGTGCAGTACTTAAGACCGCATTCTGCGGACCATGCTTTGGCGCCGGAGATACCCCTGCCAACAATGCCTTCAGTATCCGTCACTCTACCCGCAACTTCCCCAACCGGGAAGGCAGCAAGGTACAGAACGGTCAGGTGGCTTCCGTGGCACTTATGGATGCCAGAAGTATTGCCGCTACCGCTGCAAACAAGGGCGTCTTAACCCCTGCAACGGAATTTGACGGATCCTTCCATGCATATCCCTATCACTTTGATTCCAAGATCTACGCCAACCGTGTATTTGATTCCAAGGGCGTGGCAGAGCCGGAGACAAAGATCCATTTCGGACCCAATATCAAGGACTGGCCCAAGATGGTAGCCCTTACGGATAATCTGCTGTTACAGGTGGTTTCCGAGATCCACGATCCGGTCACCACGACGGATGAGCTGATCCCTTCCGGTGAAACCTCTTCCTATCGTTCCAATCCTCTGGGTCTGGCAGAGTTTACCTTATCCCGTAAGGATCCTGCATACGTAGGCCGGGCAAAAGCCATTCAGGAGCTGGAGAAAGCCAGAGAAGCCGGTGAGCATCCCTGCCAGATAAGAGAAGAGATCCATGAGGTAATGGGTACTATTAAGGAGACCTTCCCGGATACCAGCAAAGACAATACCGGCTTTGGTTCCACGATCTTTGCCGTAAAGCCCGGAGACGGTTCCGCCAGAGAGCAGGCAGCCAGCTGCCAGAAGGTTCTGGGCGGATGGGCCAACATCGCCAATGAATATGCCACCAAGCGTTACCGCTCCAACCTGATCAACTGGGGTATGTTACCGTTCCTGATCCCGGAGGGAGAACTTCCCTTTAAGAATCTGGATTATCTCTTCTTCCCCGGAATCCGTAAGGCAGTGGAAGAAAAGGATAAGGAGATCAAGGGTTATACGGTTGATACCCAGGGGAAAAAGCTTCGGGAATTCACGGTTACCTTAGGAGATCTGACCGACGAAGAACGCCGGATCATCTTAAGCGGCTGTCTGATCAACTATAATGCCGTAAAATAAAAAACAAGGTTAAGAAATACCGTATTTTCTCCGATATAAGAAGTGCAGGATGAAAATGACCAGGGATGGTTTGCGTAGGATACGCATACCATCCCTTTTTTATCATCTGCAAAATTATTATAAGGAGGGAAAGCTTTGCGTATTGATTCCGCAACGGTAGGAATGGAATCCGCTCGTATGTGCACCAGAGTCTCCTATTATGGAGAAGCCAGTACGATTTCTGCCAGGGAAGGGATCAAAAACGCCGAAGGAGCATTAGAAAACAGCGGCTTTTTCGGTGATCACCTGCTGAGGGGAGAAGACCCATCCTCAGCGCAGCTGTTTGAACGGGAGAACAATCCGTTCTCCAAAATCCTGACAGACCCTGAGGATGTGATGGAGGAGGATCTGACAAGCGATGACCTTTTGCAGAACTGGCAGCAGAAAATGCATTCATCGCAGGCAGTACAGGTATCCGAAACCCAGCCCAGTCTGTCAACCTATCGCCAGTTTCGCATTGCCTGCCTGGAGTTTCTTCTTCGCATGCTGTTCCGGGAAAAAACCGGAAGAACAGAATATTCCGGAGATGACAGCTCCATAAACGGAAGTATTGCTGTTTCCGGCGGTGAGGGTACAACCTATCAGGGATATTCTCTGATGGATACGGTAACCATGGTATCTGCCTACGAGGAACAGGAAGAAACGGCAGTATCCATGGACGGCGTGGTAAAAACCAAAGATGGGAGAGAGTTAAGCTTCCGGATGGATGTTACCATGAGCCGAAGCTTTGAAGAGTACTATGAGGCCACCTACCAGAGGCAGGTGATCCCTAATCCGGATCTCTGTGATCCACTGGTGATCAATCTGGATACGGATGTGGCATCCCTGCAGGATCAGACCTTCTACTTTGATCTGGATATGGACGGAGAAGAGGATAAGATCGCAAGACTCTGCGAGGGAAGCGGTTTCCTGACACTGGATAAAAATGACGATGGCGTCATAAATGACGGATCGGAATTGTTTGGTGCAAAAACCGGAGATGGTTTTGCAGAACTTGCCCGCTATGATCTGGATGGTGACGGTTTTATCGATGAGGATGATCCCATCTGGGAGAAACTGAAGATCTGGACCAAGGATGCAGACGGAAAGGATGTACTGTACACACTACGGCAAGCCGGTGTGGGTGCGATCTTTACCGGTGCGGTTTCTTCGGAGTTTGCGCTCCATTCCGATACCGATCATGCAAAACAGGGAGTGATCCGGAAAACCGGTTTCTATCTGACCGAACAGGGGGAAATGGGAACCGTTCAGCACGTGGATATCGCGCTCCAATAGGAACTATGCTATAATTAAAGCCGCCGAAGCCTATGCTTCGACGGCTTTTTATTTGGGAGTAGAAGGATTTGAAAAGAGCAATCGCGCTTATTCTTATAATGACGCTGGGGCTTTCCCTTTTATCCGGCTGCGGGAGTACGGAGATCTTCACGGAGCAGGAGGCAGTGGTGGAAGCGGACGGTGTCGATCGTATGGAAGAATCCCCTGTTATTGAATATACCGTGCCGAAGAGCATGCCCCGCATTCTGACCGATCAGGAGGGATACCTGAAGGATCGGGTTAAGATGGCCATTTTTGTGGGAACCGACGTGGATTCTGCATTTACGGTATGCCGCGTGGATACGGGAGAAACCGTTTTTACCGGAACACTGGAAAACAAGGGTACAGATGCTTCCGGAGAGGATAATCTCTATTACGGAGATTTTACGGACCTTACCGAGGATGGGACCTATTATATCCACCATAAGCAGCTGGGCAGCTCCTATGTCTTTTCCATAGGAGAAGGAGTCTATAACGAGCTGTTGGTCCGTCTTCATGGGAAAGTGACGGATTTCCTGGATACGGAGGATACTTCGGAGGACAGCTCCGGAGGCCTCATTATCAAGGACAAGACCAGACGCAGCACGCTGGATCATTGTAAGATGGCACTTACGCTCATGATGACCTATGAGCTGTACCCCTCTACCACTGATCTGCTAAACGGAAATACCTCCAGCAGCGATTCAGTACCACCCGTTATCTTACAGAACCTGCTTTCTGTCATCAGCTTCTTAAGCAAGATGCAGGATCCCGGAACGGGAGGGGTTTGCGCAGGTGTCTTAAAGCGTCCTTCCGGAAAGGAATATGCTTTCATCAAAGAAGAAGTGGACTATCAGGCCACTGCCTATTATGTGGCGGTAATGGCCGGTTTTGGATATCTGTATCAGAAATACGATTATTCCATTGCCAAGGGCTGCCTTCAGGGAGCGGACAGGGCCTGGAAGTATCTGACCCTCCACGAAACAGAGGTGGACCCTGCGGATTACTATATGGCGGCTGCGCAGATGTATCGCACCACCGGAAGCAACAAATATCGGAAAGTAGTCGATGAATTGGAAGAACAGTTGTTATCAAACGATATGGAAGGTTCTTTCCTGTATGGCTCCTACTTTTATCTGATCACCAAGAGTAAGGTAACCATCGATATCTGCAGCGAACTGACCAAGCATCTCATGAGCCGTGCGGAGAAGATCGCAGGCAATATCCAGGCTTCCCGGTATACCACAGAGACCGCCTTATCGGCCGATACCCTGGATACCATGCTGGAAGATATGCAGATCATGGTGATCGTAAACTACACGATCCCCAACTATGAATATGCTACGGTGATCGAAAATCAGCTTCACTATCTTCTGGGAAGAAATGAAAATGCCCTGTGTCTGTTGGCGGAGGAAGGTTCTGTCAGCGTCGGGACGTTGGATGACATAAATATAGGCGCAGATCCTATGCGTATCGCACAAACCTGCGCCATTATCACCGAAGTCATTGGACAGATGAAAGAAGCATCCGCCCTTAAAAAGTGATCTGCTGGTTCTTTATGTAGGTTTCCCGGATGATGTTCATGACTCTGGCGGGAATCTCTTTCTTTTCTTCTCTGGAAAGCTCTGCGGTCTCAACAGGAGCGCCATATTCCAACACGATGTGAGCGGAGCGGATCCTGGGGAACTGATTCTCAAACAATTCTTCTGAATGATTGATGGTTACGGGAATGATGGGACAGCCGGATTTCTCGGCAATCTTAAAACTTCCGGCATGATATTCGATCAGAGGGTCGTCTGTCTTATTCCGGGTTCCTTCCGGATAGATGAAGACGCTGATCCCGTTCTTGATATGATCGATACAGTTAAGTACCATCTGCATTCCGCTTCGGATATCGTCCCGGTCCAGGAACTCGCAGTAGAGATGACGCATCAGTAAGGAGATCACGGGAAGCTTCTGATTTTCCTTCTTGGAGACAAAGCCGCACAGCTGCTTCATCCTGCCGTAGGTGATCACGATATCGAAGATGCTGCGGTGGTTACCGATAAACAGCACCGCACGGTCTGCAGGAATGTTCTCTTCCCCGATGACGGTAAGTTTCGCGCCGCTTAGAAAAGTTACGCAGCGAAATCCCCAGGTAACAAAGGAAAATACCATCTTATCACAGGCTTTTTTATGAAAGAGGCCGATGAGCGATCCCAGTAACAGGACCAAAATACTGAAAAGAAGGTATACAAAGAGAAATAAAAATTCTAAAATAAAACGAATCATGCAGCAGGTACCTTTCTGAATTTATTCATCCCAATTATATCCAAGGCATCCTGCAAGCACAAGCGACAAACAGGAGGAAATGACACTCTTGGAACCGATTAAAAATGCTCTTTTGATCCGATCCGTACGGGTAATGGACCCTGAAAGTATGCTGGATACCGTTACCGATCTGCTTATGGGAGATGCTAAGATCCTGCATATCGGCCCTTGCACGGAGGAAATTCTTAAGGAACAAAATATCCATCTGTCCACCCTGCAAACGATGCAGGGAAAAAATCTGGTGGCAGCACCGGGCTTTGTGGATGTCCATTCCCATTTCCGGGATCCCGGGTTTACCTATAAGGAGGATATCCACACAGGAGCAGCTGCTGCAGCGGCCGGCGGCTATACCGATATCGTGCTCATGGCCAATACCAATCCTACGGTGGACACGGTGGAAACGCTGGAATATGTCCTTAACAAAGGAAAGGAAACGCCCATACACATCCATTCCTGCGCCACGGTCACAAGGAATATGGAAGGCAGAGAGCAGACGGATTTTGACCGCCTTTTTGCTGCGGGCGCAGCCGGTTTTACAGATGACGGCAAACCCATCATGGATGATAAACTACTGGAAAAAGCCATGGCAGACGCTGCCAGACTGGGGGTTCCCGTGTCCCTGCACGAAGAGGATCCTGCCTATATCACCTTAAGCGGCATCAATCAGGGAGAGGTTGCAAAAAAGCTGTCTCTTGGAGGCGCTGACCGTTTGGCGGAAGCTTCCATGGTAGAGAGAGATATCGTCATCGCACTGAAAACCGGCGCGATCCTGGATATCCAGCATGTATCTGCAAAGGAAACCGTGGAACTGATCCGAAAAGCAAGGAAACAGTCCCGGAATATTCACGGGGAAGCAACGCCCCATCATTTTTCGCTTACAGAAGAAGCAGTATTAACCCATGGGACCAACGCCAAGATGAATCCGCCTCTTCGGTGTGAGGAAGATCGCCAGGCAATCCTGGCAGGTATCGCTGACGGAACCCTGGATCTTATTGCAACGGATCATGCACCGCACAGCAAAGAGGAAAAAGACCGGGAATTTGCCAAGGCGCCCAGCGGCATTATAGGGCTGGAAACCGCATTTTCATTGGGGATCACCAATCTGGTCCACCCCGGCGTCATTGATCTCATGACCCTTATAAAACGGATGTCCCTTGCCCCTGCACAGCTCTATAAATTAAATGCAGGTTATATAAGAGAGGGAGGTCCTGCAAATGTGGTGCTTTTTGACCCTGATGCAAGAAAGACCTATTATACCTTCCAATCCCGGTCGCAGAACACACCTTTTGCAAGAATTCCTCTATTTGGAGAGGTTGAGTGCACAATTTGTGACGGAAAAATTGCATATGTCAGAACAATGGAGGCATGAAGTGTCAAAAAAGAAGGAAATTTACGGCGAGGTCGTAGAACAATTTAAAATTTCTGACGGTATCTACAGCATGTGGATCCGGACCGAAGAAGGGAAGGTGGCCGGAGCCGGTCAGTTTATTTCGATCTATACCGATGACCCTTCCATGTTACTTCCCAGACCCATCAGTATCTGCGATCATACAGAGGATGCCATCCGCATCGTCTACCGGATCTCCGGCAAAGGTACGGAGAAACTGTCCGGGAAAAAACCGGGAGATCCCATCCGTTTTCTGGGGATTCTGGGAAACGGATATGCGGCCAAAGCCGAAGAGGAAATAAAAGAAGCCGAAACCATCGTACTAATGGGAGGCGGCATCGGTATCCCGCCCCTTCTGGGCCTGGCAAAGTATGTTAAGAGCCTGGGAAAAGAAGCCGTAGCCATCATGGGCTACCGGGACAGCAACCTGTTTTTACAGGAAGAACTGAAGAAAAATGCCCGCCTGATCATTGCAACGGAAGACGGATCCATCGGTACAAAAGGCAATGTAATGGATGCCTTAAGAGAAGAAAAAATTAAACCTGGAATTATTTTCTCGTGCGGTCCAATGCCCATGTTACGGGCAATCAAGCACTATGCGGAGGCAGAAAATATCAAAGCTTTTCTGTCTCTGGAGGAGCGTATGGCCTGTGGTGTGGGAGCCTGTCTTGGCTGTGTCTGCAAGACGACCGGGGAGGACCATCACTCCCATGTGAATCTGGCAAGAGTCTGCACCGAAGGACCGGTTTTTGAAGCAAGGGAGGTAGAGATCGGATGAATACCAGCGTGACCATTGCGGGAGTGACCCTCAAAAACCCGGTCATGACCGCCTCCGGAACCTTTGGCTCCGGTATGGAATACAGTGACTTTGTAGATTTAAACCGCCTGGGTGCGGTAGTGACCAAGGGCGTATCCAATGTGCCCTGGACGGGAAATCCTACGCCCCGTGTCGCGGAAGTCTACGGCGGCATGTTAAATGCCATCGGCTTGCAGAATCCGGGCATCGATGTGTTTATGGAACGGGATCTGCCCTTTCTGGAAGGCTATGATACGGTGAAGATCGTGAATGTCTGCGGCAAGAGCGTGGAAGATTATCTGGAAGTGGTGGAGCGTCTGCAGGATTCTACTGCAGATATGCTGGAGATCAATGTATCCTGCCCCAATGTAAAGGAAGGTGCCATTGCCTTTGGCCAGAAGGCAGATACCTTATTTGATATCACATCCCGGATCCGCAAGGTTTCCCGAAAACCCATCATCATGAAACTAAGTCCCAATGTAACGGATATTACAGAAATGGCCAGAGCGGCGGAAGCTGCCGGTAGCGATGCCATCTCTCTGATCAATACCCTGACGGGCATGAAGATCGATATCTACCGGAAGCGTTTTGTGTTAGCCAACAAGACCGGCGGTATGTCAGGTCCTGCCATCAAACCGGTAGCGCTCCGGATGGTCTATCAGGCATCTCATGCCGTTAAGATCCCGGTGATCGGTATGGGCGGTATCGCGACGGGAGAAGACGCCATCGAATTTATCCTGGCAGGTGCCACTGCCGTCGCAGTAGGCGCCATGAATTTCGTCAACCCCCATGCGACCATAGACGTCATCGAAGGTATTGAGCAGTATATGAAAACCTGTCATGTTGACGATATAAACGAAATAAGAGGAGCAGTATCCGAATAGGATACTGCTCCTTCTTTAAATAGTATGCTGTGATGGTTTACTGGGTTTCTTCTGTGGGATTTAACAGTTCGTCAAAGCCCTTCATAACGGCATCGTAGGTCTGTTTACTGATGTCGGGAAGTTTGCCGCCCCAGGTTTCTTCTGCCTGGGCATAGCCTTTTTTAAAAGCATCCCGCATCTTTTCCAGCGAATCCTTATCCTGTCCTGCTAAGGCAACGGCAAAATCCAGGATCCGGTCGGAAGTCTGTTTTACTCCCCAATAACCGTCTTCTGAAATGTCTGCCTGCGCCTGTGCCTTGGTTTCTGCATCCACCTCGAAATCGCCCTTGGCCAGGAATTTCCACATATCATCTGCGATAGATGCGGTATTTGCCTGTTTGCCCAGCATTTCCGCAACCAGTTTCTGCAGCTGATTCTGACGCTGTTCCTGATCCGCCTTTAACTGTGCCACCAGAGCGGGGTCAGCACCACGCAGTTTTCTGGGCACATCATTGGCTTTTTCTTCGGAGGGTTCGTATACAGCAGCGGCAGAAGCAGAGGATTTACTTTCTTCTGCGGCTTTGGTTTCTTCGGAAACCTTGGATTCCTTGTCGGATCCGGCTGTTGCACGATAGGCACCGTAGACATCGGAAAGGGTACCGTTTGTAATTCCGTTTACACTCATGTTTACACACCTCCTTGTATATGCTATATCGGCACAGGGCTTTAGGAAGTTAATAGAGAACTGACTTTTTTCATAAAATATGGTATGGTTTGAGTATGGCAAAAGAAGTAATAATGCACGCAAATGCGAAGATCAATCTGACTTTGGACGTTACCGGTAAAAGAGCGGATGGGTATCATCTGGTGGAGATGGTAATGCAGTCTGTGGAACTGGGAGATAACGTTCGGATCACCCGTACAGACGAGGCCGGGATACAGCTGATCATGAGAGGTTGTGATCTGCCGGGAGATGAGAGCAATATCGCGTATCGTGCAGCGAAGGCATTAAATATATCAGGTGTTATCATAGAGATTGAAAAGCGCATCCCCATTGCTGCGGGCATGGCAGGTGGCAGTACCGATGCAGCTGCGGTCTTAATGGGATGCAACCTCCTGTGGGAGCTGGGATTATCCGAAGAGGAACTCTGTAAGATCGCTCTTACGCTGGGTGCCGATGTTCCCTTCTGTATCATGGGAGGGACGATGCTGGCGGAAGGGATCGGAGAGAGGTTATCCGCACTGCCTGCATTTACCATGCCGGAAGGTGGTGTGATCCTTCTTGCAAGACCGGAGGAAGCAGTTTCCACTGCCGAAGTCTACCAACGCTTAGACAGCATTCCTAAGTATCCCCATCCCGATACAAAAGGAATGGTCTACGCCCTTGAAACCGGGGATTATGCCGGGGTTTGCGCCCGGTTGCAAAATGTACTGGAAGAAGTTACCATACCTATGCACCCTGTGATCGGAAGGATCAAGGAGATCATGGGTAAGGCCGGTGCCGACGGTGTACTTATGAGTGGCAGCGGTCCTACGGTTTTTGGTTTGTTTTCATCAGAAGAAGCGGCTAATTTAGCCCTGATGCGGATCCGGGAAGAGAAACTGACAGATACAGTTCTCGTTACCAGACCTGTGACTATGCAGTGAGGTAATCCATTGGAACAGAAGACACAGAGAGTCGGAACCATAGTGGAGGATGCTCTTCCGCTACGGGATATGGTATATCACAAGATCAGACAGGCCATCCTGGTAGGTGACATGCAGCCGGGAGAACGCCTGATGGAGATCCATCTGGCAGAGCGACTGGATGTCAGCCGTACACCGGTTAGAGAAGCCATTCATAAGCTGGAACAGGAAGGTCTGGTGATCATGACCCCCAGAAAAGGGGCGGAGGTTGCACAGATCACCAAGCAGGGCCTTCGGGACGTTCTGGAGGTACGAAGAGGTCTGGATGCCATGAGTATCGAACTGGCCTGTGAACGGATCACCGAGGAAGGCAAAAAGGAATTAAACCTTGCAAGGATCGCCTTCGAAGAAGCCATCAAAGGGGGCGATATCCGGGAGCTGGCGCGCACGGATGTGGCCTTCCATGAGATCATCGTCAATGCCACCGGCAATCAGCGTCTGATCGAGGTCGTTACGCAGATGGCAGAGCAGATGTACCGCTATCGTTTTGAATACCTGAAGGATACTTCCTCTTATGAGAAACTGGTGGAAGAGCATCGCAGGATGTGTAAATATATCGAACGGGGCGATAGCAAGCAGGCAGCTGCAGTTGCCAGAGAACATATCGATAATCAGGAAAAGTCCATAATGCAGCAGCTGGATCCCGGCAGTGCATTTGGCTTTGGAGGAGAACTTTGACGCAATTTGAGAACCTGGATCCGGAAGCACCCATTGGGGTGTTCGATTCCGGTGTCGGTGGGTTAACGGTCGTACGGGAGATCATCCGTCAACTGCCCAACGAACGTTTATTATATTTCGGAGACACGGCACGTGTACCCTACGGAACAAAATCCAAAGAAACGGTCCTTCGCTATACCAGACAGATCGTCCGTTTCCTGCAGTCTCAGAAGGTAAAAGCCATTGTAGCGGCCTGTAATACCGTCAGTGCAGTGGCGCTGGATGAGATTGAAAAAGAGGTGGAAGTACCGATCATCGGTGTGGTCCGTCCCGGCGTAACGGCGGCTGCCAAGGCAACCCGTAACGGCAGGATCGGTGTGATCGCAACCAAGGCCACCATCGAGAGTAATATATACGCCAGTTATTTAAAGAAGATCCGTCCGGATGCGGAAGTGATGGGGAAAGCCTGTCCTTTGTTTGTACCCCTTGTGGAAAACGGTCTTCTGGAAGACCCCGTAACGGATGAGATCGCTGCCAGATATCTGTCGGAGCTGGTGGACCGGGATATTGATACACTGGTGCTTGGCTGCACCCACTATCCGCTGATCCGTTCCACCATTGCCCGTACCGTGGGCGATAAGGTAACGCTGGTCAATCCCGCGTATGAGACGGCGATCTCCTTAAAGGAGCTGCTGGATCAGTATGGCATCGAAAGCAACGTAAAACCCGGACTTGGCAGCAATCAGCATCGTTTTTATGTCAGCGATGATGCGAAGGGATTTGAAGTATTTGCCAATTCCGTATTAAAATACGGGATCCTCTCGGCCCGGGTGATCAATATCGAGAACTATTAAGGAAGGATTTATGACGAAAGATGTTTTGGTGTCCATCAGAGGACTCCAGATGAATGAAATGGAAGGGCAGGATGCGTTGGAAACCATCTCGCCTGCCAGCTATTATAAGAGAAACGGTCACCACTATCTGGTGTTTGATGAGATCACGGAAGGTGCAGATCAGCCGACGCATAATATCATGAAGTTTAACGAAGATCTTCTGGACCTGTCCAAGTCCGGCCTCATCAATGTCCACATGATCTTCGAAGAAGATAAGACGAATCTGACCTGTTACAACACTCCTTACGGGGATGTGATGATCGGGATCGATACGGACAACATTGAATTATCGGAAGAGACTGACCACATTACACTGCAGGTCAGTTATGACCTGGAAGCCAATTACGAATTCCTTGCCAGCTGCAAGATCACGCTGGATGTTAAACCAAGAGAAGGCTTCTTTGCACAGAATCCATAACATGAAAAAAGACCTCTGAAAAGAGGTCTTTTTGTTTGCATAAATGATTATTTTACGCTGGTTGCGCCCAGTTTCTGGCGGGCCTTTTCAACTGCCTGAGCCCAGGCACCCTTTTTCTTCTCAGGTGCAGCCTGTGCTTTGCCGTGGAGACCCTTTACATCGGTGATGTAGATGCCGCTGACGGTTGCCTTAACTTCCTTTTTTACGGGAACGTTTGCGAAGATCTTCTCATCGCATACGAAGGAAATGATCTGGGGACCGACCTTTGCCTTTACGATGGGAAGCTTGGAACCACGCAGAAGCCTGGGGGTCTGGTCAATGACCATCTGAGGAAGACCGGCTTCTTTAAGCTTCATACGCTTTTTGTCGATGATGAGCATGGAAACGGTCTGCTTATTGGCATCAATCTGCTGTTGCTGTTCTGCCTGCTTCTTCTCTGCACGTTTGCCGAGGATCATCAGGACAACGACTGCAACCGCAAGAACTGCTAAAATGACGATTAAAGTGATCAAAACAGGACTCAAAATAAAAACCTCCTTATACCTGCGGTACGAAAAGTATTCTAACATTGTTTTTTTCAATAGGCAATAAGGCATTTTTGTGGTAAAATCAATGAATTAAAAAGACAAGGAAAGAAAATGTAATATGAAAAAGCGTGTTTTTTTGCTGGCACTTACTGCCCTTACATGTACTTTTCTGGCAGGTTGCGGAAACAGCAAGGTGTCAGAATTAAAAAGCACCGATACGGATCGATACATCGAGACTCTGGTGGACTATAAAAATCTCTCGGTAACGGTGGCGGCCCGCAATGAGGTAACCGCAGATACCGTAGACTATTATATACAGGACGTTTTAAAGAACCGGGGAGAACTGATCACAGAGGGATCTGTCAAAGAGGGAGATACCGTAAATATCGATTATTCCGGTACCCTGAACGGAGAAGCGTTTGACGGCGGAACGGCTCAGGATCAGTATCTTACCATCGGCTCGCATCAGTTTATCGATGGCTTCGAAGACGGACTGATCGGCGTAGCCGTTGGACAGACCGTGGATCTTACCCTGACATTCCCGGAGAATTACGGAGCAACCGATCTTGCGGGAAAGGAAACCGTATTTACCGTTACCGTAAACGGGATCCTGCCGGAGCTTAACGATGCCATCGCAACACAGTTGGATGAAGGGGTTACCACAGCCGCCGAATATCGGGAGCTGGTGGAGACCTTTTTAAATGAATATTCCGATTATATCTATAATGCGGATCTTCAGGATGCCATGGCCCAGGCGCTGATAAGCGGCACCACCTTTAAGGAACTGCCCGATGAGCTGCTGGACCGTTTTGAGAAGCCCCTCAGGGATGCTTACGAAGAGGAAGCAAAAAGTGCCGGCATGGAATTTGATGAGTACATGTCTTCCTATTACAATATCAGCGACGTGGACAGCGTTTTCCGGGAGGCGGCAAAGAGCTGTGCCCAGGAGGGACTGGTCTTACAGGCCATCGCCAATATTGAGGGCCTGAACGTGGAAGATGCGGATCTGGACGAGAGCATCGAAGCTTTTGTGGAGACTTCCGATGAATACGAGGATGCGGAAGCCTTTCTGGAAGCACAGGACCGGGAGCTGACCAGAGAGAATATCATGTACCAGAAGGTATACGATTATCTGACCGGTATCATCACCATCGAAAATCAATAAAATGAAACCATAAAAGGAAAGAAATATTATCCCCGGGAAGCCGGCAGGATAAGGAAATGAGGAGATTATGGAATTAACAGACATCAGATTGTTGTTTGCAGGCCCTGATGCCTACATCGACAAGGAAATCACCGTTGGCGGCTGGATCCGCAATAAGCGCCTTTCCAAGAACGTTGGTTTCTTTGTAGTCAACGACGGCACCTACTTTAAGCCCCTTCAGGTGGTTTACTCGGAAGATCTGCCGAACTTTGACATCGTCAGCAAGCAGAATGTGGGAGCAGCCATTGTGGTAAAAGGAACTCTGGTAGCAACTCCCGGGGCGCAGCAGCCTTTTGAGATCCAGGCAAAGGAGATCACCGTGGAAGGACCTTCCACTGAGGATTATCCCATCCAGCCCAAGCGTCACACCATGGAGTATCTTCGTACCGTACCCCACCTGCGTGCCCGTACCAATACCTTTGAAGCCGTATTCCGTGTACGTTCTCTGATCGCATACGCCATCCATACCTTCTTTATGGATCGCGGTTTTGTATATGTACATACTCCTCTGATCACCTCCAGCGACTGTGAAGGTGCAGGAGAGATGTTCCAGGTAACCACTCTGGATCTGGAGAACCCGCCGAAAACCGAGGATGGTCAGGTGGATTACAGCCAGGACTTCTTTGGCAAGCATACCAGTCTTACTGTAAGCGGTCAGCTGAATGTGGAGACCTATGCCTTTGCATTTAAGAACGTTTACACCTTCGGACCTACCTTCCGTGCCGAAAACTCCAACACCACCCGCCATGCCGCAGAGTTCTGGATGATCGAGCCTGAGATTGCCTTTGCAGACTTAAACGACGATATGGCTCTGGCAGAGGATATGTTAAAATTCGTCATCAACTATGTACTGGAGCATGCTCCCGAGGAGATGGCATTCTTCAACCAGTTCATCGACAAGGGCCTGATCGAGCGCTTACAGCATGTAGCAAGCTCTGATTTCGGACGTATCACCTACACCGATGCCATTGCGATCTTAGAGAAGCACAACGACGAATTCGATTATAAAGTACATTGGGGCAGTGATCTGCAGACCGAGCACGAACGGTTCCTTACGGAAAAGGAATTCAAGCGTCCGGTATTTGTAACCGACTATCCCAAGGAGATCAAGGCCTTTTATATGAAGCTCAATGAGGATGGCAAGACCGTTGCCGCTATGGACTGTCTGGTTCCCGGCATCGGCGAGATCATCGGCGGCAGCCAGCGTGAGGACAACCTGGAGCTGTTAGAGCAGCGTATGGAGGAAATGGGTCTGGATAAGAAGGATTATGAGTTCTATCTCGACCTTAGAAGATACGGTTCCGTTCGCCATTCCGGCTTCGGCCTTGGCTTTGAAAGATGCGTAATGTATCTGACCGGTATCGGCAACATCCGTGACGTACTGCCTTTCCCCCGTACCGTTAACAACTGCGAACTGTAAGCGGGAGGATAAAAAGATCGTGGCGAAGGCCACAGCATAACGAGGTTTGAATGATCGGAAAAAAGCTGCGACGTCTGCTTGCACTGCTTGTTCTGATCGCCATGGTATCCTCTTCTCTTATTTATTCCAGAGCGGATACCATAGCGGATCTTAAGAAAAAGCAGCAGGAAGATCAGGACAAACTGAATGAGGTGACAGAGCAGATCGACGCCTTGCAGGATGAACAGGATATCCTGGAGGAAGAGATCGCGGATCTGGATGCGGAGCTCATTAACATGATGACCAGTATCGACGTACTGGAAGGTCAGATTGATGAGAGCAAGGAGAATATTACCGTAAAACAGGGAGAGATCCAAAATGCCACCGATGAATACGAAGAAGCACTGCGTGTGGAAGAAGAGCAGTATGAAGCCATGAAAAAGCGCATCTGCTTTATGTATGAGCAGGGTGATCAAAGCTATATGGATCTGCTGTTTGCTTCCAAAGATTTCAGTGATCTGTTAAACAAAGCGGATTACATCGAGGAAGTCTACCAGTACGACCGGGATCAGTTAGAGGCATTCAGGGCCCAGAAGGAACTGATCGCTGTTTTAAAAGCAAACCTGGAAGCCGAAGAAGAGGAGCTGAAACAGCAGGAAGAAGCGCTGGAAGAGGAGATGGCTTCTCTGGAAGAACAAAAAGGTCAGTTAGACATTCTCCTTACAGAGAAAAAAGCAAGATCCAGCAATTATGATGTAGAGATCGCACAGGCCAAACAGAAAGCAGCCGCCTATTCCGCCCGGATCAAGGAGGAAGCCGCCAAGATCAAGAAGCTGGAAGCAGAAGCCGAAGCAGCAAAGAAACGCCAGCAGGCAGCCAGCCAGACCTACACCGTAAAAGCATTTGACACGTCTGTCATAAATAATGCGGTCGGTAGTGAACTTGGCAAGAAGATCGCCACCTACGGGTGCCAGTTTATCGGTAATCCCTATGTTTCCGGAGGCACCAGTTTGACCAACGGAGCAGATTGTTCCGGATTTATCTACCGGATCTATTCGGATTTTGGGTATTCCCTTCCCAGAACCAGTTATCAGCAGCGTTCTGCCGGGGTAGGCGTGGACTACGCTTCCGCCCAGCCGGGAGATATCATCTGCTATGAGGGACATGTGGCGCTGTATTTAGGAGGCGGTTATATTGTCCATGCCAGTTCCGAGAGGACCGGCATACGGATCAGTAAGGCACAGTACCGTCCCATCCTGACAGTACGACGGATCGTCAATTAATCCGGTTTCGGGAGAAACGTATTTGCAATCAAATATACGGATATATCAGCGGAAGTTGTCTATAACAGGCGGCTTCCGTTTTTTGTTTTTTCTGAAAAAGATGGTAATAACCGGGGGAAGGTGATCCAAAGAGAACGTGCAAATAAAGTCCCCGCAGAAAACAAAACACGTCCTTAAAAACTGCCTGCCCGGGTGCCTATAATGAAACCAGTGGAGGTTACGGCAATGAAATATTACCTTGCGATCGACATTGGAGCATCCAGCGGCCGCCACATGCTGGGAAGCATGGAAAACGGACGGATGCAGCTGGAAGAGATCTACCGCTTTGATAACGGGATGGAGGAAAGAAACGGTCATCTGTACTGGAACACCGAAAAGTTGTTTTCCGAGATCAAAGCCGGTATGAAAAAATGTAAAGAACTGGGCCGGATCCCGGTGAGTATGGGCATCGATACCTGGGCTGTGGATTACGTCCTTTTAGATGAACAGGACCACCCGCTGGGAGATACCTACGGCTACCGGGATAGCAGAACCGCCGGAATGGATACCGAGGTATACCGTATCCTTTCAGAGGAAGCGCTGTATGAGCGGACCGGTATTCAAAAGCAGATGTTTAATACCATCTATCAGCTCATGGCGGACTATCGTTTCGAGCCGGATAAGATGAAAAAAGCCCGGACATTTCTGATGTTACCCGATTATTTCCATTTCCGGCTGACCGGCAGGAAAGTATCGGAGTATACCAACGCCACATCCACGCAGCTGGTAAGCCCTGTGACGAAGCAGTGGGACGAGGAACTGATCCGCCTTCTTGGTTATGATGAGCGTCTGTTTTTGCCCCTTTCCATGCCGGGAACGGTGGTAGGACCCCTGCAGGAAGAGATTGCAAATGAGGTCGGTTTCACCTGCGATGTGGTGCTTCCCGCCACCCATGATACCGGATCTGCAGTCATGGCGGTACCTTCTACCGAGGAAAATACCTTGTATATCAGTTCCGGAACCTGGTCCCTGATGGGCGTGGAAAATAAAGAAGCCATCTGTACGCCGGAAGGCCGAAAGGCCAATCTCACCAATGAAGGCGGCTATGATCACCGGTTCCGTTTCCTTAAGAACATCATGGGACTGTGGATGATCCAGTCTGTCCGCCATGAATATCAGGATGCATATTCCTTTGCAAAGCTTTGTGAGATGGCAGAAGAAAACAAAGACTTCCCCACCCGGGTAGATGTCAACGATCCATCTTTTTTAGCACCGGAGAGCATGATCAGGGCCATTTGTGACTATGCGGAAAAAACCGGCCGGAAAAAGCCGGATACGCCGGGAGAAATAGCCTGTGTCATTTACAGATCCCTGGCGGAAAGCTATAAGGATACCGTAAAAGAGATCGAAGCGATCACCGGGAAAACCTATGACAGCATCCATATCGTAGGCGGAGGTTCCAATGCGGAGTACTTAAACCGCCTTACAGCAGATAGCGCCGGAAGAGTGGTATACGCAGGTCCCGGAGAAGCAACGGCCATCGGTAACCTGACGGCCCAGATGATCCATGCAGGAGAGTTTTCGGATCTTAAGGATGCAAGAGAATGCATTTTCAGATCCTTTGGCGTAAAAGAATACAAACCAGATACACAGGAGGAAGATCATGGCAGCAAATTATGATGCAGCAAAAGCAAGATATGCCGAGATCGGCATTGATACCGACAAGGCCATCGAGACCTTGAAAAAAGTAGTCGTTTCCATGCATTGCTGGCAGGGAGACGATGTAACCGGTTTTGATCAGGACGGTCCCCTTACCGGCGGCATTCAGACTACCGGTAATTACCCCGGAAAAGCCCGTAATCCCGAAGAATTAATGGCAGATATGGACGAGGTGTTCCGCTTAACCCCCGGAGCCCATAAGATCAATCTCCATGCCTGCTATGCTATTTTTGAGCCCGGCAAATGGGTGGACCGGGATAGAATCCGTCCGGAGCATTTTAAGAAATGGGTAGAGTTTGCCAAAGAGCGCCATATGGGCATTGATTTTAATCCCACCTTCTTTTCTCATGAGAAGGTGAAGGATAATCTGACCCTTTCCAGCCCTGATGATAAGATCCGTGCTTTCTGGATCGAACATGGAAAACGCTGTATTGAGATCTCTCAGTATTTTGCAGAGGAAACCGGCGTTCCCTGCGTTATGAATATCTGGATCCCCGATGGCTATAAGGATGTTCCGGCAGATCGCTTAGGACCCAGAGCGCGTTTTGCTGATTCTCTGGATCAGATCCTGTCCGTACCTTACGACAAGACCAAGGTGTTTGTGACCCTGGAGTCCAAGGTATTCGGTATCGGTATGGAATCCTATACCGTCGGCAGCAGCGAGTTTACCGTGAATTATGCCGCATCCCACGGTATCATCAGCCTGATGGACAACGGACACTATCATCCTACCGAAGTGGTTTCCGATAAGATCCCTTCCATGCTGCTGTTTAATGAGCATATCGCTCTTCACATTACCCGTCCGGTTCGCTGGGACTCCGATCATGTGGTACGTTTTGATGATGAGACCAAAGAGATCGCCAACGAGATCGTCAGAAACAACGCTTTGGACAGGGTATTTATCGCAACAGATTACTTCGATGCCAGCATCAACCGTGTATCTGCCTGGGTCATTGGTCTGCGCAATGTGGAAAAGGCCCTTTTAAATGCCCTCTTAACGCCCCACGAGGAGCTTAAGAAGCTGCAGGATACCTGTCAGTTTACCAGACTGTTATCCCTGCAGGAGGAATTAAAGACCTTCCCCTTCGGGGATGTATGGGATGCATACTGTGCTTCCTGTAACGTGCCGGTAGGCCTTGACTGGGTAAAGGAAGCCGAAGCATACGAAGAGAATGTAACCAGTAAGCGAGTATAAGAAGGAGAAGGTATGATACGCAAAGGTTTTAAGATGAAGCTGTTTCCCGGACAGGAAGCAGAATATGAGAGACGTCACAACCTGTTATGGCCGGAGATGAAGACCATGTTAAATGAACATGGCGGCCACAATTACAGTATTTTCCTGGATAAGGAGACCCTGACCCTCTTCGGATACATTGAGATCGAAGACGAAGAGCTGTGGGCCAAAGCGGCGGATACGGAGATTAACCGGAAATGGTGGGATTTCATGGCAGACATCATGGAGACCAATTCCGATAACAGCCCGGTATCCGTAGATCTGCATCCGGTATTTCATTTAGACTGATCCTTAAAAGAGATGGATTTCCGTAAAAAGAGACCCATCTCTTTTTCTATTCCGGGGCCCGTCATGGTAAAATAAGGGTCACAGAAAGAAAAGGATGAAACCATGAAACAGCTTTGTATGGGCATTCTGGCCCACGTGGATGCAGGAAAAACCACATTATCGGAAGCACTGCTTTATGAGACCGGCGCCATTCGCAAGGCAGGCCGGGTCGATCATAAGGATGCCTTTCTGGATACGGAAGAACTGGAAAAACAGCGTGGCATTACCATTTTGTCCAAACAGGCGGTTTTTTCGGCAGAGGATACGAAGATCACCCTGTTAGATACGCCGGGCCATGTGGATTTTTCCGCAGAGATGGAGCGTACGCTGCAGGTCCTTGATCTGGCCATACTGGTGATAAGCGGAAAAGACGGGGTGCAAAGCCATACAAAGACCCTCTGGAAGCTGCTTTTAAGATATGAGGTGCCGGTGATCCTGTTCGTCAATAAGATGGACCAGCCCGGTAATGAGAAAGAAAAGGAGCTTAAGGATCTCCAGGAGACGTTAAGCTCCTTTATCCTGGATTTTTCCGAAAAAAATCGGGATGATAACTTCTGGGAAGAGATCGCCATGGCGGACGAAGATCTGTTAAACCGCTATCTGGAAACCCAGGATCCTATAGCCGATGAAGAGATCCGCGCTCTGGTGGAAAAACGCAGGATCTTTCCCTGCTATTTTGGGGCGGCTCTCAAAATGGAGGGAGTAAAGGAACTCCTGAAGGGGATAACCGCTTACGGACCGGAAAAACACTATGGTGCGGATTTCGGTGCCCGGATATTTAAGATCACCCGGGATGAGAGTGGTAACCGCTTAACCCACCTGAAAGTTACCGGAGGAACGCTTAGGGTAAAGCAGGTAATCCCGGAATATGAGGAAAAGATCGAGCAGATCCGTATCTATTCCGGAAATAAATACGAAACCGTATCGGAGGCTCCTGCAGGAGGCGTCTATGCTGTAACGGGACTTACGGGAAGCCGTATCGGAGAAGGGATCGGAGCGGAAAAACAGATCCACCTTCCCATCTTAGACCCGGTCCTCACCTATCGCATCGTCCTTCCCAAGGGGGTAGATGCCAGAGAAGCCCTTCCTAAGTTCCGGCTTTTGGAGGAGGAAGATCCTTCCCTGCATCTTGTCTGGGAAGAAGAAAAACAGGAGATCCTGATCCGCCTTATGGGCGAAGTGCAGACCGAAGTCTTAAAGAGTACTGTCGCAGACCGGTTCGGCATGGACATTTCCTTTGATAACGGCAGTATCCTCTACAAAGAAACCATAGAAACGGTGGTGGAAGGCGTAGGACATTACGAGCCCCTTCGGCACTATGCAGAAGTGCATCTGCTGTTAGAGCCGGGGGAAGCCGGAAGCGGCCTTGTATTTGAAAGCAAGTGTCCTACGGAGGAACTGGCCACCAACTGGCAGAGACTTATCCTGACCCACCTGGAAGAGAGGGAGCATCGGGGGATATTAACCGGCGCGCCCATTACCGATATGAAGATCTCCGTGGTAGGAGGAAGAGCCCATAATAAACATACAGAGGGCGGAGATTTCCGCCAGGCCACCTATCGGGCCGTACGACAGGGCCTTCGCCAGGCAAAAAGCGTGCTTTTGGAGCCTTGGTACGAATTTGTATTAAAAGTGCCACAGGCCCTTACCGGACGGGCCATGACGGATCTGGACCGGATGCAGGGAAAGTTCGAGCCTGCGGTACAGGACGGGGAGACTACCGTGATCACCGGCATCGTGCCCGTATCCGAAAGCCGGGAATATGCGGATACTCTGCGTGCTTACAGCAGAGGAGAGGGAGAGATCACCTTCCGCCTCCACGGCTATCTGCCCTGTCACAATGCAGAAGAAGTGATCGCCCAAAAGGGCTATGTGCCGGATCTGGACCTGCGCAACACCTCCGATTCCGTATTTTGCGCCCACGGCGCCGGATTTGTGGTGCCCTGGCAGCAGGTGCCCAAATACATGCACGTGGAAAGTTATCTGGCGCGCCTTTTAAAGCAGCAAAAAGGCCAGTCCCCGGACGGCCTTTCGGAAGTCGACCCTGCAGCATTGGAAGAAAAGGCAAGGCAAAAGGAGAGGGCGCATCTGTCGGTGGAAGAAGTAGATTCCATCATCCGCCAGACCTTTTATGCCAATAAGCGTGGCGGACGCATGGCCAGCGGGATTCCCAAAAGCCGCATGCGAAAAGCGGATCCGGAGATGGATGCAAGGATCCGGGCAGCCAGATTGGCCTATGAAAGAAGAAGTGACCAGAGGCAAACCGGGTCAGATGCTTCCGGGAAGGCAGATCCTTCAAAAATCGAAGGAGGAGACGGCAAGCGGACTATCCGGGATACCAAGAAGCCGGAATATCTCCTGGTGGATGGTTACAACAATATCTTTGCCTGGCCCGAATTAAACGAGCTGGCCCAGATGAACATCGACAGCGCCAGAGGAAGCCTTCTGGATATTTTGTGTAACTACCAGAGCATCCGCGGGTGCGAGCTGATCGTGGTATTTGATGCTTATCGTGTAGAGGGGCATGCGGAGGAATTTTCCGATTATCTCAATATACACGTGGTCTATACGGCGACCGCCCAGACAGCCGACGCCTATATCGAGCATTTTGCTCACGAACATGCAAAACATTTTGATGTGTGGGTAGCAACCTCCGACGGCATGGAACAGATCATCGTCCGGGGCGAAGGCTGTAATCTGATCTCTTCAAGGGAATTTCGGGAAGAAGTTCTGGAAGCCGGGAAAAGAGCCTACGAAGGGTATCAGGCGAAGAAGACTTCGGAAGATAAGTTCCGTCATACATTGGGGGACTACATGGAGGAGTCTGAGGAAGAAAATCCTGCAGAAGAACAGAAGCCTTAACGAAAACAAGGTTCTTTATAGAATCTTTCTTTCGAATTTGCTGATAGAAACATTTTGACGGATAGAATCCATATCACTATAATCAGATTGGGTATGGGGAAGGTATTTTAAGAAGAGGAGATACATGGAAAGAGAAAGCGTTATCGTTATTGATTTCGGTGGCCAGTACAATCAGCTGGTAGCCCGAAGAGTCCGGGAATGCAATGTGTATTGTGAGATCTTTTCTTACCGTACACCCCTTGAGAAGATCCTGGAGAAAAAGCCGAAGGGAATCATCTTAACCGGAGGTCCCAGCAGCGTATACGAAGAAGGCGCGGCAACCTGCGGCAAAGAGCTGTTTGAAACCGGCATCCCTGTACTGGGGCTTTGCTATGGCGCACAGCTTATGAGCCACGTGCTGGGCGGAGAAGTAAAGCGTGCAGATCACCGGGAATACGGTAAGACGGAAACGATCTTTGATACATCCTCTCCGTTATTTTCCGGTCTTCCTGAGAAAAATATCGTATGGATGAGTCACTTCGATTACATCAGCAAACTGGCTCCCGGGTTTACTTCCGTAGCCCATACGGCCAATACCCCTGTGGCAGCAGCCCAGAATACTGAGAAAAATCTGTATGCCATCCAGTTCCATCCGGAAGTACTTCATACGGAGAACGGAACGAAGATGCTGTACAATTTCGTGCGCAATATCTGCGGCTGTGCCGGCGACTGGAGAATGGACAGCTTCGTAGAGCATGCGATCTCTGAAATCCGCAAGAAAGTCGGAGACGGAAAAGTGCTGTGCGCATTATCCGGCGGCGTGGATTCTTCCGTAGCGGCCGTACTGTTATCCAAGGCAGTAGGCAAACAGCTTACCTGTGTATTTGTGGATCACGGTCTTCTTCGCAAGAACGAAGGAGATGAAGTGGAAGCGGTATTTGGCCCCAACGGGTCTTATGAGCTTAACTTTATCCGCGTCAATGCTCAGGACAGATATTATGCAAAATTAGCCGGTGTGGATGAGCCGGAGCGAAAGCGCAAGATCATCGGCGAAGAGTTCATCCGCATTTTTGAAGAAGAAGCCAGGAAGATCGGCAAGGTGGATTTCCTGGTACAGGGAACCATCTACCCCGACGTAGTGGAAAGCGGTCTGGGCGGTGAAAGCGCCGTGATCAAGTCCCACCACAATGTAGGCGGTCTTCCCGAGCATGTTGATTTTAAGGAGATCATCGAGCCCTTACGTGACCTGTTTAAGGATGAAGTCCGAAAGGCAGGCTTGGAGCTGGGCATTCCTCCTTATCTGGTATATCGTCAGCCTTTCCCCGGCCCCGGACTGGGCGTTCGGATCGTCGGAGAAGTTACTGCGGACAAGGTACGGATTGTACAGGACGCAGATGCCATCTATCGGGAAGAGGTAGACAAGGCAGTGGAAGAATATAAGGCAGCTTATTCCGGACACGCACCCGCATGGATGCCCAACCAGTATTTCGCAGCCCTGACCAATATGCGTTCCGTCGGCGTCATGGGTGATGAGCGTACCTATGATTACGCCATTGCACTGCGTGCCGTAAACACCGTAGATTTTATGACTGCTGAAGCAGCCAATATTCCCTGGGAAGTATTACAGAAGGTCATGAGCCGGATCATCAACGAAGTCCGCGGCGTAAACCGCGTATTTTACGATCTGACCAGTAAGCCCCCCGGGACCATCGAACTTGAGTGACAGGTGTGTCACTTTTCTAACGTGAATAGCTGACCTGTATGGTTGGCTTACATGTCTGATTTGCTTACTCTGCTGCCCCTCTGAAGGAGGGGCAGCAATTCTTTCTGATTTTCCTTCTTTTGATGCCACTTAGTTTGCTTTTGGCTTGCGTATGCATGGCTTATGCTTGGCTTTGCTTTTCTTTGCTTGGCTTTGAATTTGCATTCTGCCTGCCGGAAGCTGTGTCTGGCATCACAAATCTCTGATTTCACTAAAATTGATGCTTTCTAGTTTGTTTTTGGCTTACAAGAGGGCGAGGGAAGCATCACAAATCTCTAATCTCGCTAAAATTGATGCTTTTAAGCTTGCTTTTGGCCCGCAAGAGGCTGAGGGAAGCATCACAAATCTCCAATCTCGCAAAAATAGATGCTTTCTAGCATGTTTTTGGTTTATAAGAGGCCGAGGGAAGCATCACAAATCTCCGATCCCACAAAAATAGATGCTTTCTAGCATGTTTTTGGCGCCTACGAGGCTGAGGGAAGCATCAAAAATCTCCAATTTCACAAGATTTGATGCTTTCTAGCATGTTTTTGGCCCACAAGAGGCTGAGGGAAGCATCA
>JAEEGL011881615.1_pt1 | contig 27816 bp, 26 predicted proteins | sample 9134231 | NCBI WGS metagenome assembly JAEEGL01 (sample SAMN16246548, study PRJNA631951) | gut metagenome | biome: gut microbiome; feature: rumen; material: fiber-attached | host: Bos | place: Iran: Karaj | collected 2018-10
GGCTTTCCGAGATCTTTTTCGGGAACGAAATTGGGGCTGGGCACATTAACAAGTTTTACTTCGGGAGACTTACTCATTATTTTCTGCCTCCTTTCGAAAGTTTCATTCTGAATTTTTTAAAGAATGTATCGATCTTTCCTTTAAGTTTCTCGTTATTGGTAACAAGCATAACCAGGATAAGGACGATCGCATATACAAGCATACGGTAATCGCTGAACTTTCTGAGAAGCTCGGGAAGTACTACTAGTACGCCTGCTGCTATAATGGATCCCGTCATATTTCCGATTCCGCCCAGTACTACGAATACCAGAACGAGGATCGAAGTGTTGAAATCGAATTTCTTGGGAACAAGTGTCGAATAGTTAAGTGCATATACGGCACCGGCCGCACCTGCCATTGCCGCGGATACGGTAAAGGCAAGCATCTTATATTTCATGGGTGAAAGCCCCGTGCTCTCTGCCGCAATCCTGTTATCTCTGATAGCCATGATCGCGCGTCCGGTTCTTGAATTGACCAGATTCTGGATAATTACCAGAATGATCAGCAGGAGAATAACAGCCGCCGTAAATGTAGAGATCTTCCTGATTCCAACAGCACCCATGGGTCCGTTGATAATTACTTTTCCTGTAGCACTCATTGCAAGAGCAGCGGGATTGTTGAATGCGAAATGAACACCCTTCTCATCGATTCCCACATAGAGACAGTTGAGAATGTTCTTAATGATCTCGCCGAATGCAAGGGTAACGATTGCAAGGTAATCGCCGTTAAGTCTGAGAACGGGGATACCGATCAGGAATCCTGCTATTGCTGCAATGACGGCGGCTACGATGATACTTATGATAAGGCTTGAAAGATTTGAAGAATCCGCCATCGAGCCGCTTACGATAACCGCAGTGAATGCACCCACCGACATAAAGCCCGCATGTCCCAGAGAAAGCTCTCCGGAGATACCTACTACAAGGTTAAGAGAAAGGGCCATCATCATATAGCATGCTATGGGGATGAGTTGTCCCTTGAGTGCACTGGTGATATTTCCGGTTGTAACCAGAGTCTGGAAAACAACGAAAAATGCGATTACTATTCCGTAATTGAGAAATGACTTTTTTGATGCCGTGGAGGCTTTTTCGAAAATCTTCATCTGTTTTGCCTCCTTATACTTTCTCGTGAATCTGCTTGCCCAAAAGTCCGGTGGGCCTGAATATAAGTACCACTATCAAAACTCCGAATACTATTGCATCCGCAAGTTCCGATGAAATATATGCTCTGGCAAGGATCTCGATAACACCGAGGAGAATTCCTCCGATCATAGCGCCGGGGATGGAACCGATTCCTCCGAATACCGCAGCGGTGAATGCCTTGATTCCGGGAAGAGATCCGGTAGTAGGCATCAGAGTGGGATATGCCGAACAGAGAAGGACTCCGGCGATTGCAGCCAGTCCCGAACCGATGGCGAAAGTAAGTGAAATGGTGAAGTTAACATTGATGCCCATGAGAGTTGCGGCACCCTTGTCCTCGGATACGGCCCTCATAGCTTTACCCACCTTGGTACGGGTGGTGAAAAGAGTGAGGATTATCATGATCACGATATTGGCAAATATGGCTACCAAAGCAACGGGAGAGATCTTTGCTCCAAAAAGCTCAATGGCTTCTGCATTTTTGAACATATCGGGAAATGCCTTGGGATTAGCTCCCCAAAGAAGAAGTGCAGAATTCTGAAGAAAATAAGACATTCCGATAGCGGTAATGAGAACCGCAAGAGAAGTAGCCGAACGAAGAGGCTTGTAAGCCAGACGTTCGATTGTGATACCGAGTACCGTACATACAATAATTGCAAGAAGAAGCGCAACAGGTGCCGGAAGGGCCAGCTTATCCGATGTCAGAGCAAAGAAGGCAACGTATCCTCCTATCATTATGACATCACCGTGTGCGAAATTGAGCATCTTGGCAATACCGTATACCATGGTATATCCAAGCGCGATTATCGCATATATACTCCCCAGACTTATGCCGTTAATTAAATGTACTAGCATGTTGCGTACTCCCTCAAAATACATCGGGCGCTTTTGACGGCGCCCGGTGCTGATTATAAATTACATTCCTACGTAAACTCCGTCCTTGATAACAACAGCCTTGGGCTCTTTGTTAACCTGTCCGTTTGCGTCCCAAACCATTCCGAGGCCGGTAACACCGTCAGCTGAGAAATCCGCATCGGTGAATACGGAGATAAGGATCTCGCAGAGCTTATCTGCGCTCATTCCGGTTACATCAAGTCCGCCGTTCTTTGCTGCGTAGAACTCAAGAGCTGCCTTGATAGCATAAGCACAGTCATATCCGTCTGCTGCGAACTGTGAAGGAACCTCGCCGAACTTCTCGGTGAACTTCTCTACGAAATTCTTGGTAAGGTCATCGGTAGCGTCAGCAGAGAAAGGAGTGAGGAGCATAACACCCTCAGCAAGAGAGGTATCAAATCCCTCGATGGTAAGGATTCCGTCCATTCCGTCTACACCGAAGAACTCAGGCTCATATCCGATGGAGTCAGCCTGCTTAAGGATAAGAGAAGCGGGGGTGTAGTAGATGGGAAGGAATACAAGGTCTGCACCGTTGGACTGAGCATCACCGACCTGAACCGAGAAATCGGTGGTGTCATCGGTGAAAGTGGTCTCGGATACGATCTCAAGTCCGAGCTCCTCAGCCTTTGTCTTGAAGGTCTGGTAAATTCCGGTTGAATAAGCATCAGCGTTGTTGTAGATGATTGCAACCTTGGTAGCAAGCTTGTTATCAAAAATGTACTGAGCTGAAGCTGAACCCTGGTTAGGATCTGCGAAGCAAAGCTGGAATACATTGTCCTTGCCCTCAGTTACGGTAGTAGCTGAAGCTGAAGGAGTAAGCATGAATACTCTGTCAGAGTTAGCCTCTGCGGAAACAGCGATACAAGGAGTGGTGGTAACGGTTCCTGCGATAGCCTGAACGCCCCAGTCCTGAAGCTGATGATAAGCATTTACGGATTTCTCTGCATCGTGCTCATCGTCCTGAGCCTGAAGCTCGATCTGGAAATCTCCGCCGAGAGCGTTGATCTCGTCAACTGCGATCTGTGCGCCGTTTACAACTGCGTTTCCGTAGATAGCAGCGCCGCCGGTAAGGGGTCCGATAACTCCGAGCTTAAGGGTTCCGGTAAGAGCTCCGTCTCCGGTAGCTACAGCAGCAGTTCCTTCGTTTCCGGCATTTCCGGTAGATCCGGTTCCTGCTCCGGAGTTGCCGCATCCTGCCATAGCCATGACCATTGCACCGGTCAGGATAAGTGAAAGCAATTTCTTTTTCATAATATTTCCTCCTGTTACATCAACATATAACAAAACAGCCGAAGGTAAGTTTTTTGCCACCTTTGGCTATGAAAAGCATTTTATTTGAAAGAACACATTAAGTCAATGATAAATTATACAAATATTCGTGTATACAATTAATTTTTTTAACCAATTCTTCCCCGCGGGCTTATTTTATAAACAATATTCCCAGGGTTCCGGGGCCGCAATGTGAGGATATAACCCCTCCTGCTCTGGTCTCGATGACCTCTTTGAATACACCCAGAGATTCCAGATATTTCCTGACTTCGTCAACGATCGCCCTCTCGGACTCACGAATGGTGTGGGTGATAAATACCCTGTCATGATCCGCATCAAGAAGAGCCTCTTCCAGATCGGTGGCATATTTCATAACGGAATTCCCGAGACTTCCGCGGTATTTTTTGTTTACGCCCATGGCTCCGTTTTTTACGACTATCTCGGGATGAAGTTTAAGGGTTCCGGCTAAAAGAGCGGTAACCGAAGAGCATCTTCCGCCTCTGGACAGGTATGTAAGGGTATCGATAACAAAACTTGCCCTTACTCTGGGAATAAGAGCTTCGATTTCTTTAACGATATCCGACGCACCTTTACCCTCTTCCGCCATTTCTGCCGCCTTTATGACAAGCAGGCCTATACCGGTGGAAAGGTTTGCGGAATCGATAATATGCATATGACCGTTTCCGTTATCTTCGGCATAGATGGATGCCAGATTAAAGGTGGAGCTCATTCCGGATGAAATGGTGAAAAGAATGATGTCATCTCCCGCTTCCAAAACCGGCTTTGCTGCTTCCTCAAGTCTTTCCGCGGTTATAGCGGCAGTCTTGGGAGTTGTTTTATTATCATCAGCCCATTTAAAAATATCCTTTTGACTAAGGCCTTCCCCGTCATAGTAACTTTTATCACCCATGATGATGCACAGAGGAATGATAGTTATCGAATATCTCTTAATAAGCTCTTCGCTCAGATCACAAGTTGAATCAGAAAAAATCTTTACTCCCATTTAATCCTCCAAGATCACTTAATATATATTCTGTAATATGTTGTATCCACCACTTCGGATGCATCATATTCATTTTCAAGATAGTCTATCAGCCACGACGATGCCACTACAGCATCAAGAGATCCCTCATAGCATTCAACCGCTATCATATCGGGCATTCTGTCGGGGCGCTCTTTCCAATAAAGGGCATAGCTCTCACCATAATCATCCGTCATGATGGTTGTTCCGTGACCTATGCGGGCATCGGTGTACAGATAAGTAATCGCATCACCGGTGATCATTACATATTCCACGGAGTTCAGTATGGCCGGCAATTCCTCATTATCTATTCTCGCCTTATTGGCATACATTCTCTCAAGAATAAGGCCCGCCTGAGGACCGGAAGGAACTCTCGCCTCCGCATCAAATATGTTCAGCAGACGATTCCTGGGATTTGCGTACTGCAGGATATTTATCAATATGACTGCCGCAACCCCTGCCGCAAACAGTATTTTGAAATTTCTGTCCTTGCTTTTTTCCTTATAAGATAATGCGGCCGTCACCGCAAAAAGAACCGTAAGATATTTCGCGGATGAAAAAACACTTTGATTACATGCAACCAGAACCGTCAGAAAAACTCCGAGACTCCCTCCTGCATAAAGCTGCAGAAGCTTCTTATCATCCGGCGAATATGCTCCGTTTTTGATCTCATATATCAATGCGAGAACCGATACTATCAGAATACATCCGAAAGTAAATTCCACAGGATAAGTATCGTTCTTCAATATAATATGAAGAGTTCTCCATCCGAAGACCATGATAAACGACAAAGGCAGAAACAACTCCTTCTTGCGGAGAATCTTTGACATAAGAAGCGAAGCTGCCCCGAAAGAGGCAATAAATACAACAAGGATCAAAACATCCGAGGCATAGCCGGATATTTTGGAAAAACCTCCGCCATGTGTAGAATCACTTGAAAGCATCATCCGTATGCTGTCTGCAAGTTCATCTGCGGACATATATGAAAGAATTCTTACTATATATAATGCACCCGATATCAGACATACCGAAATAACGGTTATAAGCTCCCCGCGTCTGCCCTTTGTATTTACAAATACGTATACAAATATGAAGAGAGCAAATATCAGAGAAGGCGGGTACGACATGACACAGATTGATAAAAAGATGCCTGCCGCAAATGCGGTCAAATATCTTTTCTTTTTATCATCCGTACTCTTACCGAGATATAAACGGTCAAGACATATAAGTGTCAGTACGGATGTTTGATTTATCAGATTTGAAAATTCAGGAATACTTATGGACTTGGGAGTCAGATTCGCATAAAGGATTGCTGCGATAAATGCCTTATTCTCCGTCATATGTCCGGTCAGCGTCCTGTAAAAGGCATATGACACCGCCAGATGAATAACCACACCAACCGCTCTTACAAATACAACTTCTCCGTTTCCGCTGCTTATCAATAGTCTGTATATCCGAAGCAGAAATTCAATGGCATATCCGGAAGTCTGATGGAGCTCCCACATATCTTTAAACAGAAGATCCCCCTGCAATAATCTGTTTCCTATGGCAAAAGCATAACCTTCATCAATGACCCATCCGAAGAAGATCATCTTGATCGCGGAAACAAATGTAAGAAAGATCAATATAAGTTTTATTAATGAAAATTTCTTCTTCATTCAGTTTTCTTTTTACCGGAAAAGACAGGTATCACAAAAACAGGAATCAGCATAAAGAACGGATACATATATCTGAATGCGGAGACAGGTCCCAGAAGGTAGGTTGCCCAAAGGGCTCCTGACAGTAAAACCGCTGAAGTAAATCCTTTATCATGAGCCTTTACAGCCATGTACAAGGATAGGATAAGCATCACAAACGGTATCGACAGAGAAAAGGGAAGTCCTGTTGCGGTACCTCCATGTTCTATCTCGTCTATCACCATATCATAGAATCCCTTCATTTCGGGAATCATTGAAGTACGTGTTACCGGATATGCGGATATCATGACATTATCAGTCTCAACATATCCTCTTGATGAATATCTGTCAGTGATCGCGGCTCCCGGATACCAAAGCTGCACATTCTGTGTAAGAAAAGCATCAACAAACTCTTCCGGATACTTCCTGAGCAAATGCAGATACAAATCCCAAAATGCGGATCTGTCGGCATCATACAGCTCATCGTTAAACGTAAACTTTACGGTATCCGCAAGTCTTGGATTATACATTCCCGCAGACATATACTGTTCCGTGATGAATTTTTCCGGAAGAGTAAGTTCGGAATATTTATGAACATATACTGCCGCAACCTGATTGATGGGAACGCTGAGTGCCTCGTGAGATTCGGATTTAATCACTCCGCATGCCGGATAAACAAAGGAAGTGACCGATATCGAGACAATAACTCCGGCAAGTGAAGCGATAAGCGCCTTCTTCATCTGTTTATCTTTTCTCATGAAAAATAAAACGATTACAAGAACGCATCCTGCAGGAAGAAAGTTATTCCTGAGAAGAGAAGATAATACAGTCAGGAAAAATACAAATACGGGATTAATCTTCCCGCCTCTTCCCGCTTTGAGAAGATTCAGGATCAAAAGTATCACCGCACAAGAGAAAAGCACATCCTTGGTCATCTGTATCGAAAAGACGCCAAGTGCAGGATAAAGTGCATAGTAAAGCATTGTAATAACAACCAGCGGCCACCTGCAGCCTTCCCTTATCTCACTTCTCACTACTAAACCGCACACGAATGAGACGACTATAATCTGGAAAATACAGTAGATGACAAGACCGTACGGATGAGGTACGCCATGCCATTCAAGTGCTATAAAGAAGTTCCATATAAGAGTATGAAGAACGGGATGATGATTAGAAAGAGGAAGGATTCCGTATGCCTGAAGAGTCTGCCATTCAGAATCATATCCCAGTATTCCCGGGAAATACGAAAGAAGAGCCAGGGCCGATGATGCCGAAACCAATATAAAGGTTATAAAAGGAAACCACTTATATATCTTGGGAAAATTGTCTTCGGAATAAGCTTTTCTTTCCTCGCTTTTTCCGATTGCTTTTCCGATCAGTGCAAATATAAGAACAAGAGGGAAAAACAAAAACAGAAACACCGCTGCATTCTCCCACGGTGCCCTTAAGAGACCGGAAATCGAATTGTAATTATATACGCTTCTTCCGACTGTAATTATACTTGCCAAACAAAATGGAAAAAAAACTTCAGCAATTCCGATGAAATGTTTTTTATTTGCAGATACTTCCAATTTATCTCCCTGCCCCGGTAAGATCTTTTACGACTTCTCCCGCAATGATAAGTCCGCAAACCGAAGGGACAAATGCAATGCTTCCGGGAGCGGGTCTTCCGGATGCTTTGAACTGAGGATCCGTATCAGATGAATTCCTGATGGGTTCCTCCTCAGAATATACCACTTTCAGATCCTTTATTCCTCTCTTTTTACATTCATGACGAATGACCTTGGCAAGAGGACATACCTTTGTTTTATAAATATCAGCCACCCTGAATGCGGATGCATCCAATTTGTTACCCGCACCCATGGAACTGATGACAGGAACACCTACCGATTTAGCTCTTTCTATTATGGATAATTTTGCGGATACGGTATCAACCGCATCTACCACATAGGAATACTCGGAAAAATCAAATTCGTCAGCATTCTCCGGCAGGTAAAAGCATGCCCTCACTTCAACATCGGCCTTCGGATTGATGTCCAGGATCCTTTCCTTCATAACATCGACCTTTAATTTTCCGACCGTGGAATTAAGAGCGATTATCTGTCTGTTAATATTGGTAACATCAACCGTATCGCTATCCGTAAGCACAAAACTTCCCACACCGCTTCTTGCAAGCGCCTCGGCAACATATCCTCCGACACCGCCGACACCGAATATGGCAACTTTTGATTTTTGTAATTTATCGATCCCCTCATTTCCCAGGAGCAGACCGCTTCTTGTGATCCATTCTTCCATATTAACAAACCGTAACTTCCGCAAGGTGTTCATCCTTGCCGAGACCTTCATATCTGAGTACCATGTTGATCTCAAGTCTTCCTTCCAGAAGAGGTTTTAAAAAATACTTATCCCCCTCCCACATCGGAAGTTCAAAGACCTTGTCCACATCTATCCATTCCAGTCTTCCTTCATCGCATGAAGAAATAATTTCTCCGGAATATTTGGTGACGCTGTAAAGATTCATCTCCTCTTCATCCCACATTTCGGACACAAATCTGATAACCCCGTGGAAATGATATTTGGTGACGGATAGACCGGTCTCTTCAAACACCTCTCTTTTCATGCATTCTTCGGGTGTTTCGCCTTCTTCAAGCTTTCCGCCTACACCGATCCATTTGCCTTCGTTTGCATCGTTTTCTTTTTTATTACGATACAGGAGAAGCACTTTATCTTCTTTAATTATATAGCACAGTGATGTTCGTCTCATTTTGTTTGATTTATAAAACACACAAAACAAGTTTAGCCTTTTTGCGAAAAAGTATCAAGAACGGCAAAACCCCTCCGCCGGTAAGAGGCGAAGGGGTTTGTGACAGATCGGTTAATCGGATCAAGAAGCCAGATCTCTTTTATCGTAGTACATAAAGGCAAATATAATGCAGCTAGCGGCGAGGGTCGTTCCGAAGCAGACGGCCTTAAAGGAAATATCGGAACCCGAGAAAATATCGGATGCATTGGCATAGGAAAAAGGTCCGATAAACAGATATTTCTTTACATCCGTCACGACTCGTCCGATAACATCATATGCATAAAACATGAGAGCAGCGCCCAGTGCAAGTCCTGTTTTGGTCTTAGACCATACGGATGAGATTGCGAAACATATTGCTGCTATCTCAAGGTCCATCAACAGCTGCATACACATATATGTCATAAATTCTTTGACCGGCAGTTCTTCTCCGAGTACCGCAAATCCGCATGCATAGAGTAAGCCGCATATCACGGTGAACAGGACAGTCATCAAAACGATACATAACGCTTTTGCCGCCACGATCTTTTTTCTGGATACCGGAAAAGAAAACAGAAATTCTCCGGTGTGAAGTTCCTCCTCTTTCGAAAGCATTCCCGCACCCAAAAGCGAAACAAACATACTTCCTCCCAGACCGTGTACCGCTCCGACTTCCGTTGCAAAATAACCCTTTATGGTGGCGATGCTTAAGGTACTCATTCCGAATGCATCCGAAAAAGCTCCCATGTTCGAAAATGCATCAGCCATTTCTTTCATCTCGCCTTCCATACTTTGATATAGAAGAATACAGGCAAGACCCATTCCGCCGACAGATAGACTCCAGATAAGAAGAGTCTTAAGATTCATTTTTAATTCCTGCAGAAAAATCCTTTTCATGCTTCTTCCTCCGTATCCTCATAGAATTTCAAAAATTCATCATCATCTATTTCCGGACTGTCCAGCATGGTCAGTTTTCCTTCTCTCATTATGGCTGCAGTTCTGCAATATTTATTTACTTCGGATAATACGTGTGTAGATAAAAGACAGGTAGCCCCTTTATCTACATATTCATTTATCAATTCAAAAAAACTTCTTTGCATCAAAGGATCCAGCCCGCCCGTAGGTTCGTCAAATATGAAAATCTTCGGTTTATGCTGCATCGCACAGACTATGCTTACTTTTTTCTTATTACCGTAGGACAGCTCACGGATCTTCTTATTCTTATTTACCTTAAGTCTTTCGCAGAGCATTTCCGCCTCATCCCTGCAGTCAATCCCCCTTATGTCCGCAGCGTAGGCTATCACTTCAGATACCTTCATTGAATCGTAAAACCAGGCCTCGGAAGGCATATATCCCACATTTGTCAGAATCTTCTCGCGGTCCTTAACACTGTCCATACCCAGGATCCTGATACTTCCGGAATTGAATTTCAAAAAACCCATCATAGATCTGATGGTAGTGGATTTCCCGGCACCGTTCGGTCCGAGGAAACCGAAGATATCTCCCTCTTTTACCTTAAGAGACACATCCGTGACACCCCTGTTTTTGCCGTATGTTTTGGTCAGATGTTCTATCTCTATAACATTCATACGCATCCTCCTTCTCTTTGATCCGAAAATATCAAAAACAAAAAACGGGAACAATATCTGTTCCCGTAAGATGCATATTTTGGCCGCTATCCTTCACTTTTTGTGATCTGCCTGAAAGATTTTAAGATCCTCGTTCAATTTTTTATCATCTATTTTTCTCTTGGTCCTGTATATCATTACGACGCATACATACATAAATAAAATGTATGCCACGAATCCCAGAGTCACAGGTATTTTTCTGTCATACCAATTTCCGATATATGATACGGCAGTGTACAGTCCGGTGCAGATAATCATCCCTGCGATCTCTCTTACGCGCAGTTTATCCGCTTCGTCAAAGTTTCCGAAGAGATATACCTGTAAATAACATATAACGTAGCAGGTCAGTATCTGTTCAGCCATATGAATTATGCTTGCATCAAATATCCCGCATACCATCCTGTAAACACAGTAATAAAACAGAATCGCGAAAAAATAAAGACATGCTTTGAATTCTATTCCGATCTCTTTGGTCAGATAAGCTTCCCAAGGAGAGATTTTCTTTTTATTTTTCATCTTATCTGTCCCCTTTCAAAAGTCTTCTGAATTCCGAAGCAAATCGTCTGGATATTATGATATGCTCTCCGCTTTCCATGGTTGCATCAATACGGTTGGATGAAAGGCTTTTAAGTGCAGTTACTTTCCCAACATTGATGATCATCGACTTACTGCATCTGAAAAAGGTTTCATCCGCATTCTCACTCAGGAATGAATTCAGCGATCCGTCTATCCTGACTATCTTATCCCCGGTATAGACAAACACTTTATCGTCTACGGATTCCAGATACAGTATTTCATCCGGGCTGACAAATACTTCTCCGTCATCCGTTTTTCCTTTTAACCTGTTATCATCACCGTTTACGGCATTCAATATTCTGTTGATCTGAGGGGTAAGCTCTTTGTAGCGTATGACTATACTGTCCTCACCCTCATTTATCTGTTTTATATCAATGTTCATTATTCAGGCACCACGCAAAGCCCTTGGCACATCTGCCGGCAGGGTCGTTAAAATGTCCGCCTTCATTCCATTCAAGTATACACCGAATATCTTCCTGTTTTAAAAGTTCATATTGATGTCTTATACAATCACCGACTCTTGCCATCGTTTGGTTTTTGGTTTTCTCTTCCTTGATACCGAGGCTTAAATACACATCGCTGCACAAAACTTTATTGTTTGATGCATAATCACTCCACCCGACAAACCAAACAGAAGGTGAAACGCAGCATACACTTTCAAAGGCTGTTGAATTATATGCGCTCCACAGTGAAAACAATCCCGCCAGAGAATATCCTCCGAGAACTACAGGGATACTGCTGTTTAGCTTCAGTTTGTTCTGAACGTACGGAATCAATTCCTCTGTGATATATCGAAGCGTCACGGATGCTCCGTCACCAAAGGATTCATTTCCGAACACCGGCGGTGCACACCATGGAGAAAGTTCGTTATTCCAGTCATCTATATGAAATGAAATAAACGCAAAGTTCCTCTTTGAGGATGAAACAATACTACGAATCTCCTCATCAAGGAACTTTTCTTCATCACCCGATACGGGCTGTATAAAAAGCAGCTCCGGATCAGATGAACAATATCCAATGCATTCTTTTGTACCCACTTCAAATGACATCTTTTCCATGGATATATTTTATCACAGCATTGAAACAATCAATTACTTTTTATCTCATACTTCTTATATAAGAAATATCCGGACGTAAGAAGCAGGACAGACAATATTATGTATGATACTCCTGCAATCTGATAAGATCTGAAATAGTGACCTGCAATCCTGAAAAGTCTGAATTCATAAACAAGTCTCGGGGAAATCTGAATGGCAGGGAATAGATTGAATAACTTGGATAAGGTTTTGGCTTTCATCGGAATTGAATTTCCAAGCGCGAATATTCCCAGATATCCGCCGACTATAACAGCCATGGTTCCCATTCCGTTCCTGAGTACACAGGATATGAACATTGTCACGGAAGACAGCAGGATCGATCCGAGAACGGTAAGGATCACAAGGATCACCGAAGTCTGACCGGCTGTAAGATTCATCTGTGTGAAGGGGTAGATGACCTGTTCCATTGCTTTCATTCCGTCAAAGCCCCATCTTATTCCGAAATATGACAAAAACACTCCGAGATATAAAAGAACTGTAAAGAGACAGAATGTGCTTCCGGCAAGGATCTTTGCAAAATAGCTTTCCTTTTCGCCGTTTATGCTCGCCCTTATCATCGGGTCGGTCTTCCTCTGGGTTTCTATTGAAAACACCGTGGACAGACTTACCGCCAGGACTAAAAGCATGATTATGATGGTATTGGAGATTCCGTTCTGAAGTCCCCAGGAAATATACGAATCTTCCCAGATAAAGGGTTTATCCAGCGTTTCCTCCTGAGCTTTCCAATAAGCTATCTCCCCTTCATCCAGATAACAATCTGTGTATGCCTCCTCTATGGTCTGAAGGCGGCCTTCATACAGGCTGCCGGCGTCAGATTCTTTAAGCACGCTTCCATATCCCGCTATATCCTGGATCCATGGAGTAAGTGTTTCATATGATTTGTCTTCATCACTTACGGCCATTCCATATTCATCCGTAGCAAGTGCCCACTCTCCGATCAATTCATCATTCAGGATACGTCCGTTAAGAGCCTGATATTCATTAAGCTCAACGGGCGTAACATTTCCGCTTATCTCAAATTCACCCTGTATGAATCCGAACAAAAAAAAGATCAGAAAGGTGATCACCGCCACTTTGTTCTTAAGTATTTTGAGCAGTTCAAATCTATATAATGCTCCAAAGCATTTGTTTTTCTTCATTTATATAACTCCCTGATGCAATCATCATTCATATTTTTTCAGATAGAATTCCTCAAGGTCTCCGGTCACATCGCTCTGATTGCCCTGCCAGATCATAGAACCGTCCTTCATCATGATGATCCTGTCTGCGATATGTTCTATGTCTGTAACGATATGTGTTGATAGAAGAACTATGGAATTCTTACCCAGCTCTTCGATAAGAGATCTGAATCTGACTCTCTCCTTGGGATCGAGTCCCGCTGTAGGCTCATCCAGTATAAGTATCCTGGGATCATTCAGAAGAGCCTGTGCTATTCCTACCCTTTGCTTCATTCCACCGGAAAATGTTTTGATCTTTTTATTTGCGACATCACTCAGTCCCACAAGTTCAAGAAGATCCTTCGTTTTTTCTTTTGCTTTCTTTTTTTCCAATCCTTTGAGAGCCGCAAAATACTCAAGAAATTCTTTAGCGGAAAACTCAGGATAATATCCGAAATCCTGAGGGAGATATCCTAAAAGTGCGCGGTAATTTTCCGTGCTTACATTTATTCCGTCTGCATTTATCTCTCCGCTTGTGGGGGTAAGAATTCCTGACATCATTCTCATAAGTGTAGTCTTACCCGCACCGTTTGCGCCAAGAAGACCGGTTACTCCTTCCGTGAGTTCAAAAGAGATCCTGTCCACCGCGATCTTGTTTTTATATTGCTTTGTAATTCTGTCTACAGATAATTTCATGCAAATGCCTCCACGTTATTTACGATCTTCCACTGCTCCACAAACATCAGAGCAAGTAATACGGCAGCTATAACTATTCCGTAAGAAGCCGTAAATACCTCATATTGTAAAAATATGCTTTCTTCCAATTGATATGACCATGCAACAAATACCGCCGATGCACCTGCGATCATAAGAGAGGCGATACCGTTGTTTCTTCCGAATGTACTTCTTTCGACATGAAGACCGATGACCATGGTGATCAGATAAGGTATAAGAATTCTCACTGCGGTCACTATGATATTTCCGCCTAAAGACATGGCAATGACCGGAGCGATTATAAAAAGCATCAATGCCGATACGATTCCAAGAATAGTCATTCTGGCAAACACAACACTTCTCAGTGAAAATCTTGTTGCCATCTCAAGTTCCGACATTCCGAATCTCTTTGATCTCTGGGTTTCGATAACTGAGACAGCCGCAGTAAAAGGCATCGCCAAGGCAATGTACAGCTCGGTATCTTCTATTCCGAGCATGCTTCCTGCTATCGCCAAAACAGTTATGGCTGCCGATATGATCCATGCCACCGGACTGATATATGGCATCTGTCCCCATATCATTTCAAGAGTTCCTATTTCTCTGGGCCGAAGATTTCTTATGAATTCTTCCTTGTTTTCAGGTTTGGGAGCGGCGAATGCTTCATTTATGAGATTGTTAAATTCATTCTTTTTCATTCTTCCACCTCCAGTTCTTTTCGGAGTCGGTCTTCGGCATTTTTGATCTTTCTGTAAAGTGCAAATCTCGAAATACCCAGTGCCTTGCTTATGGTTGCAATGTTTTCACCGTTGACATGCTTGAGCAGGATAATCTCTCTTTCCTCTTCGGACAGTTTGTCCAAGGCCTGTCTGACCATAATACTTTCTTCCGAGATCCCGCCGGTGCCCGCCGTATCTTCGATTTCATCAGTAATGGGTTCAGGCTTAATCCTGCGATATTCATCGATACATAAATTTCTTGCGATCGTATACAGATATTTGATCTCATAATCGTGAAGACTTCCGTATTTACCTATAAACCTGAGAAACGATTCCTGGGTTATATCTTCCGCGATCATCCGGTCACCTACCCTGAAGTACACATACCGGTATATTTTGTCATATGTTTTTTCTAAATCCATGGATCCGGGTTGTACCTCCCTTCATAATGATTAACGGATGAGAACATATAAATGTGCGGATAATATAAAAAATTTTTTATAAAAATATAGCGGCTCATGTCCGGCGGACATGGGCCGCTTTTAAAGCATATATTACTTTAACATCTGCGTACTGCTGATGATGTTATATTTTCCGATTCTTTCAAATCTGGAAACATTTTTGTTCAGTTCTTCAATAAGCCCGTCCCATACTGCGGAATCCGAAGGTGCCTCAGAATCCTTTACATAAATATCGGTACATAGAAGATCTCCCCTCATATATACCTTTACTGCCACGATACTCTCGTGAATCTCCTTCACTCTTTCTTCGATCCTTTTTGTGGATATATTTTCACCGTTTGAAAGAGTTATACGGGTATCTTTTCTACCCCTGAGGTACACCTTATTATTCTTTATGGTTCCGATATCTCCCGTAAGGAAATAACCGTCCTCGTTAAATGCAGCTTTCGTAGCTTCTTCATCCTTGAAATATCCGAGGAAAATATTATCTCCCTTTATTGCCAATTCTCCGTATCCTTCCTCATCGGGATCAAGGACAACCGCATCCACATCCTCAAAAAGAGTTCCAACACTTTCCATATCCTCTTCACCGGGATAATCAATGCTGAATCCGGAGGAGGTTTCCGATAAAGCATATGCATTCATCATATACATCCCTTCATCCGCATATGCTTTTCTGATCTCCGGTGTAAGCTTGGCACCGCCGCAGAACAGATATTTCATTCTTCCGCCAAGGAGCATTCCCAGGCCCACTCCCATAGCTTTTGACGCTTCATAGAATCTTGTGAACACAAGAGGAACTCCGGAAAAGATCGTAGGATGAACCGCCATCATCTCCTGTGCCATCTCTTTAATACTGCCGGCCAGATATATCTCGTAACCGAACACCAGTGAGTAAATAAAATTGTATATGGATCCGTAGGTGTGATTAAGAGGCAGAAAGAGATAGCAGACATCTTCGGTTCCGGCATTTATCCTTCTTCCCAGAGAGCGCCATCCCGAGAATACATTATTGATTGACAAGAGAACCGCTTTGGGAAAGGACGTGGTACCGCTTGTAAAAACTACCTTCGCAGGTACGTTTCCCGGTCTTGCCTCCAGAGAAAACAGTTCCTTGCAGATGCATTTACCTTCTTCAATACATCTGTCAAAGTCTTTTTGTATTGATATATATGTAAGATCCGGAAATTCCTTTTTGATCCTGTCCATTATCTCATTTTGTCTTTCATCATAAATAAGACAGGAGAGTTCACTCTTTTTGATGGAATAGACAACATTATCGTAGGACCAGTCCTTGTTAAAACCTACGCCGCATCCCACATAGCACATGATGGATATATCGCTTATCATCCACTCTATACTGTTGGGTCCGTATATTCCGATGTTTTTTTCAGAGAAGCCTTTTTCCTTGAGGTAAGCTGCAAGATAATTTACCTTCTCTATAAAACCGCCATACGTGATGGGAGAATAATTTATTCCGTCCTTTTTCTCATAGAGATAATTTCTTGCACCCCATTTTGAATAGTCTTCTTTAAGATATTCTTCAAGTACGTTTGACATATTTGCTCCCCTTTAACTATTTATAATTCATGCTTCAGCAGTACATATTCATATATACTTGTCTTTTCTTCCTCTGCATAATTCTGCGTAACCTTACCGTCTCTTGCAAGAGCTCCTATACTTGGAAGTCCGCTTTGCATAAGCTCCTTCATGATCGCATATACAAGAGCTTTTCCTAACCCTCTGTGTTTTTGATCCACACCCATGTAAAGCATTACATATCTGTCAGGATGTTTCCTTGTCTTCAGAATTCCCGGTATATCCAGAAGGCCCGCATGGTATACTCTGTTTCCGTAATCCGGAAGACTTATATAGAACCCCACTGCCTTTCCGTTGTAATAAGCCATCTTGGTCATACTCATGTTCATGATTGTCTTGTAGCTTTTGAACATTTCGCAGAAGTCTTCTTTTGAGACATTTTTATATATCGGGAAATCACTGTATAGCTCAGTTATAAGTGTATATACTTCCTCCACGGCCTTTTCATATTCTTCGGCCTTGGGGCTTTCTATCTTATATCCCTGTGCCAGAAATTCTTTATATCTGTTTTCAAACTTCTCATTTATGTAATCTTCACCCACGGATCTGAATGCACTGGAAGTATAATGCTCACTGATCTCATATCCGCTGTTTTGGAACAGCTCAAGATAATAGTCCTTGTTGTACGGCTCTCCCGTATAAGGCGGCAAATCAAAAATATTGATTTTCAACCTGTACTTAAGCCAGAAAGAAGCATCAACCGGGCCGATGATAACGGAACACTTTTTTTCCTTGGCGATTTTCTCCGCTTCCGAAAAAAGGAAAGAAGAAACTTCTTTATCGTTAATACATTCGAAAAATCCAAGATATGCAGTAGTATCATCCGGATATGTGGTTATCGCAAATCTTCCGGCCGTCACATCATCTCTGAGGATCAGATATGCATCCAGATCGAAATATTTGGATAAAGGATGAGTTCCTTCCAGCAAAGATTTCATCTGAGAAGCACTTTCCATATTATCTTTAGAGGAATACAGTCTCTTTGGAAAATCCACAAATTTTTTAATGTTTGATTTTTCCGTTCCTACTTTAACAAGTTTCATCAGGCTCTCCCTATGATCTCTATTCGTCCGCTTCCGCCGTCCATCCGGATCATGTCTCCGGTTTTGATCGTGTCCGTCAGCTTTTCGACACCGACAACGGACGGAATATTCAATTCTCTTGAGATGATCGCCGTATGGGATAAAAGAGATCCCTTTTCCGATATAACTCCCTTAGCAGTCGCAAGTAAAAATACCCATCCGGGGTCCGTCATCTTGGTGACAAGTATTTTATCCTTAACATCATGTGCATCCTCCGGAGCTGATATTACAAGTGCCTCCCCCTCAGCAATGCTTCCGGAGCAGGGAACACCCTGAAGAACATTCTCGGAATTTTTCTTCTTATAAGAATTCACACTCGAGTGTCTCTTATCAAATTCTTTTTCTTCGAAGATAAGCCTTGTATAAGCAGGAAGTCTCTTATATACGGAATATGCATTTTTTCTGTCTGCTATCACAGATCTCATATCCTTCGGTGAATCAGCCATCGCAAAGGATTCGTCAACCGTCAGGTAATATACATCACTGGGTTTTTCTATCAGACCGCTTTTGGCGAATCTTTCACCCATGGTATCGAAGATAAGTCTTACAATTCCATATATCCTGCTTCTGTTAAGTCTGGATTTCTCTCTTCCTGCGATTCCGGCAGCACATCTTTTTCCAAGGAACCCGGTTATGGGATCCGATTTGATCCTAATCTGATCGTTTCTGTTAATATCCGAATATAATTTCTTCAGTCTATCAGGATCTTTTCTGTATTCTGCTATTCTTTCATCCAGAAGAGACGGCGTGGATCTGAAGGTTCTTCTTTCCAGTTTTAATTCTTCCAGATTTCTATCCCCGTATAATCTGATATATTCCAGTCTGCCCTTTTCGAAATCCTCCTCGGTGAGCTCGTCTTTTTTGTAAGCAAGTTCGATAAGCGCTTTTACCGGCTTCATACTCTCTATATCCGAAATGCCGGATATATACTTATTTATATACGCATCATCCTGTCCGCACTTTTTACGTAGTCTGGTCTTCACAAGACCGGTATAGATAAATGCATACATATCATTGAGAAGAGTCACATCCCAGATACTTAAAAGCTTATCTTTTACTTCATCATACAATGCGATCAATTCTTTAAGATCCATATCCGGATCATATGTGTTATAGAAATGCTCGTTAACCCTTATGAATTCTTTTTCAAGAGCCTTCATATGTCTCGGAACGGAAGCAAGCTCATAGAAGGAATTTACGTATGTCATGAATCGGACAAAAGGATTAAGTCTGACTTCTTTATCGCTTACGGATTTATTCTTAACCCCCAGCATTTCCTGCCACACGGGAATGATCTTTTTGTTAAAGGGAAGGAATTTCAAAACCGTGTACCAGTTACTTATCTTGTAGTACATCCTTCCGTTTGCATCACCCACCATATTATTGAAAACATCGGCATGCTTATTTAATTCTTTTTCATTCTTAAGAACTCTTCTGCTTACTCCTCTGAACACACCACTGTAAACCATATGTACAAAAGAAACAGTAAGAGGAAGAGACAATCCGGGATAACTTTCCACGATATTGCTGTTATCCAGAATAAGCGGATCGGTACCCTTTAATGTGGTGATGGGTCTTGCCTGCAATATGTACAGTTTGCCTTTAGAGAAAGCAAACTCAATATCAAGATACTCTCCCAAAACATTTTTGATCTCGGCCGATACTTTGATCACCTCTTCGATCTCATCATTTGAAAGAAGATCTTCTTTTCCTTCGTAATAATATAGTTTATCAGTCTGATGATAGTAATACGTTGTCGTATCCGATGAACCCGAAACAACTCCTTCTCCGAGTCCTCTTGCGCAGGCTATAACCGATTCATTAAGCAGACCCTGAGGATTGGAAGTGAATATAACTCCTGCCTTATCCGCATCCACCATATCCTGAACGATTACGCACATTTTGAGTTCTTCGGGCTTTATCCCATACTTATCCATGTACGCAATAACGCTGTCGGTATTAACTGAATTTCTGCAGGCAGTTATTTTCCCGGAAATCTCATCAGGCTTAACATTTAAATATGTAGAGAATTGTCCCGCAAAGCTTTGATCAGCTCCGTCTTCGAGATTGCAGCAGCTCCTTACAGCTACGGGACCGTTATGAGCTTCGAATCTCTTCTCGTCATATTCTTCGCCGAATTCAATTATCTCAAATGCAGGCACATTAAAACCCGCATCTCTCAATTTTATAAGATTGTCTGCTTTACTGCCGTACATCCTATATCCTTCCGAAAAGCAGGAAAACCACTATGGTAAGCAGCATTGTGGATTCCTGAAGATATGTGTATCTTTCTACTTTTTCAACGAGAACAAATTTCTCCGGATCTTTCATGTACTGAATAAACTTCCAGGTCATCCAGGAAACAAGAAGGAATAATACTACAATCGAAATCTTATTAAGTCTGAAGACGAGAATGAAATTTGTGATTATATCCACAATAGTCAGTATCATGACAAAGCGTGTAGATCTTTTATATCCGAACAATTTTGAATACGTGGTGTAATCATTTTCGTCTTTGGGAGCTTTTATCTTACGGGAAACCTCCCATATAAGTGCAGGGAAATAAAGAGTCCATAATGTCATGCATGTGGTCAGTGTCACTGCACGAAGATCATATTTTATTACCGTGAAAGAAATAATATACAGATTAACAAACATCTGAACAGGATTGTGTGTAACAAGAGCAAGGGGAAGTGAAGGCTGAATCTTGGCTCTTTGGAAAAACCACTTACTCATGAGATATCCGTAACCGTAGAGGATGCCAAAGAACAGCAGGTTATTCATGTAGATCACATTCAACACAACAGCTATGATCTCAAAAAATATACATAGGATCATCACGTCCTTCTTATACACTGCGCCTCTTGCCAAAGGTCTGTCCGGAAACAATACTTTATCCGTTTCAAAATCCTTCAGATCATCCGCAATCCTGAGCCAGAGAAGAAACGCAAAAACCGTATACGCACCGGTTATTTCCTGCATGCCTATCTTAAACTGAGTAACTCCCTCATTAAGAAGAATGATGAAATGTATTTCAAGGAAGACGATAAGTCCGAGTATCAGTCTTGAAATAAGCGGATATCTTTCCTTCATATATATATGCATTCTCTTCAGCATGTTGTTCCGACTCCTTCTCCGTACAAAACTCTTGTTTCGATATGATCTGCGCTCATCCTGAGAAGATCTTCATCCATCACTACAGTATCCTTCTTAAACAGCTGTACGATGGTAGAACCTCCGGGTTCAAAAAATCCTTTTTCTTCCCCCTTTTTATATTCCTTAACATCTCTGTTTACTATCTTGCCGATCAAAAGTGCACCCACTTCGATATGGATCACTTCCTTGAAATGAACTGTTGTCAGTTTGTTTATCACTCTTGAATTTTCCTTATATATTTTATAAGCAGAAGACAAGGGACTTACAGTATGAAGTTTTCCATTTATGAATTTTGACTCGGCCAGCGTTCCGTCATCTATAAAACAATACCTGTGGTAATCATCCACACACAGTCGATATACAAGGCATTTTCCTCCGGCATATTCCCCGAGATCTTTCATTCCCGGCACGATCTCCTCCATGGAATAAGATCTGCCTTTTATATCAATCCGTAATTTGTCATCTATATCATAAATAAGAAGTTTGGCATCCGCAGGAGAGATCAGTCTGTTTTCACTCTGATCAACAATCCTCGCTCCGTCTCGAAGCTTCCTGGTGAAGAAGTCATTGAAGGATGAGTATTCTCTGTCCTCAAAATCTTCCATCCGGATGTTATTTGCTTCTATAAATCCGGGGATTTTTTTTCTGCTGGCTTTACCTGAGTTTACTTTTCCGTATATACGGGATACAAAAGGAGATACGGCAATTCTCAGAAGCACCCTTCCAAAGAAATTTCCGTACAGAAATTTCAAGGCCCCCTGTCCGTATTGAACTATCTCTTCATACTCTTTTGTTTGCCTGTCGTATATCTTCATATTGTAATTATGTACATTGCGATAACAGCTAGGGCCAACACTCCGAAAAATACATAAGCAAATCCTTTAGGTTTTGCAATCTTTATCTTCAATACTTCAAGGACTGTCACAACTGCCATTGAAAGTGTATATACGATCACAAATGCATTTCCGGTGAGTATATTCACAGACAGATACATGATTGAAAATACAAGTGCCGCATATGTAATGGGAAGACCTGTGTAATATTTTACCGGTCCCTCACCGTCTGCATCGACCACGTTAAAGTAACCCAGTCTTGCTATTCCCGCAATGGCATAGAGTATGTATATGATCAGATGAACCGGTGTCACAAATCCTATTTTCAAAAAGATAGTGACAGGGAGTGCGATAAAACTGATAACATCAACAAGTGAATCAAGTTCTATTCCGAATGCTTTTTCTTCATCGCTTCTCTTAAACTTCCTGGCTACGCTTCCGTCAAACAGATCGCATATCCCGCAAAGAACAAGACAGATAAAACTATAATTAATCTTTGAACTCACAGCCAGGAACATTCCTGTTACCGCAATGCTCATTCCGATATATGTAAGGATTACCGACGGGTTCCAAATTCCAACGATTCTTTTCAAGATCATTCTCCTATCATTTAACTATCGTTACGATTCCGGTACTTCCGTCTATGGTAACGGTCTGTCCGTCTCTGATCTTTTGCATTGCATCCTTGCAGCATACGATTGCAGGGATTCCATACTCTCTCGAAACGATCGCTGCATGACAAAGTATTCCGCCATACTCGGTTACGATTCCCGACAGGATTGCAAACTTGGGAGTCCATCCTGTATCGGTAAATCTGGTGACCAGAATATCCCCCTCCTGCAATCTGTCTATCTGTGTAAAATCTTCGATCACTCTTGCTGTTGCGGTAACGCATCCGTTATTTGCACCGAGACCTTTTATTGAAGCATCTTTGATCTTTGCTTCATCTCTATGTCTGGAGAACACCGTTCCTATCTCGTTATCGCTTATATAATTTCTGTAGCAATCGTAATAATATCTGTTCTTCTCGATAATTTCCCTGAGGTCATCTCCACTGTTATTACCATCGATATAATCCCACAGATCTCCGACTTTCAAAAACCAGACATCCTCAACATCTTTCAGAACACCTTTTTGAGCAAGATGCTTAGCATACTCCATGGTATATACTCTGAGCATGTAATAGAATCTGGTGGATACGTCTCTGAACTCTTCTCTCCACCAAAGCATCTTTCTCATTCCGGATACTTTCTTCTCCACTTTCCGGAATGTACGATCTGATACCTTGCCCTTTACCTTCTCAAACACCTCAAGGTACATTCTGTGGCCCTTCTCTTTGTCTTCCAGAGGAGAATAGGAATCTTCCAGGATAACCATATCCTTCACCATCTGAATTACTGTTTCAGGTTCTTCATAATAGCAGGGATAAGTTATATCAAGTTCTTTATCGGAGTGATATCCGTACTTATCGATGATAGCTTTGATCGAAGGCATGAAATTATCTTTGGATGACAATTCCTTTGCTATAACTTGTGCGCTCTTATCTTTCCAATAAGATAAAGCTTTCTCATCTTTGCGTATCAGTCTGGTAGCATCCCACATTTCATAGAAGGGAAGCAGATGTGAGATATTATCTATATTTCCCAGAAGAGACAGATATTCGCTCTCTGTTACATACTTAAGCAGACTGTCCTTATAAAGAGACTGATGAATCGTGTTAATAAATATCTGCCAGAAATATGTGGTCTCACTTCTGAGATAAGTTTTCTTTGTTATATTATAGAAATCTTTTTCTATATTCTCGATCTTGCCGGCATCATATTTTTCTTTGTATTTATAATACTGATCCAGAAGCTCATCCTTGTATCTTTGATTATTTTCTCTTCTGCCTTTAAGGATCTTGCTCTGCTTGATCACTATTCTGATCATTCTCGATACGGAAGAAGGAGTGATCTTTGTAGTCTGTCCGTCACCTTCATAATCACCGATGATGCCGTACTCGTTATCAAATTCTCTTTCCTTATATCCGATGACTTGGCTCATGGCCTTTTTTACTGCGGACATATTCCAGTAGGGACGTCCGTAGAACATCTCGCCGAGTTTCTTGGGCAGCTCTTCATCTTTCAATATTTCCGATTTCACTATGAATGATCGAAGAGCAAATTCCCATATGTATTCATAAAGGCTCCACATATAGGGAGTGCATACGGTTGCAGATACGCCGCCATCCTTGAAATCTGCGGTAGTCCACATATCGGTTATTCCGTTATACCCGATCTTGGTAATTCTGCGTGCCTGCAGAATATAGAGTTTTTCATCGGCTATGGCAAACTCAATATCGCATGGATATCCGAAATAATGCTGAATATCAGAAAATACTCTCGCATATTTTTCAACCGTTTCTTCATTAAGAAACTTGTTATCTTTATTTCTTCTTACTTCTTTTCTGTCATACCAATCATAGAAATACTGCTCAGGTGCGGTTTTTCCGCTTACGATATTTTCACCCAAGCCTTCCGAAACTTCGATCAGCATTTCCTTATCAAAACCGTTTACGGGATCTATGGTAAAACAGATTCCGCTGAGTGAGGCATCCACCATCTCCTGAACAACTACCGACATCTTCATGGACGGAGCATCTATTCCGTTATTTGCCACATACTGAAGAAGCACCTCTCCGAACATGGATCTGTAGCATGCGATGATTTTTTCTTCAATTTCTTCCTTATTTACATTCAGAAAAGTATCGTACTGCCCGGCAAAAGAATACTCCTCCAGATCCTCCATATTTCCACTGCTTCTAACGGCATAAAGCTTATCTCCGTCAGACAGCTTTTCAATCTGTGATGAAATATCCGCAGGAATTTTTACTTTATTAAACAGTTCATTTACCGCTTCAGAGATTTCCTTAACATTACCTTTGTTTAATTTCTTAAGATGATCGCAAACAGATAAATCTATAGAGTTTGCAGCCATAACTTCATCATATACATCAGTATCAAGGATAAATCCGCCCGGAACGTTAAATCCTTCTTTTTTCATCTGAAGAAGGAATTTTCCTTTATTTCCCAGTTTTTCTTCTCTTTTTTCATCAAGTGCCAGTTTTACGATCATGTCTTTCTCCAAATTTTAAAACGGGTTTTTTCTAAGTTTACATACATACAACAGCATGTTCATGATAATGTGCGTGAACGCACCAACCAGAACATAGAGAAGGTATAATCCGATTCCCAGCTCATAGAATAACCACACCACAAGAGCACATCCGAAAATCGAATCCGCCTGATCAAGGAAAATAAAAAATATTCTCCATGCTCCCGATGTGGTCTTTCCGGGTGTTATATCCAATCTTCTCTTAAGAAAGCTGTTGGGTAATTCAAAGAGTGCATATCCGAGTCCGAGGAGAAACCCCGTCATCAGATTGAAAAGAAATGTGTTCTCATGATGAACATAGAAATAATTCAGATGATCGATCCCGGTGCCATGGCAAACAGCGCCCCAGATGACAGTTGAGACCGTACCAAAGATCAGATATCCGATAAAACCTTTCCAGGTTTTGTTATCACCGAATATCCTTTTTCCGTCGCGGAAATTTTTGCCCATATCCATGGGCTTCATTGCGAACTTCATCAACCCCGTCTTGCACCAGACCATGACGAGTATTCCGGCAATGATGGCAGGAAGCAAAGTGACATACATCTTCACTATCGTATCCGCCAAAAACTTTAAACTGCTCATATTCGTTCTTCTCCGGATAAGGCTTATGTAAAAAGGCGTATGTTCCGATTAAGGAAACATACGCCTCTATTTTACCATATTTACTGTTTTTTCGCTTAAAACTTATATTGCATGAAATTACCGTTTTTCACGAAACCGAAATCTGTATACAGAAGTACCCCCATGTCCGATGCCGTTATCTGAACGCATCCGCATCCATAATTTCTTGCTTCCTCAACAACCCTGGATAAAAGCTCTTTGGCAATACCTTTTCTGCGATAACCGGGATCCGTGAACATGCTGGATAACAGACCTATTTTTCCACTGGGACAGCTGAAATATGGAGGCTTTTCCACCATGGACATCCCGCTTGTCCCCACAATTTTATCTCCGTCCATGGCAAGCCATGATACAAAGGTTCCGTCGCTCATATGTCTGTGGTAATAATCCAGAAGGTGAGGTACAAGATCGATATCTTCTGTTGCCCCTTCTTCACGAAGCTGTTTTATTCGCATACCTATAAAAACATCAAGCTTTTCTTCGGTTAATTTGCAATAACTGATTCCCATACGATCACCTCCGTGAGAATAAAATATTTTTGAATATTCTACTCTATCATTAAAGAATTATCTATAGATCATCAGTATAATCCGGAAAGCCTACTCCGAAATTCCCACCCGGAATTTCTCCCGGAGCTCCGCCGGGATTTCCTCCCGGTCCTCCGCCATGTTCATCGGAACCACCGCCTTCACCTCCGTGTTCGCCGGATGTACCTCCCATATTCATGGTTCCCATCTCTGAGAGATTGATATCGCTTGCATCTATCAGGGATGAATCATCTTCTTTCTGACCATCATCCGTGGAGGGAATGGTTCCTGCAAGCTGGCCCTTAACACTGTCGGCACGAAGATATATCACATCGTATAACATCTCAGAAGCTTTCGTATATTCTTCATAATCGTAGAATGCCGTCGGATCGGTCTCCACAAGCTCGTCTATCTGACTGCAGATCCTGTTATACACTTCATCGAATCTTCCGCCATATACGTATTCTTCTACAAGCATGTTCAGATATTCATGATACTTTTCAAGGTACTCTTCGTTTTCCAAAAGTGCATCGAAGAATTCTGTGGAGGAAAACGGAGTATCTATGGCATCATTGATAGTACTTGTCGCATCATCACCGCCGTTACCCATTCCGCCCAGACTCAGATTGTAGTCCCAGGGAATGATGTTTAACCGGCCGTCATATTCATACAGATAATAATTATGGGCCATACTTCCGGATAAAGAATCCATGTTTACGACAAAAGCATGAACTGCCATATATTTAAGGATATTGTCTATATCCAGATATTCCTCAAGATCATTTCCTTCACTTATATTCTTAAGTGCCTTTACAACTCTCTTATGATCCTTATCACCTGAATCCGTTATCGCACCATCCCAGATTGTCTGATAACTGTCAAGATCATCATCCGTATAATTAAGATTTGCTCCGCCGCCTCCGAGTGAAAAACCGTCCTTCTCCGAGGGATCAAAATCTTCCGGTCCACCTTCAAATCCCGAAGGAGGTTTCATATCTCCGAAATCAGAATTCTCCGGATCAAAGCCTTCCATGTCCGGCATACCTTCAAAATCACCGGGATTAAAATCACCGAAAGATTCTTTGGGAAATCCTCGGCCGGATTCATCACCTTCTCCGGGAGCTCCGCCCATTTCCATACTCTCCGGTTTGTACAGTTCTCCGTCCTGAGTTCCGTAATTTCTCAGCTTGAAGCTCTGCTCAACTCCTTCAAGTGCCAGATATACTCCGATGTATTCACCGTTTACCGATACAGACGCGTAATTATAAAGCGATGCATCAGCATCCAGATACTGAAACATATCATAGACTATCGCTTCCTTCATATTGGTGGCATCCGCATAGTTATTATTCAGTATAAGCTTATCCAGTCCGAAGCAGGTTTGTGACGAATCATAATGATCGAATTCAAGTTTAAGACTGTATCTGTCCGTATCCGGGTCCGTTGCTATTGATGAAAGGCTGGTATTTCCCTTGGGACGGATACCGACGTTTTCAAAGGTCACTCCGTTGACCACTACATCACACACGTAGTATTCCTCGGATAAGGCATTCGAAAGCATCTTCTCCCATTCTTCGTCATCCATAAGTATGTCGATGCTTATGATCTCATCGGTGTTAAAGAGTTCCTCTTCATACTCCATCGAAACTCCGGCCCCACCCATTGCTTCGGTAAGTTCA
>JAEEGL014947710.1_pt1 | contig 27816 bp, 24 predicted proteins | sample 9134231 | NCBI WGS metagenome assembly JAEEGL01 (sample SAMN16246548, study PRJNA631951) | gut metagenome | biome: gut microbiome; feature: rumen; material: fiber-attached | host: Bos | place: Iran: Karaj | collected 2018-10
AGGCCACAGGTTTCACTTCCTGTGGTCTTTTTTGCTATTATTTTATGTTTGCCGCCCAGATTCTGAACTGAATACCGCGCTGAGACTTCACACGGTAACCAACGGAAATAATCATATCAAGGCTATAAAAATCTACTGGTTGCCCAAACAATTTTACAACCATTTTGTTTAAACGCTAAACATATGCCACCGATTCCGGCAAACATGCTTTCCACGGTATATTGTTCAGCCATCAAGTTCTCCTCATAGAAAATGCTTTTTTATTATATAGTATCTATGTATATATTTCAATAAAAATATATTTCTAAAAAACAGCCCGTTTTTCGGGCTGTTTCCGGAATTATTTTACAAGTTCAACAAGATTCTCAATCTGTTCCCTGCTCATGCCGTCATCGGCGTTTATGCAGTAGGCGTAGCCGTCCTGAAACCAGAAGGCGTTGTAAACAAGACCGTTGTCGCCTTTGACGGTAACATTTACACCGTGCATGGGGACGGTTTCTTTTTCAGAGTATTCGTTGTAATCGCCGGAAATATCCTCGCCGCCGGTGCCTTTTCGGATAAGCACGGATTTTGCGCTGCCGTCATCAAAGCTTCCGTTATAGAAAAAAACCTGACTCATGCTGTTTTCAACGGCCTGAATATGGGTTTCGGGGTAGCCCTCGATTCTGTCGGGAACAGCCATCTCAAAGCCCGCAACTGCGGCGGCGTCTTCAAGGGTGCTGCAATCCTGCCAGGGGTTAATCATACCGGTTCCGTAGTTTTCGCTCTCCTGTTCCGTAAGAATTTCGGGAGTGGGTTCGGTTACGGGCTCGTCTGTTTTGCCGCAGGCGGCAAAGCAGAAGACGGTCAGCATCGCAAGAACAATAACAAACAGTTTTTTCATAACAAACTCCTTTTCCGATTCAGTCAGTTCAATAATTGTATTACATCCGGGCGGGTTCTGTCAACAAACGCATTTACGCAGCACAGGCGGTCCGTAAAGCCGGAGAGAGTAAAACACGGGAACAATCATATTGTTATAAAATAATTATTGTTAAACATAAAACTGTGTGATATAATTTTTTTATTCTTAATATGGGGGTCTTTTATGAGCGACAGGGCTGCCGCACCCGAAAAGGAAAATTCGGGCTTGCATTTAAACACAAAATCAATAATCGGTATCTGCATTCTGCTTGTTGTCATTATGGCGTTTGCGGGCGTTCTCACACAGGTGCTCCCGAGGGGCGAATACTATTCATACCCCGAAAACTGCTTTAAAACGGAGTCGGGCGAAATTGTCGCCCTTGCCGATGATGAAGCGAAATACAAGGTAAACGGCACCGACGAACTCGGCTTCAATGAGTATATTGCGCTGCTTGCGCAAAACGGCGCAATTGTCAGACCCGTCAGCGAGCTCGGGGATATAAACGCAGACACCGCCGAGGAATTAAGCGGCAAGATAATCGACGGCACATACCACAAGATTGACTACAAAATGGCTGTGTGGAAAATACCGCTGTCAATAATTCTTGTTTTTGCAAGCGAGCATATCACTACCGGTCTTGCGATTATAATTATGATTGTGCTTATAGGCGGCACGTTTCTTATTCTTGACGAGCGCGGAATACTCAAATACATTATGGCAGTTGTAATAAAGAAGTTTTCAGACAGGAAGTATGTTCTGCTGTGCATAATGATATTTATATGTATGCTTCTTGCGTCAACAGCCGGCATTCTCGAGGAATCGGTAACCCTTGTGCCGATAGCGGCGGCAATAGCGCTGGCGCTCGGCTGGGACTCGCTTGTGGGGCTTTCAATCAGTCTTATTGCCGTGGCGTTCGGCTTCACGGCTGCCACATTTAACCCGTTCAACGTTGTTACAGTGCAGAAGCTTGCAGGCATTCCCGTATTTTCGGGGTTGTGGTTCAGAATAATTCTGTTTGTGCTGGTTTACACTGTGCTGACCGTTTTCACGGTTATCTACGCAAAAAGAATTGAGAAAAATCCCGAAAAATCAATCTGCTACGAGACGGACAAGGCGCTTCGCGACAAATACAAGGTTGAAGACTGTATGGCTCTTCTGGGCGATGAAAAGGTCAGAAAAGCGACCAAGGCGTTTGTCGCCTGCCTGTGCGGAGTTATAGTCTGCATTATTCTCGACTTTGTGCTCGATATGAGCGGCTACATCTCGCTGCCCGGTATGGCTCTGCTTTTCACAACAGGCGGACTGCTTGCCGGCAAGATTTCCGGCCTTAAAGGCAAGGCGCTGTTCAACGGATTTTTAAAAGGCGTTAAAACCATTGCGCCTGCCATTCCGCTGATATTCTTTATTCTTGCAATAACCTACATACTCAACGAGGGTATGATTATACACACGATTCTCAACTACGTTTACGGCCTTGTGCAGGGTATGTCGGCTTATTCTGCAATACTGCTGCTGTTTGCTTTTATTGTTGTGCTGGAGTTCTTTATCGGCTCGGGCACGGCAAAAGCGTTCCTCATTATGCCGATTGTTGCTCCGCTGTCGCACCTCATAGGCATTTCGGGCAACAGCGTTGTTGTAACGTTCTGCATGGGCGACGGGTTTACAAATCTGCTTTACCCGACAAGCGGAATTATGATTATTGCAATCGGTCTTCTCAACATTTCATACGGCAAATGGCTGCGCTACACGTGGAAGCTCTTTATTGCAGAGGGGTTGCTTGCGGTGGCTATGATGCACCTTGCCGTGTTTATAAACTACGCCTGAGGTGAATTATGCTTAAATTCAACAGCGACGGCAGGTTCACGATTATGTGCTTCGGCGACCTGCACGAATCTGCAGATTATGACGGAGCGGGCAAAAAGAGATATGAAGATATGCTTGCCCTTCATAATGCCGCCCTTGACGAGTTCAGACCCGATTTGTGCGTCTATATGGGCGACAACTGCCGTGTGGGCAAGCTTGACACGCCGGAGGCGCAAGAGACGTTCAGAAACAATGTTGCGGCGTTCACAAAACCCGTGCGCGAAAGGGGAATTCCGTTTACCTCCGTATTCGGCAACCACTGCCACGACAACGGATATGAAGACCTGCAGCTTGAAATTTACCAAAGCTTTGAAAACTGCATTATGCGAAACGATGCACCTGAAATTACGGGCAACTCCAATTTCAACGAGTTTGTTTATTCGTCCGACGGCAGGAAGCCCGTTTTCAACCTGTGGTTTATAGATTCAAACAATCTGTATTCGACGGAGTATGTGTCAAAATACGACTGGGTGCATACGGACCAGATAAAATGGTATGAAAAACGCGCCTGCGAAATAAAGGAGGCAAATGGCGGCAGGGTTTTGCCCGCCCTGCTTTTTCAGCACCAGCCGGTGCCCGAGGAATACGACCTGCTGAGAAAGGCAAAGCCGTGGGAGATTCCCGTCTCCGTGCGGGGGTGCAACCTCAGGGCAAAGACGAGATATGTCAAAAAGCCCGGCGTTGAGGGCTACCTCGGCGAAGGACCGTGCTCGCCCGACTACAACAACGGTCAGTTTGAAAGCTGGAAGAAGACGGGCGACATAATAGGCGCTGTTTTCGGGCACGACCACATGAACGAGTTTGCGGGTATGGTTGACGGTATTATGCTTATGCAGACTCAGACGGCGGGCTTCGGCGCCTACACAAACGGCTGCCGAAGTGCGGTGAGAGTCATTACGCTTTTTGAAAGCGACCCGTGGTGCTTTGAAACACAGCTGAAGCATTTCAAGGAGTTCGGACTGAAGGCGCAGTCGCTCGGCCCAGTGTTCCGCACGCTGACAGACAGGCAGAGCATCAACCTGCATATTGCAAAAAACACAGCCCTCGCCCTTGCGGGAGCGGCGGGCATTGCATACACAATAAAAAAATTCGGGAGGAGATAAAGTGGAAAAATCCAACAAGCTCGGCAAAAACATACTCTTTAACCTGATTGTTTTCGGCTTTATGGGTCAGGTTGCCTGGGCGGTCGAGAACAACTACTTCAACACGTTCCTTTACAACAGAGTCGGCGGCACTCCGCAGGATATTGCGCGTATGGTCGCGTGGAGCGCGGTTATAGCGGTTCTGACAACACTGATTATGGGAACACTAAGCGACAAGCTCAACAGACGCAAGGTTTTCATAAGTCTGGGCTACATCTTCTGGGGTCTTACGGTTATGGCGTTTGCGGTAATCAGCCGTGAAAATGTCGCTCACGTTCTGCACCTTACGGATGAGGCAAGAATCAAAATAATGACGGTCAACATTGTAATTGTGCTTGACTGCCTTATGACCTTTATGGGCTCGACGAGCAACGATGCCGCCTTCAACGCCTGGGTAACAGACGTTACAAACGAGAAAAACCGCGCAAAAACAGAGAGCATTATCTCACTGCTTTCGGTGTTTGCCATGGTTGCCGTTACCGTTGCCTTCGGCGCACTTGCCACAAACTACGGCTATTCCGCCTGCTTCCTCGGTCTCGGCGCCGTTGTTTTGCTTTGCGGTGTTATCGGTATTTTCTCAATAAAAGATTCAAGAGACGGCGTTGTGCAGACAAACAGCTACTGGAGCGGGCTTATTTACGGCTTCCGTCCCTCGGTTGTGAAAAATAACAAATTCCTTTATTTAGCTCTTGCCTCCGCCTGCTTTTTTGCAATAGCGACGCAGGTTTTCTTCCCCTATATTTTCATCTATCTTCAGCACCGTCTGGGCTTTGATTTCAACAACCTCAACATCACGCCCAAGGCGGGCATAATCGCCGCGGTTATAGTCATTGCTGCGGTTGTGGGGCTTATAAAAATCGGCGGACTTATTGACAGGGTAGGCAAAAGCGTGTTCGTGTTCCCCTCCGTTCTGCTGTTTGTTGCCGGGCTTATCGGCTGCTCGTTTGCAACAAGACTGAGCATGTTCGGAATCTTTGCCGTTCCCACTCTTGCGGGCTACGGCTTGCTTATGATTATTCTCAACGCAGCTATCAGGGATTTCACTCCCGAAGACAAGGTCGGTCAGTTCCAGGGCATAAGAATGATTTTCTATGTGCTTGTGCCCATGGTTACGGGACCGCGCCTCGGCTCGTTTGTAACCTCAAAATTTGCAGACGGTTATTACACAAACGACTACGGCGAGCTTGTTGAAATACCCGTTTCAAAGATTTATCTTGCGGCGGCGGCGGTGGCACTTTTTATCATCATCCCAGCAGTTTTCCTCTTCAAAGAGTGGAAGGCGAAGGAAATTGCGGCAAAAGCCGAAACCGCAAACACAGCAGAAGAACAGAACGCGGCACAGTAAAAGAATTAATAAAAAACGAATAAAACAAAAAACGGGCGGAGAGCAAAAACTCTCAGCCCGTTTTTAACTGCCGTCTGCAACAATCAGTCTGTGTATTATCTTCTGAAGCCCGGCATCATATGCATTTTGAAATCGTTGAGCTCGTGCAGGCGGTCTATTCTCGCTTTTACGGCTTCATCGTCAATCTCGCCAGTGCGGATGTATCTGTCAAGCACGGCGTAGGTAAAGCCGAGATTGTCTTCATCCGTTTTGCCGCTGAGCCCGTCAATCGGCGGTTTTTCAACAAGGAATTCGGGCAGACCGAGATATCTGCCGATTGCCTTGACCTCACCCACCGTGAGCTGACACAGGGGGCTGAAATCGCCCGCCGCATCGCCGTAGCGTGTGGAATAGCCGACATAATCTTCGGAGAGGTTGCAGGTGTTTGCCACCCTGCCGTTCATACTCTGACCGACGGCGTAAAGCACAGACATACGTATTCTCGCGGGCAGATTTGTTCTTGTCTGCACGGTTACCTCCGGCAGAACGTCGAGCTGCTCGAGCACGCCGTGAACCGCCGCCTGAATATTTATCTCATAATGTTTTATATCAAGATGATTAACGAGGGCGTATGCCATATCAATATCGCTCTGCTCGCCGCAGGGCATAAGCACGCCTACTACCCTGTCTTTGCCGAGCGCCTCAACGCACAGCGCGGCGGTGACGGAACTGTCTTTGCCGCCGGAAATGCCGACTATGGCGTTGCAGCCCCTGCCGTTTTTTTCAAAAAAGTCGCGTATCCATTCAACGCATTCCTGCGTGGTTTTTTGTGCATCAAACATAATATTCACCTCGTTTTCAGTTTATCATTATTTGATTGATTATGCAACAGAAAAAAGGAGGCAGGCGGCGTGGCTTTTTCACAGGGCGCCGGATGACACAGGAGAAAGGTTTTATTGATTAAACGCATCGTAACAGAAAGAGAAGTCTGACGCCTGCAAAGCAGAACAACGGGGCGGGTAATTGTATTTTATTTGCAAATTTTGAAAAAATTTCAAAAAATTTCTTGACAATGAAATCTTTTTGTGATTTAATCGGGTAAACCGATGAAGAAGGGTAAGTAGGTTCAGGACTTTTCTCTCAGAGAGCCGCGGGTGCTGTGAGCGCGGCAGAAAACAATGAATTGAATGGCCTTCCGAGGGCGAGCGGAAACGCTTTTGCGGAGTATGCGAGACGGGGCAGGACTCCCCGTGAAAAAAAGTCGGCATTGTCAGATGCATTAAGCGGGCGTTGAAAGACGTCAAGCTGGGTGGCACCGCAGGATATTATCCTGTCCCGGCATTTTGCCGGGACGGGATTTTTTGTTTTTTCCCGGCACTGACAAAAATTTTCAAAACGAAAGGAAAAACAAAAATGAAAGACAGAACAATCCCCTACAAAACCTACCTTGAATTCAACGAGATTCCGAAACAGTGGTATAACCTGCGTGCCGATATGAAGAACAAACCGGCACCGCTTCTCAACCCCGGAACACATCAGCCCATGAAAGCGGAGGAGCTTGCTCCCGTTTTCTGCGAGGACCTCATAAAGCAGGAACTCGACAACGACACACCTTATTTTGACATCCCCGAAGAAATCTACAAGTTCTATCAGATGTTCCGTCCGTCACCGCTTGTCCGCGCATACTTCCTTGAAGAAAAGCTCGGCACACCTGCAAAGATTTATTACAAATTCGAGGGCAACAACACAAGCGGCAGCCACAAGCTCAACTCCGCAGTAGCCCAGGCATATTATGCAAAGAAACAGGGTCTTAAAGGCGTTACAACCGAGACGGGCGCAGGTCAGTGGGGCACGGCGCTTTCAATGGCGTGCTCGTTCTTCGGACTTGACTGCAAGGTCTATATGGTCAAGGTTTCATACGAGCAGAAGCCGTTCCGCCGTGAGGTTATGCGCACCTACGGCGCAAGCGTAGTTCCTTCACCCTCAAACGACACAAACATCGGCAGAAAGATTAATGCGGAGCATCCCGGAACAACCGGCTCACTCGGCTGCGCTATCTCCGAAGCGGTTGAGGTTGCAACCTCAACTCCCGGTTACCGCTACGTTCTCGGCAGCGTTCTCAACCAGGTTCTGCTTCACCAGTCGATAATCGGTCTTGAAACCAAGGCGGCACTTGACAAATTAGGCGAAAAAGCGGATATAATCATCGGCTGCGCAGGCGGCGGCTCCAACCTCGGCGGTCTTATCGCTCCCTTTATGGGCGAGAAACTCAGAGGCGAGGCGGATTACAAAATAATCGCAGTTGAGCCGGCATCCTGCCCGAGTCTTACCAGAGGCGTTTATGCCTACGATTTCTGCGACACAGGCATGGTCTGCCCGCTTGCAAAGATGTATACGCTCGGCAGCGACTTCATCCCCGCTCCCAACCACGCCGGTGGCCTTCGCTACCACGGCATGAGCTCCATTCTCTCACAGCTTTACGATGACGGCCTTATGGAAGCCGTTTCCGCAAAGCAGACGGATGTTTTTGAGGCGGCAGAGCTGTTTGCAAGAGTTGAGGGAATTCTTCCCGCTCCCGAAAGCTCACACGCAATCAAAGCCACAATTGACGAGGCGCTCAAGTGCAAAGAGACAGGCGAAGAGAAAACCATCGTTTTCGGTCTTACCGGCACGGGTTACTTCGATATGGTCGCTTATGAAAAATTCCACGACGGCAAGATGGATGACTACATCCCCACAGATGAGGAGCTTGCCGTTTACAGAGCCAGACTCCCGAAAGTTGACTGATAAATACATACCCAATAAAGAAACAGACCGCTCTCGGCGGTCTGTTTTGCTTTTGCGTATTACAGGTTATTTTTGCAGCTGATAATATCTCAGATTTGTGTTGATGAAAAGGGGGCCGAGGTCGAAGGCGAGAATATACGGCTTGCCGTCTTTGGAGAGAACTGTCATTCCCTCACCCTCGCCGCCGGTGAGATTGCGGTCGGCAAATTTTCCGACATCTCCCGAATCCGGGTCAATCTTGTAGATTGCCTGCGTTTCATCATTTGTTGCGGCGTAGAGCGCTCCGTTGTAAAACTCCGCGCCCTGAATGCTCCTGACGGTTTCGGCAAGCGGTATCTCGCCGACGGGGCTCATATTATTATTGATATCATATATCAGAATCTTTTCGGGCGTTTTGGAGTGGTCGGATGCATACAGATAACCGTTTTCGGGATTAACGCAAACCCAGGGCAGGCCGCGTGTGTGAACGGTGCGGTCGAGCTCGTAATATCTGACAAGCTCGAGCGTGTCGGGCGAGAAGACGCCCACAACGGGATGCTCCCAGACCTTGCTGTCTTCCATACCGGCGTAGATCAAGCCGTCATAATAACTCATGCCGCCGATGTGCTTAATCCCGATTTTGCCGAGCTCTTCGGAGATGGCGGAGGTATTCAGCTTGACATAGTTTTTGCCCGTGATATCTGTTTTGTAAAGCGTTGTTTTTGAACTGAAATAGAGATATTCGCCGTCGGTCGCAACCCCCTGCGAGCGGAAATAAGCGCCTATGCCGACAATGTTGACGCTTGTTTCATCTGTTCTTCTGCCTGACGAAAAGGCGTCGATTGCCGATGTCAGCGCATAGAGCGGCAGCATAACAACGGCGAGAAACGCCGAAAGAATGCGGATAAATACAGTCATATAATCACCTCAGATATTTCTGCGCCAGTGGAAAAGATACTGCTGGGCTATACCCGCCGTGCCGTTTGTGCAGGCAGGCATACCGCCGGGGTAGAGCTCATCGAGAATGCGTCGGACCCAGACGTCAACGGGGAAGGCGTCTGCCCTGCCGAGCCCGTAAAGAAGAGCGCAGGCGGCAACCTTGTCGCCGACACCCTTGATTTTTTTGAGCTCCTGAGCCGCCTGCTCAAGCGGGAGAGCTCTGATTTTATCAAAATCAATTTCGCCGTTTTCAACCTTAAGGGCGGCATCATAAATATATTTTGCGCGGAAGCCCGAACGGATGGGAGCAAGACCTTCAATGCCGGCTTTTATGATTCTGTCGGACGGGGGGAATGTATATGCGCCGTTTTCGAGACGGTCGCCGAGCAGAGTGCAGAGTCGGTCAATTATGCCTTTTATGCGGGGGATGTTGTTGTTCTGTGAAATGATGAACGAGCACAGCGCTTCCCACGGCTCCTGGTTGAGAATATGAATTCCGCCGCAGAAGCCGATTGCCTTTTTAAGATATTCGTCTTCGCAGTAGGCGGCTTTGAGGGTTTCATAATCTCTTTCAAGGTCGAAGTAGTTTTTCCAGATGCTTTCAAACTCTGCTTCGTCAACGTCGAAGAGGGTAACTTCACCGTCTTTTTCGCTCAGGGTCAGTGATTTTCCGAATGCGACGCCGTGCCACAGACCGCTTTCATCCGCACTCCAGCGGAACGCTTGACCGCAGTCAAGACTCAGCGCAGCGCTGAAACCGGGCGCTTTGAAAACCAAATCATTATTTTCTTTTTTCGCAAAAAAATTCTGCTTCATTTTTTCACCTTAAAGTTACAAAATTGTAATCAAAATGTTGCCGAATCGGTATAAAAAAGGGGTTGACATAAAGATTTTATAACCGATTGTAAAATTCTGTTTAAGAAACAAAAACGATAAATTCACAACAAAAATGTCGTAAAACCCTTGAAAAACGGCAAAGTTATTCACATTATCCACATAGTTATCCACAGTTAACATCGGCCAAGTGAATATACAGTCTGTATATTATGCTTACAAAACGGGCACAAGAAAACTTTGAATAATATACCGAAAAACCGTTTTAAATCATACAGCTTTTGCAGAATTCCGACATGCAGCAAGAGGCACAGTCAGGCCTTCTTGCTACGCACACAGCCCTGCCGTGAAGCACGCAGCGGTGGCAGAAGTTGTTGCTCTCCGCAGGGTCAAGAAGCTTCCTCAGCTGTGCTTCGACCTTTGCCGGGTCTTTGGTATTAACAAGACCGAGCAGGTTGGTTATTCTGATGACGTGCGTGTCGGTTACAACGGCGGGCTTGCCGAAGATGTCGCCGACAATGAGGTTTGCGGTTTTTCTGCCGACGCCGGGCAGAGTTGTGAGCTCCTCTATTGTGCCGGGAACCTCGCCGCCGAAGCGTGCGATTATCTCTTTGCACATATTGACGATATCCGCCGCCTTCATTCTGTAAAAGCCACAGGGTCGGACGATTTTTTCAACATCTTCAATCTTCGCTTTTGCAAAGGCGTGCACATCGGGGTATTTTGAAAAAAGTTCCGGAGTTACGAGATTGACTCTCGCGTCGGTGCACTGGGCTGAAAGACGGGTTGCAATAAGCAGCTGAAGAGGGTTGGTGTAGTCAAGCGAGCAGAGAGCGTCGGGGTATTCTTTTTTGAGAGCCGCCGTTGCGAGGTCGGCAATCTGTTTTTTTGTCATATTTTTCCCTCACAAAAAGTGTTCAAAATTGTATCTTAATCTAATTTTAAAATAATTGTAAACTTTGTTAACTTATTTTTCAAGTCATTGATTTTAAATAACCGTTATGATAGGATAAAATCGCAGAAAACTCTAAAGGGGAGGATGAGATAAATGAAGTCACACATTCTCAGGGCAATAAGTATTCTTATGTGCCTGGCTCTTGTAGTCACCGCTTTTGCCGCCTGCAAAAAGAAGGGCGCAGAAGGCGAGGAGGGCACTGCGGCATCGGGCGACTCCTGGTCTCAGGGTGTGCCCGCCACCAAGGTTGACCTTACGGATGAAGAAATAGTTGACCTCGTAAAAGAGGCGCTCGGCGACAAAATGCCCGAGGGCTTCAGCGGCGACCTCACAACTCTTTCGGCTGAAGAAATCGCACTTGTCAAGGCGAAGGCGGAGTCTCACGGCTACTACTTCACCAAAAACAGCGACGGAACATTTACGGTTCAGAAGAACGTTCCGCTTGTAAACGTATCCGACGGCAGCGTGGTTGCCCTTGTTGAAGATGCTCTGGGCGAGGATGCGGCAAAGGATTTCGACGGCGACCTTGCATCGCTTGACAAAGAAGAGCTTGAAAAGGTCAAGGAATACGCCGAAGAAAAGGATGTTTACATTGTAACGGATGACAGCGGCAAGCCGGAGGCAAAGGTTGACGCATCAAAGTCATCGGATTCGGCAAATAAAAAATACCGCGAGCCGGAGGTTACCACCACTGTAATCGACATGGTAAACGGAACAACCGCAAAGCAGACAAAGAAGGACAGCGGCTCAGGCAAGGGTTCGGGCTCCGGTTCGGGCAACGGTTCGGGATCGGGCAGCGGTTCGGGCTCCGGTTCGGGCTCCGGTTCGGGCAACGGAAGCGGTTCGGGCGGCACTGCAACTACCGAAACAACTACATCCGCAATGCTCGGCAGAGAGATTGTCACGGCAATCAACTCCGACTGGCTTGAGGGCTTTGAAAACAAGACATCTTCATTCACATCTGCAGCGCCGACGGACGACGGCGGAATGGTTGCCGTAGGTTCATCCACAAACGGCAACTCTGCAACGGCGAATATTGTAAAATACAACGCAAACGGCAACAAGCAGTGGAGCGACACGGTTACGGCTTCGGAGAGTGCGATATTCCAGGATGTTGCGGTGCTTTCCGACGGCTCGATTATTGCAGTCGGCTACACGTTTGACAATGACCTTTCGGTTATCAAGGCGGAGTATTTCGGCGCCTCGGGCGAAAAGGGAATGGGCGACTTCCTTATTTCAAAATACTCGCCCAAGGGCAAGCTTGAATGGAGCAAGGTTCTCGGCGGCACAAAGGGCGACCTTATATACAGCGTTGCGGCGTGCCCCGGAGGCGGCTTTGTTGTAGGCGGCTATGCAAAATCCACAGACGGCGATTTTGCTTCCGTTTCAAATATATCCGCCAAAGAGCAGACATCGGCTGTGCTGATTAAATTCACCGACAATGACTGCACGGCAATAGCGTGGGCGAAATCAATGTCAAGCTCAAAATATGTATGCGTTGAAGGTGTTTCGGTTGCCGACAACGGTGACGTCTTCGCAAGCATCGACATAAAGCTGCCCGACTATGATTTTGCCTCCATACCCAACAGCGATATCGGCGGCGAAAAAACGCTTGTTATAAAATACGGCTCGGGCGGAGATTTCAAATGGCAGCAGGCACTCTGCTCATCGGCAAGAGTTTATATGCCCTCGGTTTTAGCCGACAATGACGGCGGCTGCGTGGTGGCAGGTTACTATTCTGCGGCAAAACCGTCAAATGAGAACAATCTCGGCCGTATGGGCACATTCAGTTCGGTCTATAACGGCGGTAATCCCGGCAGCTCCGACGGAGCTGTAATAGGTCTCGGCAGCAGCGGCGAAGTCAGATGGCTGACGGTTATGGTAGGATTCTACGCCGATTTTATTACGGATATTGTGCCGATTTCAACCGGCTATGCAATAGTGGGTTATTCGAACTCGACAAACCGCGACTTTTCATCGATGCCCGGAGCGGGCGATTATGACGCCTATGTTTGCGCAATAAGCAGCTACGGCAGCAAACAGAGCATGCTTACCCTCGGTGGCAGCGATGCCGACAAGATTCTCGGCGCCTGCACGCTCAAGGACGGAACAATCGGCTTCTGCGGCTCAACATCATCGGGCGACCAGAGCTTCAACAATATGACTCCCGCGGGCTCGTCAACATCGGCGGCATCCTTCGCCGCAAAGGCAACACAGGTTTATTGAGAGCGGACAAAAAAGTTGATATAAAGCAGATTCCCGGGGCAGACGGACTGACGCCTGCCCCGGATCTTTTTGCTTATTTCACAAGCAGTATTAATAATCTGTATATTATATTGAAATAAAATATAATATTTGGTAATATTAAAAATAATATAAGTGTTTTTGCGAAGTGATTGAAATGACAAACGCTGAAATTGAGCAGACGGTTGAACGCCTGCTTGAAAAGAATTGTTATGTAATTGACTTTCTGCCTGTCAGAGTTCCGGAGAACAGTGACGGCAGATTCTTTGCGGTTGAGGAGTATTACTTTGAAACACGCGGCAGGGAGCTGAGACGTTCTTTTTCGGAGATTCTGCTTAAGCTTTACTACTTTTATGATTTTATAATCTGCACGGGTGAAGAATGCAGGTGTGAAAACAATCCTCCGCCGGAAAAACTTGATAACCTTGTGCTTGAAAACAGAGGGCTTTTCAATATTCTGATTGAAAAAGAAAGCACCCTTATTTCGGTTGACGGCGAAAGCACATATATTACGGTTTACAATCCGTCAAAAGACATTATTGAAAAGCTTGAACCGCTTGCCGCCGCGAACGGATTGTTCCTGCGGCGCGGGGTTAACTGAAACAGGACTTATAAAAAACGGAAACGGAGACGGTTGAATTGAATTTACAGGTATTGTTCGGTGTTATGATTCCTCTCATAGGCACTACGCTCGGCGCAGGCATAGTTTTTGTCATGAAAGAGGAGATGTCGGCACAGCTTCGCAAAATACTGACGGGTTTTGCAGGCGGCGTAATGATAGCGGCATCTTTCTGGAGTCTGCTCGAGCCGTCACTGGAGGAGGCGTCGCACCTCGGCAGGTTTTCATTTATTCCTGCGGCGGTCGGCTTCCTGGCAGGTATAGCGTTTTTGCTTGTGATAGACGTTGTAACTCCCCATGTTCACATAAACAATCAGGACGAGGGCATCAAAAGGAAGGGCATGAGCCACAATGCAAAGCTGTTTCTGGCTGTTACCATACATAACATCCCCGAAGGTATGGCGGCAGGCGTTGTGTTTGCCGGCTGGATGTCGGGCAAGGCGTCAATAAGCATTACCTCGGCGCTCGCTCTCTCCATAGGTATAGCAATACAGAACTTCCCCGAAGGCGGAGTTGTTTCCGCACCGCTTCTGGCAAGCGGAATGTCAAAGGGCAAAACCTTTCTTTACGGTTTTCTCTCGGGTGTGGTTGAGCCGATAGCGGCGATACTCACCATAGGGGCGACGGCTCTTGTCGTTCCCGTTCTGCCTTATTTTCTCGCCTTTGCGGCAGGCGCGATGATTTATGTTGTTATTGAAGAGCTCATACCCGAAATGGCGGAGGGACCGCACACAAACTCGGGCACAATCTCATTTGCGCTCGGATTTGTGACAATGATGATTCTCGACGTCGCTCTCGGATGAGATAAAAAAGCAATAGTATTTGCTGCGCTTATGCCTGTATTCCGGGCGGCATTTCAGATTAAAGGCCCGCTGTGGCAAAACAACCCGGCAAAGAATTGAACCGGCAAAAAATTTAAAGTCTTTAACGGGAGAACATTATGAACTTTTACACGGAACCTGCGCGGAATCTGCCTGTTGAAGGTGAGTTTGACGTTATAGTTGCCGGCTCGGGACCGGCGGGAGCGTCTGCGGCCATAACGGCAGGGCGTCTCGGCGCAAAGGTTCTGCTTATTGAGTGGAACAACTCTGTCGGCGGTATGTCAACCTCCGGGTTGATGAGCCACTGGACGGGTTCGGTCAATTCGCCGATTTACACCGAGATTCTCAGACGGTGCGCCGGATACTGCGAAGGTGAGGAGCACGGGAAAACAGTTCCCTGGATAGACCCCGAAATTCTAAAAACCGTCTGGCTTGAGATGCTGCGTGATGCGGGCGTGACGGTTCTGCTTTGCACCTTTGTCTGCGGCGTCATAAAGGAAGGCGGCCGTGTTGCCGGAGTTATAACCGAAAGCAAATCGGGAAGAAAGGTTTTTCTTTCAAAAATCACGGTTGACGGCACGGGCGACGGTGATGTTGCGGCATTCGCAGGTGTCGGCTACAGTAAAGGGCGTGAAACGGACGGAAAGATGCAGCCCGCCACGCTTATGTTCAAGGTTGCGGGCGTTGATCTTGACCGCGCCGTTCTGCTCGGCTCGTTTGAGTCTAAGCATTGGACCGAAAAGGGTGAACTGTAGGCACTTGCAAGGGAGCACATTCCCGCACCTGCTGGGCATCTTCTGGTTTACCGTTCCACACTGCCGGGCATAGTTACCTGCAACATGACAAACTGCACCGGTATTGACGGAACACTTGCGGAAGACCTGACCCGCGCAGAGCTCGTCTGCCGCTCACAGATGCCCGCCATTGTGCGCTATCTGCGTGAGTATGTTCCGGGATTTGAGCGGTGTTTTATTATCAGTGCGGGGTCGATGATGGGTATTCGCGAAACGCGCCGTTTTGCCGGTGAGCAGACATTGAACGAGGATGACATTCTCACTGCAAGGCAGTTTGACAACTGGGTAGTCCGGGGCGCGTATTTCAACTTTGACGTTCACAACCTGACGGGCGCGGGGCTTGACCCCACAGGCGTTCAGCACGAATGGAAACAGCCGGAGGGCTATACGATTCCTTACGGCTGCCTTATACCGAAGAATACGGAAGGTCTGCTGCTTTCGGGCAGGAATATATCGGGGACGCACCTTGCCCACTCCAATTACCGCGTGATGCCTATATGCGCAGGCATCGGAGCTGCGGCGGGAGCCGCTGCTGCACTGGCGGTAAAGCACGGCACCGGACTGCGCGAAATTAATATCTGCGAGCTCCAGGCGGAGCTTTAATCTTAACAAATCGGGATTTAACAAACCGTCAATGACATACAGACGCAAAACTATCTTGAAGGAAACAGAACAATGAGTATTACGGTCAATATTTATTATACAGGGCAGAACGGGAGCGCAGCCGCCTTTGCAAAGGAGATGGAGCAAAGCGGTATTGCAGACAGAATCAGAGCGGAGGAGGGAAACCTGCGCTATGAATATTTTACCCCTTTTGCCGACAGTGAAACGGTGCTGCTTATTGACAGCTGGAAAAATCAGGAGGCGCTTGACATTCACCACGCCTCGCCCATGATGGCGGAGATTGCCGCCCTTCGCGAAAAATATGATTTGCACATGAAAGCGGAGCGGTTTGTTTCCGATGAAACGGAAGCCGATGCACGGTTTATAAGAAAATAATGCAACTGCGATTATTGGTTTTAAAAGCAAAGGAGAAACACTATGGAAAACGGCATTGAACTCAGCCCCGAAGAGCTTGCCCTTGCTCTTGAAAAAGCAAAAAGAGAAGCGCAGGCGCTCCTGGATAAAATGACGCCCGAAGAGCGCGAGCAGGCGCGGATAAAAGCTGAAAAGCTCATTGAAGAGGACAATGCCTCCATGCAGAAGCTGATTGACGATGCAAAAAGAGTTGCCTCGGAATTCTCGGAGAAAAAAGCACCATCCTTCTGCACCGGCTGCGGCGCTCCCGCGGGAAAAGGCAACTTCTGCGAATACTGCGGGCAGCCACTGAAATAATACGGGTTATAAATATTCGGATTTTACTTTCCCGTTCTCAATGGAGTTGAATGACAAAAAACAAAACGGAGGTGCTGAAAATGAGCGGCGGCAATACCGGTAAAAACATGATTAACAGCATTCCCGCTTATCATTACAGACCTTCAAAGGGCTGGATAAACGACCCGAACGGGCTTGTGTGGTTCAAGGGGTATTACCATATCTTTTACCAGCACGCTCCGCATTTTGAAACACCCTGGCACGAAAGTATGCACTGGGGGCACGCAAGAACGAAAGACTTTGTTCATTTTGAAGAGCTGTCGCCTGCGCTTTACCCCGACAGAGATTATGACAAAGACGGCTGCTGGTCGGGAACGGCTGTTGTCAGAGACGGTGTTCTCTACCTGTTCTACGCTTGTGTCTGCGGTGAAACACAGGCAGTCGGAACCGCTTACTCTTCCGACGGGATTCATTTTGAAAAATATGAGGGCAACCCCGTTATTGCCGCATTCCCGCCCGACGGTTCTCCCGATTTCAGAGACCCAGCCGTTTGCTTTGCCGACGGCAGATACCGGTGCGTTATGGCATCGGGCAACCGAGAAAAGCACACTGCCGTTTTGCTCCTTTATGAGAGCGAAGACCTGCTGAACTGGCGTTATTGCGGTGTTATGCGCGAGTGGCAGAATGCGCGGTTTGCCGAATGCCCTTCTTTTGTTAAATCCGGCGACAGATACCTGCTTGCCGCTTCCGTCTGCAGAGAGGACGGGCACAGCTTTTCGCTTGCAGTCGGCTCCTTTGAAAACGGACGCTTTCTTGTCGAATCGGAGGGAGAAGTTGACAAAGGGCCCGACCGATACGCAGGTCAGATTTTCAGCGATGAAAACGGCAGGGCGCTGCTTATCTCCTGGGTTCCCGGCTGGAACTATGCGGGTTATGCCGCGCGTGATATCGGCTGTATGTCGGTGCCTGCCGAAATAACGTTTGATGACGGAAAACTGCGCGCCTTCCCCGTTGACGAAGTCAGCCGGTTTATGAAGAATGAAGACCCTGCGCTTGAACGCACAGAGAGTGGTTTTCGCATTAAAAGGGCGGGGCGTGAAGATGTTGTTTACACCGGTGAAATAAAAAGTCTGCACTGCCTTCGCGACGAATACATACTTGAAGTGTTTGTAAACGGCGGCGAAGAGGTTTATACAGCTCTTTTGTAACAATGACTTGCAACAGCAGCATTATCTGATAGCGGAGTATAATAAAAAGAGAGGTGACAGCTGTGTCAATTCAGAATATAATCAAAGCGATAGTCGCGTTTTTTCAATCCGTCTGGCTGTTTATTGCCGGAATATTCACCCCTGCTCCGTCAAAACCGGCGGACCCGGTGATTATTCCTCCGCCGGAAAATCCGCAGATAATATGCTTTGACAATTTTTCGCTTGTCTGGTCCGATGAATTTGACGGCAGCACTCTCGACACAACAAAATGGACGGGCTTTCGCTGCAACTCCGAAAAATCCGTTGTTCGTCAGGGCGGCTGGTGGAACACCGATTTTGCCTCGGTAAAAAACGGCAACCTGAATATAACCGCTGAGTATTATCCGAAGGGATATGAGGGCGGAAAAGCCGGCTGGTATAGCTGCGGACTTTGCACAACCGGGTTGTTCGAGCAGACCTACGGCTATTTTGAAGTCCGCTGCATTCTGCCTAAGGGTGTGGGTCTGTGGTCCGCCTTCTGGATGCTGCCGCAGGATTTCAGCCGGACAATCGGCAACGGCGGCACCGACGGGGCGGAGCTTGATGTTATGGAATCGCCGAATTACCATTACAAACTGAGCGACAATGTCAACGTGGTGACGTCGAATATTCACATAGACGGCTACGGCAAAGAGGAACAGTCAAAATGCGTTGCGACTCCGTTTATTGAGGCGAATGACCCGTATGAGGAGTTCAACACCTACGGCGTGGAGTGGAACGACAAAGAGTATATTTTCTATATTAACGGCGTTGAAACGGGGCGCACCGATTTCGGCGGAACGTCACGCGTGCCGCAATACCTTCTGCTGACAACGGAGGTGGGCGGCAAAAACGGCATTGCGGGAACAAGCTGGGCGGGAGATGCGCTCTCAGCCGATGCAAAGCCGACGGATTTTGTCGTTGATTACGTAAGAGTTTATCAATATAAATAGAGCTTTAATCACAGAAAAAGGGATAGCAATACAAAAGCCGCCCGCGGGCGGCTTTATGTGTGACGGGATTAATGCACCTCAAGGCAGGCGGAAGCCGGCGGAGCGATAGATTTCATACCAGTCCTCACGGGACATTTCAATGTCGGCGCCCTTAGCAATGTCACGCATTCTGCCGGGCGAAACAGAGCCGGATATAAGCTGAATCTTTGCGGGATGCCTCAGAATCCACGCAGCGGCAACCGCAACCGGAGGAATGCCGTATTTTGATGACATTTCATCAAGCTTTTCGTTGAGAGCGGGATATTTCTCTTTGTCGCCGACGAACGGACCTTCAAAGAATCCGCCCTGGAAAGGCGACCACGCCTGAATAGTAATGCCCTTTATTCTCATATATTCAAGGGCGCTGCCGTCGTGCATTACTGATTCGCTGTTTTTCATATTGACGTTAAGCCCCGAGGTGACAAGACCGCTTTCGGGAATTGAAAACTGGAGCTGGTCGGCAACAATCGGCTGGCGGACGGCTGTTTTAAGCAGTTCAATCTGCATGGGGTTGTGGTTTGAAACTCCGAACAAACGCACCTTGCCCGTTCTTTCAAGCTCGTCAAACGCTTCGGCAACCTCTTCGGGCTCCATAAGCGTGTCGGGCCTGTGAAGCAGAAGAATGTCGATGTATTCCGTGCCGAGCCGTCTGAGCGAGGCGTCAACGCTTCTGAGAATATGCTCCTTTGAAAAATCAAAGAAGCCGCGGCGGATACCGCATTTTGTCTGAATAATAATTTTCTCCCTGAGCAGGGGATTCTGCCTGAGATAATCGCCGAAAATCTCCTCGCACCTTCCGCCGCCGTAAATATCGGCGTGGTCAAAAAAATTTATTCCGAGGTCGAGCGCCGTGCCTATTACACGGTCGGGTGTCTCCTTTGCGCCGTCAAGACGCATACAGCCCATTGCTATTGAAGAAACGGGCAGCCTGCCCGCAAGCATAATCTGTTTCATATTTACCTCCCGATTATTCCGGTATGACCGAAAGAATATAATCTGCAATTTTGGTGCTGTTCATTATATAGCCGGAGTGCCCCTCTTTTTCAAATATCTTCAGCTGAGCGCCGGGAACCGTTTTTGCGATGTGTTCGGTATGAGAGAGTTTTATTACGTCCTTTTCGCCCGCCGTCACAAAGGCAGGCACTGTTATTTTCTTCAGCATCTCATCTGTAATGTCCGGCTCGCGCATCATAATTCGCATCTTGTCGCTGCGGTCAAAATGGCTCCAGAGCTTAAAGAATTTCATCGGCAGGTCCTTTGTGCTGTCGGGGTTGAGACTCGCCCCGCTGACGATGAGGGATGACAGCAGCTCGGGGTGCGCGTGTGCGAGGATAAGCCCGATTATGCCGCCGTCGGAAAAGCCGTAAAACACGGGCTTTTCAATGCCGAGCGCCTCGATAAAACGGAACATATCCTCTGCCATATCCTCATAGTGCAGAGTTCTGACCTTTTCGCTTTTGCCGTGGTCGCGCGAGTCGGGGCAGTAAACCGTAAAATGCTTTTCGAGCACTTTTACGCTGCGGCTGAATATCTTGTGACTCATACTGTTGCAGTGAACCATTATGAGCGGTCTGCCCGAACCGGATTTTTCATACCAGAGTTTTACTCCGTTTACTGTAATATACATATATACACCGCCTTTTCGTTTAATAATAATTTATCATACAGCCGTGTTAAATACAATCTGTTTTTTCCGATAAGGCAAATAAAATTTACGGGAAGATTTCAATATGAAAAAAGCACTCGTTTTTTTGAAAAAAGATTTAATGCTCACGGTGTCGCTTATTGCCGCCGCCGCAGGGCTTATAATAACACCGCCGAAAGCGGACTTCTTTGCAGGCATTGACTGGCGAACGCTCGGCACGCTTTTTATGATGCTGTGCATTCTTGAGGGCTTCAAAAAAGAGAATGTTCTGCGCCCTGTTGAAAACCTTGCTTCAAAGCTCGGCACAACAACGGCGCTCTCGCTGTTTTTGATTTTCGGCGTGTTCTTTACATCGATGTTCGTTACAAACGACGTTTCGCTCATTATTTTTGTTCCGCTCACCATTCTTCTTTTCAGAAGCGGAGAGCGAGAGCAATACATTCTCCCCGTAATTTCAATGGAGAACATAGCGGCAATAAGGGGCTCTCTGCTTATGCCGTTCGGCTCGCCGCAGAATCTGTTTTTATACGGTCAGGCGGAGCAGGTCGATTTTGCGCATTTTCTGCTTCATATGTCGCCGCTTTGCATTATGAGTGCCGTGCTGCTCGTGTTATTTGTGCTGGTTCTTTACCGTAAGAACATAAAAGAAAAAATCGTATTCACACACGAAAGCGAAAAATGGAAAAAAGAAAAAAGACCGCAGAGAATAACATACATTATTCTTTTCGTTCTCGTTATGCTTGTTATTGTTACCAGGACTAAGTTCTGGTGGGCGGCGCTTGCAGCCGTTGTTGCCGCAATTCTTATTGCCGACAGGCGTATTTTTTTAAGAGTGGATTATGTGCTGATTGCAACATTTCTGTGCTTTTTTATTTTTTCATCATCAATTGCGGGCAACGAAAAAATAGCGGCTTTTCTTGCAAAATCGGTTGCAAACCGCGAATACTGGTGGGCAATCGGGCTCTCGCAGATTATCTCGAATGTTCCCGCCTCCATTGTGCTTTACCCGTTCACAAAAAACTTCGCTGGGCTCATATACGGTGCAGATACGGCGGGGCTTTGCTCGCTGATAGGGTCACTCGCATCGGTAATCAATTACAGAATCTATGTGCGGGAATATCCCGGCAACGGCAGACGGTTTATAAAGACATTCACCCTTGTTTCCTGGGCGTTTTTTGCGGTGGTGGTAATCCCCGGCTACCTGCTGACAGGGTGGGAGTTTTTTTAAGGAAACAACATTTCAGATAAGAGCAAAAACACGGCGGAACGCAGTCTGCGTTCCGCCGTGTTTCACAGAGAAAGAAGAAAAGGTTATGTCGGTTTTGTTCTTATTACCTCGCCCCAGGGCGGACTTATTTCAGAATTGTTGATTATCCACAGCACGGGTATTCCGCCTGCCGCCGATTCTTTGGGAAAAGGCGCGTATCCGTCGGTCATAATAATTATTGCAACGGGCGGTTTTTCAGTTCTTTTTCTGACATATTCAAAAATACAGCCGAAGTTTGTTCCGCCGCATCCCTTCGGTCTGATAACTTCAAACGAATCCTCATCCGTAAAGGAAACCGGCTCAATTACTTTTGTGTCAAAGAAACCTATCTTGCCAGACAGTCTGTTATTGAAAATTGAAATGGCGCTGCGGATTTCAGCCATCATCAATGTAACCTCTTTGTCGCTCATTGAACCGCTGGTGTCAACGAAGAAAAGGAGGTCGGAAACCTCAAGCTCATTTGAATCGTCGTTTGTATAATCGGGAAGAAAAATATCCTGTTCCGAGTAGCGCTTGTCTGCCCTGAGCCAGGAGTAGTCCATAAGTTCAATACGCTGGCAGAAGTTGTAAAGAGCGGTCTTCCAGTCAACTTCGTGGCTGTTTAAATCCTTGAGATACTTTCTGATGTAAGAGGGAAGATGACCTGAGTTGCCGTATGACTTTGTGTGGTCGGCTGCGGCTATTATGCGCTGCCTCCAGTCGCTGCCGCCGAAACCGTCTCCTGCGCTGTCGCTGCCCCAGAGGTCATGACTGTCAAGAATTTTATATTTACCTTCTCCGCCTTTCCCGTTGCCCTTGCCACAACCGCCTCCGCCGCTGCCTGCTTTTATTTTTTTCTGAAGCATAAGGTAAATTTGTTCGGTTGAATACTCTCTGCCCTCTTTGCCGTCGGGGGCTGTATGCATTGCAATCTCGCCGTCGATGGTTATGTTTTTTTCATCATCGTTGAGAGTTTCCAGAATCATACTGTTGCAAACGATATCGGCGGCTATGTTATATGCGAGGTCGATTTTTCCCTTTCTGCGTCCGGTATGATTGAGAACGCAGTGCATAAGTTCATGCATCATAAGAAAAACAATCTCATCGTTGCTGAGCTTATCAATAAAGCCCGTGCCGAACATAATCTTTTCACCGTCGGTGCATGCGGTCTCGCATTCCTCGTCGAGAGCAAAACCGAGATAACTTAGCAAAAAGCCGAAAAAGGGGTATCTGATGACAATGGAGTTTCTTGCACTGAGAAGTTTTAACGAATATTCGCGTATTTTCGCTTCAGACAGTGCCATTAAACACAGCCCCTCTCTTGCGAATTATATCTTTATAAATTTGAAGCGTTTTGACGGATTCGCCGAGTTCGGCGCTGACGGCGCCATAGCCGTGAAGAAGGTATGAGATAAAATCGGAAGGCAGGTTGCTCTCGGCATAAATGAGAGAATTTTCAATTTCATCAATTTTTGTCTTATGTTCTCTGACATACGCAGTCATTGCACTTGTCAATGCATGCAGTATGTCGGGAGTTTTTTTCGCAAGCGGTGATGGTCTGCCTGCAAAAATTGAAGCAATATCCGGGAGGTGTGAGTATGTTTTGCAGTATGATGAAAAAGTCATTGCGACGCCTGTGCCGACGCAGCCGCATATAAACGGATACGCCGCCGTGACATCGCCGCCAAGTGTGTCAATATAGCGACTTGCCATATCCCAGGAACGCGGGGTGGGGAAGGCGAGCTCATCGGTTCCCTCTGCCATCATAAGCATATCGTTTTTGAAACGGATAAAACCGATTATGCGAAAATCAACGGCGTTTTTAAGAGCCCAGTCGCACCACTCGTCAACATCGCTCTTTATTTCAAAATGTGTGAGTCTGTTGGCGAGTGCTTTCGGCATTTTATAGACTACGGATTTGTCAATTATACGGTTGCCGGCGGCAATAACATAGGTGTTTTCGGGGAGGGAGTGCTCACCGATTTTGTGGTCAAGAACTATCTGATAAGCGGCAGCCTGAACGGCAGGCATGCAGGATGACAACTCGTCAAGAAATATTATGTTGATGACATCCTGAGAGGAGTCCAGCTTGAAAACTTCGGGTATAAGCCACTGCGAGGCTGTTTTTTCGGAATTGACTGTGGGAATGCCGCGCAGGTCAACGGGACTGAACAGCAGGAGACGGACATCAACAAGGTTGACCTTTTTGCCGGTGCATTCCTGCAACTGTTCCGAGAGCTGCTTTACGCCCTGTGATTTGCCGACACCCATAGGACCGAGCAGATATACAGACGGAAGTGATGAAACGGGAATACCGCCTTTGACGGCGTTGCAAAGCAGTTTGAGTTCCATTTTTACAAATTTTGAGATGCTCAGCACGGGCAGGTTCTTGCCTTTTTCAATATCGGTCATAGCAAATATCCTCTCTTTACAGATTAGTTTTCATCTTTACGCAGTTCTCTGTCATAACGCTCAACAAGCAATTCAAGTCTGCGAATCTCCTCATCATAGTCTTTTAAGTTTTTGAGTTCTCTCAGACAATCCTCTTTGCGCTCTTTGAGCTTTTTCAGCGTTGCCTGCGCCTCGGTAAATCGCTTTGGCAGGCTGCGTATTGTGTTGTTTATTCTTGTTGCGGCATCAACGTTGTTATCTTTAGATACCTTTAAGCTTACACTGTAGCTTCCCTCACGGCGGAGAATCAGGAACGGCTCTTCTACGGTTACATCCGTAGGTCTGAAAATTGCAAAGCCATGGTAATTGTCTGCAATGCACAGTTCAGAACCGTAATTGCCGGGACGGACAAGGTCGGAAATAATCCGGTTCAGATCTTCACGAAGCTGCAGCTCACCTTTGAATTCCTGAACAGCGGCAATTTCTGAATCTTTGCTGAGCCTGGTGACAATCTCAGTCCAGGCGGGAATATCCTTTTTGAGTGTTTCCGTTTTATGAAGAAGAATCTCCCGGTTTTCGTTTTCCTTCTTTTTCAGCATACGGCAGCGTGAAAGCTCATTTTCCGCCTCGAAGCGTTTTTTGAGTGCGTCATTGTCGATGCATATTGACTTTATTTCTGCATAGGTAAGCAGGAGATCAACATCCCTGCCGTCGCGGTCCGCCACGCAGCCCTGAAGAATTTCGGAGATGAATTTCTGTTTTTGCTGGAGCAGTTGATATAGATAAGCATCAAAACTGCCCTTTGTGATATAGCGGATGATATGAACCTTTTGGCAGGTGTTGCCGTTACGCAGTATGCGACCCTCTCGCTGGTTCATATCGGCGGGAGTCCAGGGAAGGTCGAGATGATGAATTGCCACCAGTTTATCCTGAACATTGGTGCCCGTGCCGAGCTTTTTGGTTGAGCCGACAAGAATGCGTATTTCACCTTTTCTTGTTTTGGCAAACAGCTTTCGGCGGGCGTCATCGGTTGTGGCATCGTGAACAAATGCTATCTCGTCTGCTGCAATACCGAACTCGGAGGTGAGAATTCGCCTGAGTTCATCGTATATATTGAACCCCGCTTTTGGTGTGGAAATATCGCAGAATACAAGCTGCGTAAGTTTGTCGGCCGCGTGCTTATAATAAAAGTCCGCAACGTTTTTTGCACAGAAATACACTTTTGAGGTCTGAGTGAACAGAGCGTGCTCATCAATAAGCCGCAAATCGAGGCAGGCCTTGATGCTGTCAACAGTGACTTTCAGAAGGTTGTCTTCGGCACCTTTTACACGCCCCTTGTGTATTTTCTCCACACGCTCCGAAACAGACTTGTTGAATGCAGTCATACCTGCTGTTTTGGGAATGACAATCTCTTCATATCCGTCGAACGAGGGCAGATTTTTCTCGCTGACTGTATAAAAATCGGCAATGGAACTGAAGAGTGACGCAAGTTCGGGAACGTTATGAAAATTATATCTCGATGTGATGCGGTAATTTGAGGTATCGACATCGAGCTCAAAACTGTCTTCCCGTCTTGCAAATGCTCCTATCCACTCATCAAATGAGCGGATATCCGAAAGAGCAAGCTCGCCGCTCTGAAGGAAGCGCTGCATAATGTATAGGTCGGTTATAGAGTTTGTAACGGGAGTTCCCGTTGCCGCAATAACACCTCTGCCGCCGTTGCTGCGCTGAACAAAGAAAATCTTTTCAAGCATCGCATTGTTCTTTGCGGTGCCTTTTGAGTTGACACCGTGTGTTCTGTGCATTGAGTGTGAGTCGATGGAAACGTTTTTGTAATTGTGGATTTCATCAATAAAGAGTGTCGTTACACCGAGGTCGTCGAAATAAACGGTTTCGGAATCCTTACGCTCGGTGATGATTTTATCCGCCTTGTTTTTCAGACGTTTCTCCATGCGCCGCAGAGAGGCAACATTTTTCAGACCGGGTTTTTTCAATGCCTCACGGATTCTTTCAAGCTTTGCCTCTATCTCTTCAAGCTCGGTGTTCTTGCTGAGGTTGAGACGGTCAAAGCAGCTGTAAGCAATTATGACGGCATCATAATCACCGTCTCGCATTTCTGTAAGGGTCTTCTGCTTCCTGGCGGGTGTAAAGTCTTTCGGGGAAACTGCAAGCACCTTTGAGTCTTTATAAAGATAGGCAAAAAAGTCAACCCATTGACCGAGAATATTGTTTGGAACAACAAACATATTGTGCGGCGAAATGCCCATACGCTTCATTTCCATTGCAGCTGCAATCATAATGTAGGTTTTGCCTGCACCGACATCGTGAGCAAGAAGGGTGTTGGGCGAGAGAACGCAGCGCGCAAAGGCATCCTTTTGATGGGAATAGAGTCTGACATCGGGATTCATACCTGGGAATTCAAATATTTCACCGCTGAATTTTCGCTGCTTTATTGAGCCGAAAACACTGTAATACATCTGTTCAACAAGTTTTGTGCGCTGCGGGGTCGAGCGGATGTATTCACTGAATTTTTCTTCTATTTTCTTCGCCTTCTCCATAGCGGCGACGGATTCCGGTTTGTTTAAAACCGGTTTGCCATTGCTGTCATAATCATAAATTATAATTTTGGAATTGTTCAGCAGTTTTTCAATTATATGAAGCGCATTGATACGATTTGTGCCGTAAGTAACCGTTGAGTTGACGTCATAAGCACCGTAGCGTGACTTTACAGGTATGTTCCATGTTCCCGTAATCTCCTCGTGAACGGTTTTGAGTTCTTCTTTGTTGTAATAAACGGAGACGTAGGAGGAGCCGAGAAGGTAAATGATGAAGCCGTCGATAAAATCTGTGCTTATCCACGGAGCACCGAGGCGGACATATATCTCATCTATGCTGACACACTTCGGGATAACTGCATTTATCGCTTCGACATTACGGACAAAGGGATGAGAAGGCGTATTAACGGCAACCAGAAATTTTTCGCGGAATGCAATGGTGAACGGAAATGTTTTTATGCCGTGATGTTTGCCGAATTCTATCTGGACCGTGTCATTGAAGCGGTTAATGGTTATTATTTTGCCCTTGCCGTATCTTTTGTGAAAAACCTCTGTGCCGACATTGACGCCGGCAGTGCTGCCCTTTGTCTCATCAATAATCTTTTGTGCTTTCTCGCGTTTTGCAAACAAGTTGCCCGAAAGGTATTCGCTTGCAAGCTCCCAGTTTGAATACTCGTTGCCGTCCCAGCAGTCCGGGTTCTGAAACACCGTATTGGCACGCACAAGAGTTTTGAGTATTTCATCCTTTGAGACACCTGTGACGGATGACATGTAGTCAAGATTCAGCCGACCTTTGTTACGGATACTTAAAACAAGAGCGTCGGATATCAGACTGACGGAATCGTTGCTTTCGCCGAAAGAAAGGACGTCATCGAGCGTTGACGGTAAATTGATTATAGCCATTATTATCCCCCTCATTTGTTTGTTCGGTTTATATTATAGAATTGCAGGTGTCCCATTTTCAGCACATCAAGTATAAAAGCAAGTCTTTATTCAGTAATTGTCAAACAAAGATTCAGGAATAGTATAGTGCTTCTGATGGACATAAAACGGGCAACAAGCAATTCGGTGCTTTGGCAAAAACGAAAAAAAGCCCGCATCATTTGCTTATGTGTGATAAAGAAGCAATAGAAGTGCAAAAAATTTTGCCGTTCCTATCCGACACTTGGCCATTGTGTCGGATAGGTCGGGCGGTTATTCGGGCAAGTCAATCTTGCCGACAAAGCTGTAATAAATCTCAAT
>JAEEGL012714991.1_pt1 | contig 27815 bp, 29 predicted proteins | sample 9134231 | NCBI WGS metagenome assembly JAEEGL01 (sample SAMN16246548, study PRJNA631951) | gut metagenome | biome: gut microbiome; feature: rumen; material: fiber-attached | host: Bos | place: Iran: Karaj | collected 2018-10
GGTTTGGAACAGGCAGGCTTCAAAACTTTTCTTGGCGGAAATATAACTGTAAGCCCGCTTACGTTTTTGGAAGAAACAACAGAAAACACACCTGTTGTTCTGGAACTTTCAAGCTGGCAGCTCGCGGATTTGCGCGGCAGAGGCATATTAAAACCAAAAGTTTCAGTTTTAACGACTATCGTTCCAGACCACCAGAACTGGTACGGAAATATGGAAAGTTATGTTGCCGATAAAAAACTGATATATGCTGACCAGGCTGCCGATGATTTTACAATCTGTAAATATGACGACTGGGGAAAAGTATTTGCCTCTGAAACTAAGGGAAGAGTAATCTGGTATTCGGCAGAAAATCTATATTCACCGGAAATGACAAATATTGCATGGCTCAATGAGAAAGGTGAAGGGTTCTTTAAGACTCCTGACAAAAAAACAAACCGCATATTGGGTGACAAGTTGTCTGTCCCGGGTATCCATATGAAAGAAAACCTGCTGAAAGCGGCACTGGTTATGGATTTGTTTGGAGTTTTGCCTGAACGTACAGTTGAAATTCTAAGACAGTATACGGGAATACCGCACAGACTTGAGCAGTTTTATACATGGAACAGTTTTGTTTTTTACAACGATTCCGCCGCTACAGTTCCGGAAGCGACCATCGCCGCTTTAAGGGCTTTTGATGAAAAGCTTATACTGATAGCGGGTGGAACGGACAAGAACTGTTCCTTTGACGGCTTAGCAGGTGTTCTCAAAGAAGAAATCAAAAAAAAGCATTTATTGAATATGTATTTGCTTGCCGGAACCGGCACTGATAAGCTGTTGTCCTTTATGGATAATGAGACAGTTTATGTCTTTGATTCGCTTGAAAAACTGCTTGCAGAATTAAAAGATAATCTTCTTACAAAATATAAAGGCAAAAACTGCAAAATTGTATTTTCACCAGGTGCTACATCGTTCGGAATGTTTAAGAATGAGTTTGATCGTGGAAATACTTATAAAGACATGGTAAAAAAGGTTTTTGCCTAGTATCCGAAAACGCCTTCAAGCGATTCATCCTCATTAATCCAGTCAGAAACCGTTATTTTTCTGTAATGGTCTTTATCGTCTCGTACAAAAACGTATTTAATTCCCGCATTAATCACAAGACGCTTGCACATGGAGCAACAAACAGCATTTTTAATGTATTCGCCGGTTTTTGCTTCTTTGCCGGTAAGATAAAGCGATGATTCTAACATTTTATCGCGGCTTGCACTGATGATGGCATTAGCTTCTGCATGAACGGAACGGCAGAGTTCATAACGTTCTCCGCGAGGTATCTGGAGTTTTTCGCGGATGCAAACCCCAATATCGGAACAGTTTTTTCTGCCGCGGGGAGCACCTACATATCCGGTGGAAATAACCTCATCATTCTTTACTATGACAGCGCCATAATGCCGGCGCAGACAGGTACACCGTTGTGAGACTATTTCTGCCAAATCAAGATAGTAGTTTGTCTTGTCCCTTCGTTCCAATTACATGATCTCCTTGCCTACAAAGCAGAATGTAGGGTGGGGACCTTTTTCGTCGATTTTTCCGTCTGTTCCGTCTGAGAATACAGAGAATCCTCCCAATACAACAGAATCCTCAGGAAAGTCTGTCTGGGGCTTGCGTTGGATCAGCAGTTCTGCTGATGAGAGTTTTGTATCCCATTTCAAAGAATTGAAAGAATCCATTAATTCCTGGTCAGAAAACGGACATTCATATCCCAGTTCAACACTTACATAGGCAATTGGAGGCAAGGTCTCATCAGAATATGATTCCATTACATCAAAAATCTTTTTAGAAACTTTTTCAGCTATACTCATGCTTTAATTGTACCCTCACCACCGTTTAAAAGCAAGTTATTTAATCATGAGATTTTTATTGTCACTCAACTATTTTCCATTGGCCGTTGATATTTCTCATTCTGGAAACAGGCATTTCCAAAAAACGACCGTCTTCGCCGACCATTTTTACCATTGTAGTCAGCGGATTTACTTCAGAAACCTTGAAGGTAGTACCGTCATAAAAGAATTTTATTCCTTCCGGCGGCAGATTTCTGCGTGCTTCAACATACCAGTCATGTTCATATGAAAGGCAGCATAACAAACGTCCGCATTGTCCTGATATCTTCATTGAGTTTAAAGAAAGTGACTGGTCTTTTGCCATTCTTATGGAAACCGGTCTGAGTTTGTCAGAAACAGCATGACAGCAGTACGGTCTTCCACATACCCCCAATCCGCCTGTAATTCTTGATTCGTCGCGTACACCAATCTGACGCAGTTCAATGCGCATTTTGAATACAGAGACCAAATCCTTTACCAGTTCGCGAAAGTCAACACGGTTTTCGGCACTGAAAAAGAACAGGACCTTCTGTTCTTCGAGCAGATAATGTGTTGCAATAAGCTTCATATCGAGCTTGTGGGCAGCGACTTTTTCCTGAAATATTTTGAAAGCTTCAGCTTCTTTTTTAGTCAAATCCTTGGCTTTTTCAAGGTCGGCTTCTGTAGCCTTACGTTCAATCATAACAACATCGTCGGGGCGGATACCTACAGGTTGTTCGGCTCTTCCGAGAACACGAGCCAAATCTTTTCCATATCTTGTCTGGATTATGACAAAGTCTGTATCTTTAAGAACTGTTCCATTAGGAACTGTAACATATACGCCTTCGCTGGAGTATTCCAGCTTTGTCTTGTACAAAACATCAGGGAATACGAATTTTTCGGAGGATATATCCTGTAATTCTTCATTTTCGGGATCTTCGAGAAAGGATAAATCTTCGTTGTTTTTTTCATCTATGTCTTGTTCAAAAACTTCACTCATCTATATGTCCTTATGTAATTAAATCTATCAGAATACCGTTTATTTCGTCAACTTTAGCAAGCAGATCCATTTGATTTTTCTGATTAAACAATAAACCCATGGCAAGATTATCCAGTTTTTCGTCGATGACTTTTATCGTGGTGAATTCATGTCTTTTTTTAATATGTAAACCAGACTGTTGCTTTTTTATGACTTTGTAGTTTGTTTTTTCTACAAAGCCCAAAAAGTTTTTTACCGCTTTTCTATATTGTTCTATTGTTTCCTTGCTCGGATTCTTTTTTAACAAATCACCTGTCATGTAAACCGAATCCAGCATTTTTTCAACAGCTTTTTCTACCGGCAGATTGGCATATTCAGGAGGAATGCCGTTTGTTGTTTCAACTTCGTTATCTGTAGCGTCGTGTAGAATATCAAGAAACGGGCGTTTTTTTGCTGCTGCTTTTTTTGCAGAAATTTCTTTTTGGCGTTCCTGTGCTGCGGCGGTAAAATACAGAGATGTGTTTAATGGATCGATAGAATTCATTTGAAGTTCCCCTCCCCAAATGTTTACTGCTATTTACGTCTGGAATTGACAGTAATGGTTTTGCCGCCGATGGCTTTTATATCGAGCCATCGTTTTTTTGCACTTTGGAAGTTTTCTTTGTCGTTTATTGCAATACAGCGACCTTGAAAAAATACGTTGTCATCGATTTGGATTTTTTGTGTAACAATGTCACCGAGAACGAAAGAGGATGGAAAAAGATGTACACCACCAGGAGCTACAATATCACCCATAACGGCACCACAAACAATGACGGACTGGGCAATGATATCTGCTTTTATTCTGGCATTTGCTCCGATTATTACTTTGCCGCTTGCTTCCAGCTTTCCGTCAAGATCACCATCCAGACGGATAAAACCGGCGGAAGTCAATTCTCCTACTACAGAAGAACCCGGACCTATCAAAGTATTGATTGAAATGTCATCGTTCTGAAAATTCATATGGACCTATTTTGACAAAACAACATTTATGTATTTGGCAGGGTCTACAACGTCTGAACCGATATGTACTTCATAATGTAGATGCGGTCCTGTGGAAATACCCGTATTACCGATACGTCCGATAACATCGCCCTGTGATACAAATTGTCCTATAGTTACAAGAGACTGGCTCATGTGCGCATATCGTGTGTAAAAACCGTGTTTGTGCTTTACAATAACATAATTTCCAAGACCGCTGTCATAAGAAATCGTTACAACCTGTCCGTTTGCCGTAGAAATAATAGGATCACCGGAGCGGTATGTTGAAAAGTCCATACCTTTGTGAATATACCACTGACCGTTAATAGGATGTATATTCTGACCGAAAGCCATGGAAATATGTCCGATTCCGCCTTTAAGCGGCCAAACACTCGGGATGTCCGAAAAAATAGTTCCCTGTGCTTCAAGGACTTTTCTTATTTCGTCTATTGGTTGAACTGCTCCTTCAAGGTAAGAAGTGAGCATTTTTATTTCGTTCGTTTCCTGCAAAGAACCGGATGCATTTTCCTGAAAATCAAACATTGAAGCCAAATCGCTGTTGTTTGAATTTTGGTTTGTTTTCTGATTTTTCTGTGTGATTCCCAAAACAGAGAGGGTCTGTGTCAGTGAGCCTTCGAACTTTTTTGCTGCCTGTAAAAGATTGCTGTTTTCATCCCTGAGTTCATCAAGTCCGGCTCTTGCTTCTTTGTTTTCTTCCTTAAGCCGTGCGATTTCGGCATTGGCTGAAAAGCTGTTTTTGTTGTAACCCAAAAAAGCAAAAATCAAACCGCAGCAAACAAGTCCTGCAAATATCAGGGCAAAAACATTAGTCTGAAAATTTATAACCTTTTGCTGGGAATGAGGAACAATCATTATTGTGAGTTTACGATTTGCTATATGAAAAATCTTTGAAAAAAACTTTGCGATTGCAGAACCTATTTTCTTAAAACAATTTAAAATCTGCTGTACAACATTTTTTTCTACACGTTTATATTTTCTTGTTTGAGGCACAAGACTACTCCAAATATATATTTAGTCTATAATAACATCAATAAGTATCGGTGTCAAATGGAAGATGGATTAGATACAGAGATAAAAAAAGCAAAAATCCGTAAAATAAGGACTTTTGCTTTTTTTGTTGTAAGAATTCTGATAAAAGAATTTATTGTTTCAAAAGAACAAATGAATAAAAATACGTTTTGTGGGTCGCATAATCAGTTTTGGTAATTGTAGGACGCAGGTAAGAATACGAAAAATATCCTTTTTCTTTTGTAAAGTTTATGAGCCTTTCGCGAACAATCTTGATTGCGTCTCTTTCATCAAAAAGCTTGCTGTCACAAGAATATATAAAACGTGCCTCACTTAACATTTCTGTATATTCAATTGCGATTGAATAATTGTCTGACGGTTCTGTAATAAGTACAGTAAAGGGTACTTCAGATTCTTCCGCAACTATAGAAAAAACTGCAAGAATTACAATTACAAAAAATAATAAGAATTTTTTCATAACCAATACTCCTAATAGGAAAACTCCAAATTCTCAAGTACGTTACAAAAAACATATAATGATTTTTGGAAAAAGTCAATTTTAAAAAGCAGAATACGAAACAATTTCTTCTGTTCTTAAAATTAATTTTAATTGGACAGCATATTTCCCGTTGTAAAGGTTTACCAGAGGTTCTTCTTCAAGCAGAACTCTGCCCCGGATTTCTTTTGGTTTGTTTTTGATAAAAGTACGATAGTATTCACGGACTGCATCTTTTATCGCTTCGTTGAAGGCTTCCTGGAGGCCTTCGAAATTATTCATTACGGATCCGTAACCTTTTCCCTTTATGTGCGGAAATGCGGCGCTGTTCCAATGCTGCCGCAATGCGAACATATCGTCGGTTCTTTTGTATGTGACCCAGCAAAAGAGTTTTCCGTCTTCGACCTTCATCTCGGAGTACGAGATATTAGGTGCAGGGTAATTGATTTTTTCAACAGGAGAAAAATCGAAAAACTCAGCTACGCCACGCAGCTTGTCATAAGGCACATATTCAAAATCCCAACCGTATATCATTCCTGATATGATAAAAGGAATCTGTTCCTTTAGCTTTTTAACCGGAAGAGATATGAAGTCATCTTTTGCCGTAAGTTTGTCAACGGATGGAATTTCTTCAGCTAAAACCCATGTTTGAAATTTTATATCCTGCTGGGTTGCGGTAACCTGGGCAAAGGCCGGTGACGTGATGATAATAAGAATAAAAAAAGCGAAAAAGATTTTCAGCGGTAATGATCTTTCCAAACTTTCCATGGATTAATCCTCATTCTGATAACAAAATATAACCAGCCAAAAAGCAGACCGGTTAAATGCGTAAAATGCGCTATACCACTTTGAGAATTAGTGACTTGATTAAAAACTTCCTGGACGACAAACAGTAGAATAAGTAACGGTGCCGGTATCGGTATAATGCCAAAAAGGTAAATAACACTCCTCGGAAAAATAACCGCATAAGCAAGCATCACGGAATAAATCGCACCGGAAGCTCCTAAAAGCCTGATGTAGTATGCGATTGTATAACCACTTTTTGCAGCCATAAGATACACAAAAAAAGAAATTATGCCGCAGAAAATGCCTGAGAGAAAATAAAATAATAGGAATTCTCTTGTACCGATTGAGCGTTCAACAGCAATTCCAAAAAGAAAAAGAGACAGCATGTTGAAAAAAATATGCGTCAGAGAGCCATGAACGAACATATAAGTTGCAAACTGCCAAAATGAATGTACCTTTGTGACATAAACCACATTAAGCGCGAGAAGGGACATTAATTGGGGCATAAGCATTGTAAGAAAATAAACAGCTATGTTTATTACGACAAGAATAAGTGTGGCATTGCTGAAAGTATATTTGAAGGGTTTATGGATAATATTCAAAGCCATCGTTATTTTCCCGAAAAGCAGGTTGTTTTGTTGCGGCCTGTCTGTTTTGATTCATAAAGGGCTGTGTCGGCTTCAATAACAAGCTGTTTTGCCGTGATAGGGTTTTTTGAGTCAAAAGTTGAAAGACCAATAGAAATGGTAAGCGATACCTTGTTTCCGTTGTATTTGAGTTTAAGACCTGCGATTTTTTTGCGAATCCTTTCGGCGATTTTAAACGCAGCGTCTTTGTCCGTATCGTACAGCATAACGGTAAATTCTTCGCCGCCGTAACGTGATGCCAGATCCTGTGAACGGATTCCGTTTTTGATTGTGTCCGCGACCGTTGTAAGAACGTAGTCTCCGCAGTCATGTCCGTATGTGTCATTGAATTTTTTGAAAAAGTCTATATCGAACATAAGAACAGAAAGAGGGATTTCCTGTTTTGCAGAAATTTCGATTTTATCAGTAAGAATGGTGAAAAAGTAATGCTTTGTCTTTAACTTTGTCATCATATCCGTAGTTGCCATGTCCATTAACTGTGCGTTATTGATTGCAATGGCGGCCAGGGATGCGATGTTCAGAATCTGTTCTTTTTCGTAACTGCTGTATATGTTACCCTCTCCAAGATCTATCCGTTCGCCCAGAACAAGTATTCCGTTGAGATGACGTTTTGCTATGAGCGGTACTATAAGAGAAGGGTTTAGTGTTTCAAAGACTTCGAGCCCTGTTGAACTTTCCTTCAGAATTCCGACAAGGTCCTCATAGGAATAGGTCATGTTTGTTCTTTCAAGCAGATTTATGAGAGGGTGCGTGACTGGTATCGAGTAATCGATACTCTCGTCTATTTCCATTCCGTTGTAGTTTGATGCAAGCGTAAAAGCGGAATCGTCAAAGTCTTTTTGGATGAACAAACCGGCGCTTAATGTGCGCATCTGGCACATACAGATATACAAAATGGAATCGATAATTGTATTTATGTTCAGTTCGGTGGATAAACTCTTTGAAATTTCCAAAAGTTGCTTAAGATCATAGATTTGTTTTTCGTAAGAGGCTGTATTTATATCGTTTGTCTTTTTCCGTAAATAATCTATATCCATATAATCTGACTAAAATTAGTTGTATATATCTCCGCTTATTCTTTATCGGTAAAAAGTACATAATTCTTCATCAGGTTTATGAAGTTTTCCCATTTAGGGAGTTGTACTTCAAGAGTTGCAGCGTTCTCCCTGTTACGGATGGAATACAGGATGAGTTTTACGTTAGTAATGACTTTTGGCGTGCCGCTTTTTGTATCGGCGTACATATCGATGAGGTCTTGGGTCAGCTTTTTGACATCTTTCATCGAATTGTACAATAATACCCTTGCACTTGCATTGATTGAAGCAACTCTTGATATCAGCTGCTTTGAAAGGTCTTCGCTGCCTTTACTGTTTGCTGCAAGACGTGACAGGGATGAAAAATCGTTTTCACCGCCTGCCTTAAAAGATTCTTCAAAAGCGGCGAGTGTATTTTTAAATTCTGTAACTGTATAAACGGCCGTGGCAAAGGTATTCTGCTCGGAAGGATCGACAAAAAACCCTTCTACAACAATATCGTTTAGTAGTGTTACTATCGGTTCGGTTATGTAGAGCTCCGAGAATGTTTTTAGAATTTGCAGCGGGGTTGTGTAGTTGAACATTTGTGTTGAAGTTCTTTGGAGAATCTCATTTGATTCGTTGTTATAACCTTCCACTATCGAGAGTTCTCTGTCGGCAAAGATGTCCTCAAGTTCGGATTTTAGCTCTTCATCCTTAATTTCGTTTGTAATGCGCTGCTGGTCGGCTTCGAATGTTTCTTTGAGCCTGCGTGCGTATTCATCGATATAGTTGTGTTCGTATTTGTTTGTTTCGGGAGTAAACTGCGTGTCCTTTTTGAGAAGACAAATTATCTTAAGCAGCGACTCAGGTTTTATTATCTTGAGGAAAACGTAAGAAATCTTTTTGAGACACTCGGTAAGTTCGTTTTTTTGTTCGGTAGAAAGCGGTTTTGCGTTTTTTTGTTCGGCAAGTGCTATTATGGCTTTTAACAGTGAATTTGATACTGAAAATTCATTAATTACGTAATAAAAGTCTAAAAGTCGTACTTCATGTTCTATGATTGGAATCGGTGAAAAGCGGATTTCGTCTGCGGGTTTGTCAGCGGTATAATCCGGATAAAAAAAGCGTAGAAAACTTGTGTAGTCAAAGGAACAAATATCGTTCAACTGGAACAGCTTGGAGAGAACCTGTTCGATTTTTTTAAGCTCTACCGAGACCCTTATATCCTTGAGAACCTTATCCAAGTTTGCTTTTTGCTGTTCAAATGTCCTTTTTTGGTTTTCGCTTTCTTTGAGCAGCTTCTTTCGTCGTTCATAATTAAAAGAAGCTATGATTGTGCAGTCTTCGTCTGAAAGTCCGGAAGCAATTAAAAGATCAGTATAGTTTGTAGCTGTGGTTTTTGATTCATTGAGTATTGTATTTTGGAGTATGGTGTAGATTTGCTGTGTGTTCTTGCTGAGAATGTACAAACCGTTCGCAAAATCGGGTGTAAGTAAATTTGTTTTGAATATACAAGGAGAATCAATCCGAAGCTCATTCTCAAATTTACGCAATTCCCGTTTTTTCATTTTTTCAGGATTTGAACTGAAAAAAATTAAATCAAACAAATCTGCAAGCTTTTCTGCGAGTGACATAATAACAGTCTACTATTGTAGAATGAAATTTGCAAGAAATAAATTACTTTGACTAAATGTGTTAAGCATCTACCTGACTATGATTTGTCCTAAAACCTCACCAATTTTTTCGTTTATGGCACAATCGGCTTTGGAGTCGTATTGTGTAGTGGACTTGTTAATAAGAACAAGGTGTTTTCCCCTAAAGTAGTGGATGAGTGAGGCTGCAGGATAAACGGCGAGGGATGTTCCCCCGATAATCAGGCAGTCCGCATTCGATATAGCCGAAACGGATTTGTCGATTGTTGTGTTGTCCAAACCTTCTTCGTAAAGAACTACATCGGGCTTTATGATACCGCCGCATTCCGGACAGCGCGGAATGGGATCCGTATTGTTTTTGATAAACTCAGCAGAAAAAAACTTGCTGCACCTCATGCAATAATTCCTGTGGATACTTCCGTGCAATTCGTAAACTGTCTTACTGCCGGCCGCCTGATGCAGCCCGTCGATATTCTGTGTGACAATGGCTTTCAGTTTTCCGGCCTTTTCAAGTTCTGCAAGTTTGAGATGTGCGGCATTTGGCTTTACGTCCAGAACCAGCATTTTTGCCTTGTAAAAACGGTAGAATTCAGCAGTCTGGACTTCAAAAAAAGAATGAGAGAGTATCGTTTCCGGAGGATACTTCCATTCCTGGTGATAAAGTCCACCCGTGCTTCTAAAGTCAGGAATACCGCTTTCGGTGGAAACGCCTGCTCCGCCGAAAAATACGATGTTCTTGCTTTCGTCGATGATTTTTTGCAGTGTTTTTATTTTTTCTTCTTTGCTTTCCATAACTAATCAAGGTCCTTTATATCAGTGAGTAACAGATACATATCATTGTTATAGCTGAAAACCGCATAGGAAATAAGTGCGGTTTTGTTCTTTTTGACTGAATGGAGCAGTATTTCCGGTACAAATGCAATAAAGGTCTGTTTGTTGTATTCAACTTCGATTTTTTTTACGAAGATGCCTGCCTGTGACTGCTCATAATAGGTGTCCATGTATTTTTCTATGGCTTCTTTTTCTTTGCCCGATATGTTTTTTGTGCCGGATGAAAATGTTACAAAGCTCCTGCCGCGGCTGAAAGTCGCGCTGAATTTGTAAACGTTCTTGTTCTGTCTTATTTCGTCCGTATCGTCTTCTTTAAGGTATTTGTCAAGAACATCAAGCGCGTAGAACGGGAACATGTCAGTATATGCTCCCGGCTCTTCGGTTACGCTGTATTTGCCTTTTACAAACTGTTTGCGGACAATATCATCTTTTGCGCCAATATACTCAATTATGTAGTCAAAGCCTTGCTCCGTGCGCTGTTTTGTGTTTAAAACCAATTTGTAACTGAGAACAGAGCCGTTATCCAGGCGTTCTTCCTGAGAAGCGAATCCGGACAGCTGCGATTGAGCTTGGTTAAAATTGTGTATTACACGCTGAGGCTTTCCTTCTGAATCAAAGTAATAAACCGAAGAAACAAGTTGGCTGGAATAGCGGTCACCTTTTTCGTAATCATATTGAACGGTTTTGCCGCCGTATTCGTTCTTGTTTGCAAGGATTGTTTCTGTTTCGGAAAAGAGGATATGTGAGCACAGGGATACAAAAAGCAGCACAACAAATAATATTTTGAAGCATCCGGGCTTTTGGTGAGAACAATGAGTTGTGATGTAATCAGCCTCAGGGCTGAATTCCATTATCAATTAAAAAACTCCTTTCCACGATAAAGTATAGTGCATAATCTCTATTTTATCAATTTCTACAACAATTTAATCGGCAAAAAGAAACAAATCTGACGACTTCTTGCTTATGAGCAAAATATAGGTTATTCTATTTATATGTCTTATGAAGTAACGGCGACCCGCAGACGGCCACAGCGTTTTGAAGATTTGGCCGGTCAGGAATTTGTTGTCGCAACCTTAAAAAACTCAATCGAATCAGGCAAAATTGCGCATGCGTATCTTTTTTCGGGACCTCGTGGTTGTGGAAAAACTTCATCGGCAAGAATTCTGGCAAAAGCATTGAACTGTGAGACAGGAACAACCTCCGAGCCATGCGGCAAATGTACAGCTTGTCAGGAAATAACAAAAGGCGCTTGTCTTGATGTAATTGAAATAGACGGTGCCTCCAATACAAGTGTAAACGATATACGGCAGATAAAAGACGAAATACTCTTTCCGCCCAATTCTTTGCGCTACAAAATCTACATAATCGACGAAGTCCACATGCTTTCTACAAGCGCGTTCAATGCGCTGTTAAAAACCATAGAAGAACCACCGCCTTATGTTATCTTCATATTTGCAACTACAGAGCTGCATAAAGTTCCTGCAACGATAAAAAGCCGCTGTCAGCAATTTAATTTCAGACTTGTTTCGCCCGAAAAGGTCAAGGATTTATTAAAGGCCGCCGCTACCGAAACGGGAATAGAAGCCGATGACGAAGCCCTTTATTGGATTGCACGCGAAACAACAGGAAGTGTCCGTGATGCCTATACTCTGTTTGATCAGGTGGCGGCTTTTTCCGGTAATCATATAACGTATGAGAAAATCCGGGATAAGATGGGCATTACCGGTGTAGATCAGCTTAACGAGATTTGCGAATGCTGTATCAGTAGTGAAAACGGTGATTTTTCCAAAGTTTTTGAACTGTTGGATGCCATTTTACAAAAAGGTGTTTCAGTAGATCAGCTTGTAGTCAATTTTACGGACTATTTACGAAATTTGCTGCTCATTAAGAACGGAATAACAAAAGAATCACTGCTTGGGCAGTCTGTTTCACGCTTTTCGGAAAAAGTAAGGCAGACATGGGATTCAGTTATGCTTGAAAGGGCGTTGTCATGTTTTACACAGCTTTATCGGGATATCCGTTACTCAATTTCACCGCGCTATGAATTGGAACTTGCTGTTTCACGATTGTGCTGGCTTTCTTCATACATTTCTCCCCGCGATGTAAAAGCCGCGGTAGACTCTGTACGACACCTGTTGTCGGGCACACCAAAACCCCAGCCGGAACAGGGCGCAGCCACAAATCCCGACCCTTTTTACACTAGCAGTCGTGTTCAGGCTGGAGGGGCGGCTGCTGAATCAGAAACCGGCGATAACTTTTTCACACAGTTAAAAAAGGATTTGGAGTTAAAAAAAGAATCGGAACCTGAACCAAAACAAGACGACCCAGAACCGGCTGCGCCTGTCGAGCCTGTTGTTGCCGCAGAACCGGTACGTATCTATACCGGCAAAGAACTGTGGGAAAAAGCCATAGCAGAAATTCAGCGTGAAAACGCTATGGTTGCTTCGTTGTTGATGCAAATCGCAAATTACCAAATTACGGATAATTCCGTTATTTTGCACACGACAAATGCATTTTCAAAAAACAAATTATTGGAAGAAAAAACATACATAAATTCTGTTTTTAAAAAACTTGGTGGCGAAAAGATCGACTGTTCGATAGTATACGAGGAAGAAGCCCCCGCAGAACAGGAAGGCTTGCCGAGACAGATTGAAATATTATGCGAAACATTTAAGGGAGAAGTAGTTTCATGAATATAAATCCTTTTGAATTGCTGAAAAATGCAAAAGAAATTCAAGGTCAGCTTAATAATATGAAGGAAGAACTGAAAAACTACAGAGCTACTGGTTCTTCCGGCGGTGGAATAGTAACCGTAACGGTCAGCGGTGATATGCAGATTCAGGCAATAAAGCTTGACCCTATCGCAGTTGATCCCAGAGATATACCCATGTTGCAGGATTTAATAATTGCGGCGCATAAAAATGCCATGGAAAACATAAAAGAGATGATGCAGGAAAAATTCGGTCCGCTGCTGAATGGACTTGATATTCCGGGTTTGGGTCTTTAATAATGAATGCACTGGAAGAATTGGCGGAAACATTATCCCGTCTGCCCGGAATCGGAAAAAAGTCTGCGACGCGTCTTGCGTATTATGTGTTGAATACGGAATCCACGTATGCCAAAACATTGGCGAACGAACTCTCAACTTTACATTCAAAAATAATCAAATGTTCGGAATGCGGGGCATATACCGAAACGGATCCCTGCCACATCTGCTCAAATAATTTGCGGGAGCGCAATGTTATCTGCGTTGTGGAACAACCTCAGGACGTAGAAACAATAGAAGCATCACACGAATATCACGGACTTTTTCATGTTCTGGGCGGAGTTATTTCGCCCTTGGACGGAATTGGACCGGATCAGTTGTCTTTTTCAAAACTGCTTGAGCGGGTAAAAAACGGCGGAATTACCGAAGTAATCATTGCAACAAACCCGACTGTTGAAGGCGATACAACCGCTTTGTACCTGCAAAAAATACTGGCCGAGACAGGTGTTGAAGTTTCGCGGCTGGCGTCCGGACTGCCGGTAGGCGGCGATTTGGAGTATGCAGACCGTCTTACGCTTGCACGAAGTTTCCGCGGTAGAATCCGTCTCTAACCGGAGTAAAAAATGAAAGTTGTCCTTCAAAAAGTAAAAAACGCAAAGGTAACAGTTGATGGAAAAGTAACCGGAGAAATCCAGAACGGATATCTTGTTTTGTTAGGAATAACACATACGGATACAGAGCAGATTGCTGACAAAATGCTGGATAAAATCTCAAAACTCCGCATTTTTGAAGATGAAAACGGCAAAATCAACAGATCAATCAGCGATGTTGGCGGAAGTCTGCTTGTTGTTTCGCAGTTCACGCTTTACGCCGACTGCCGCAAAGGTAATCGTCCCGGTTTTGAATTTGCAGCAAAGCCTGATTTTGCAAACGGGCTTTATGAATACTTTTTGGCTCAGGCAAAAAAGAATCCTGTTTTTAAAACGGTTGGGGCCGGCATTTTCGGCGCATATATGCAGGTGGAGCTGCTGAACGACGGCCCCTTTACCCTTGTTCTGGAAATGTAAAATTATCGGTACACATGTTTCCCCCTTTCCCGCAAGAAAAAGCTTTAGAATACTGTTACAAACTCATAGATCAGCTGGATACCCACAAAAGAATCGATTTTGAAACAGATATACCGAATCCTGCCCTGAATACAGATATGCTGTTTTCCGGCAAAACCGGACAAATGTTCGGAATCTGCGTTTGCAAGGACGCTGACGGGAACGAAGTTGTGCTCAAAGCTTTTTCGGGGCAGTACAACAGCATTTGGAATGTTAAAAGCTGGGTACCGCCCCTTTTGGACGAAGCTGAATTTTACAAACAGTCGGCAGAAAGCGACAAACTAATCCATGAACTGACAGATTTGATAGAATGCCGTACCCTGCCGGAAGCAGAACAAAAGGAACTTAAAAAAAAGCGCAAACAGCTTTCTGCAGAATCAATGAAGCAGATTTTTGATTTGTATCGTATATTCTGTTTTACCGGAGAAGAAAAACGTTTTTCCGATATTATGCCCGATAATCAGATGCCGCCGACAGGCTGCGGAGAATGCTGTGCGCCAAAACTTTTGGCTTATGCGGCAAAAAACGGATTAAAACCGGTCAGCCTTGCGGAGTTTTATTACGGCAAAGAAAACTCAAGCGGTAAAAAGCACAAACAGTTTTATCCGCCGTGTGACGAAAAATGTTCTTTTATTTTGCCACATATACTGGGTTTGGAAATCCTTTACAGAGATGAGTCAATAATCGTAATCAACAAGCCGTCCGGTCTGCTTTCAATTCCAGGCAGGGGCGAAGAAAAGCTGGACAGTGCCACAACCAGATTAAAGAACCTGTTTCCCGAATGCATAGAACAGCCCTCAGTTCACCGCCTTGATATGGATACATCCGGTCTGCTTGTTATGGCTTTTAATGCTGATGCACACAGGAACCTGTCACTGCAGTTCATGAACGGAACCGTTGAAAAACGCTATTATGCCGTTTTGGAAAAACCTGTTTGCCCGGGAGACGGTTGCCAGGTTACGGAATTGAATGGTGGCGGAAAGCCGATTGCAGGAAGAATTGAACTGCCGTTCCGGCTTGATGTGGAACACAGACCATACCAAATTTACGATGAAGTTAACGGCAAAATCGGAATTACCAACTGGCGCATTCTCAGTCTTGAAGACGCAAAAAAAGCGGTAAAGTGTTATCGTCTGGCAAAAATGTATGAGCGGGATTTGTTCAAAAAGCACAAAACGTTTGTGGAATTTGTGCCGGAAACAGGACGAACGCATCAATTGCGTTTGCATGCTTCGCATGAAAAAGGTCTCGGCAGTCCGATTATAGGCGACAATCTGTACGGAACACAGAAAGAAGGCGAAAGGCTGTTATTGCATGCGCACTATTTGTGTTTTACACATCCTGTTACCGGTGAGAAAATGGAATTTTACAGCGAAAATTAGTTGGTTAAACCTTAGGTGTTACCCTAGAATTCTTCAAAGTCCTCGTCGGAGATTTGAGACATCGAGCTTGGAATATAGTCTCCGTTTTTTGCCGTAGAGAAAGTCTTTGTATATTCCTGCTGAGGTTCAGCTGGTTTTTCGGTTTTAGGCTCTGCCGAACTGGAAGCTGGTGGGAGCATCTTTTTGGGGAGCTCCTGCTTTTCTTTTTCGCTAATCTTAAAAAAGCTTATACTTTCCTGCAAAAGCTGTGCCTGCGAAGCAAGCTCTTTCGCCATGGAAGCAAGTTCTTCGGCAGCTGACGCGTTCTGCTGGGTAACGGTATCCATCTGCAGTATTGCTTTGTTAATCTGCTGCGCACCAATATCCTGTTCGCGGCTTGCGGACGAAATTTCTTCAACAAGTTCCGCTGTGCGCTGAATGTCCGGTATCACGGAAGCAATCAGGCTGCCGCTTTCTTCAGCAATTCCCACGCTGCTCTTGGAAAGCTCGCTTATTTCGGCAGCGGCAATCTGACTGCGCTCAGCAAGCTTGCGCACTTCACTCGCAACAACGGCAAAGCCTTTTCCTGCCTCGCCTGCACGAGCTGCTTCAATCGCCGCGTTAAGGGCAAGCAGGTTAGTGTTTCCGGCAATGTCTTCGACAATTGAGATTTTTGCAGCAATGTCTTTCATTGCTGTAACAGTCTGGCTAACGGCTTCGCCACCTTTTGTACTGCTCTGGACGGTCTTTTCGGCAATACCGGATGTAGCCGCGGCGTTATCTGCATTCTGTTTTATGTTGGAAGCCATCTGCTCAATGGTTGCAGAAATTTCTTCGGTAGAGGCAGCCTGCTCAGATGCACCTGTTGAAACAGCCTGGCTGGTTGCGCTTATCTGGCTGCTGCCGGCGGCAACTTGTCCGCCAGCTTCCCTGATTGTGGAAATAACCTTTGACAATGATGAAATGATTGTTTGCATTGATTTGCCTAAATCACCGATTTCATCGTTGCGGGTGATTATCTTGTCTTTTTCTTCTTCAGTAATTTCGTCCAGTACAAGGTCGCCCTCAGAAATGGAGTTGGAAATTCTTACCAAACCGTTTATCGGGGTAACTATGGAAGTTGAAATAATCAGCCCGATTATTATGGAAATTACGACAATTACTACCCCAAAAATGATAAGATTAAGAGAGATACTGTGGATTGAATTGTCTACGGTTTTTACATTCCTGTCCAAAGAAGAAAGAAAAGCTTCGTCAAGCTGCGAAAGAACCGCATTAAGCTGTGTACCTGTCTGAATAACCTGATTGTACATGTCCGTAATCAGTTCAACATTCTGGTTTTGCAGGATTCCTGCTGTCCAGTTGTCACTCTGCTGGCGCAATTGTCCAAGGAGTGTGATGCCATCGTCTATCTTCTTTTGAATGGCAGGATCTGTTACGCTTTTTTGAAGCTGACCTACAGACAAAGTAGCATCAGAGCGTGTTTTTTTAAGTTTTGATTCATATTTTGAAAAATCAAGCTTGTTGTCTATGTAATCGGACTGAACATCGTTGATTGTGAGGAACAGGTCTTTGAGCAAAAGCTGAAGATTTTTTGTATACTCAATGCTTGTTCTTGTGCTGTCAATTGCCGTCGAAAGATGCTTTGATATGATATTTGTAGAATAAACACTGTATACTGCAAGACATCCTGTAAGAATAACAGTCAATAGGAAAGCTCCGGTCAGTTTAACCCTAATTTTAAGATGCTTCAGTAACATAAAGGACTCCTCAAACAAGTATGTTTAAACTGTACGGCAGTTTTTTTTGACTGTCAAGAAAATACTTATTTGTATTTACAAACAAAAAAAGCTGCCCATTTGACGGACAGCTTTTAACGGTTTTATCAGAGTTTATTTTTTATAAACTCTCTTTACTTTTTTAGTTGTGGTCATTTCAAGCGGTTTGTCCAGAAGGGTTACTTTTGAAATGCGGGCATAGGGCTGCAAATCCTTGTTAACCTTATTTACCTGATCCTGAATTGCGCTGAGAACCTTGTCCTGTGAGATGGTATCGCCGCGCATAATGTTAAGACGTTTGAAAAGGTCATCGGAAGGATAGATAAGAGCTTCAATACCTTCTGACTTTGTAGTTTCATCCATTATGTAGCCCTGAACGGTAATCTGGTCGATATCCGTATAAAGCTGGAAAGCGTTTTCTATTTCTTCGGGGAAGACGTTCTTGCCGCCTTCGGTAACAATCATGTTCTTTGCACGACCTGCAAGATACAGGTAGCCTTCTGAGTCGAGCTTGCCAAGGTCGCCTGTCTTGAACCATCCGTCTTGTGTAAATACGGCGGCTGTTTCTTCGGGCATATTGTAGTAACCCTGCATAACCATCGGACCTTTTACCTGAACTTCGCCTATGCCGTTTTCGTCAGGATTGTCGATGCGCATTCCCATCCACGGCTCAAAGTGCTTACCAACACTTTCAATCTTAAAGTGTTCTTTCGGGTTAAGAGCGATAATAGGAGAAGTTTCTGTAAGTCCGTAGCCCTGGATAAAGTCGATACCCATTTCGTTGTATACTTTGAATACGCTTGCAGCAAGCGGACCGCCACCGCAGATTGCGATACGCAGCGAGTTGATGCTGGCTTTTTCGAGAACAGGCTTGAAAAGTTTTTTACCCGGATTAACACGGAACACTTTTTTGATAATGTATGAAAGACCCATTAGGAAGCGCATAATGCCGTATACAACAGGACCTTTTTCTTTTATACCTTTGAGGATACCTGCAAGCAGTTTGTTGAACAAAAGCGGAACACCGAGAAGCATTGTGATTTTGCCTTCGCGCAGTTCTTTGAGCATTTTGGAAACAGCCATTGATTTGCCGAATACGATTTCGGCACCGACTGATACGGCTTCGATGAATACTGCAAGCATTGTATATGAGTGGTGAATAGGAAGCAATGCGTAGAAAACATCAGTTTCAAAGATGTTAAGGTTTGTCTGTGCAATGTAACAGTCGGCAACAAGGTTCTGATGCGTAAGCATAACGCCTTTTGGAGTGCCGGTTGTTCCCGATGTAAAAAGGATTGCCGCAAGGTCTTTTTCTTCCGGCATGTCGGGAGTGCAGGGTGCGGACGGTTTTAAGTTGTAAACGTACAGATCGGGGTATTTGCGGCTCAGAGAATAAATTTCAATTTTGCCGGAAAAATACTCGTATTTTTCTTCATCAACAAAAAACATTTTTGGTTTTGCAGTGTTCAGAAGGTTTTCTACTTCTTTTTCGTGCAGGGCGTAGTCAATCGGAACGATTGTTGCTCCGGCAAAACCGGCTGCAAGGTATACGGTAGCCCATTCCGGTGAGTTTTTGCCGCTTACGGCAATCTTATCGCCTTTTCTTATGCCGTGTTCGTACAGCCACTGTGCAAGCTTTTCAACGTTGTCCAATACCTGACTGTATGTGAGTGTATTTTTATCAGGTTCAAAAACAGTAAAACAAGGACGGTTTCCAAAACGTTCTACAGATATGCGGAACATTTCCGGCAGTGTAGGCCATTCACCCTTGAATGCTTTGCCTCTCCATGCATCCAGAAAAGCCCATGGTAAAGTTTTTTCCTTTTTCATAAAAACCTGCTTTAGTAGAATAGTGTATATGTCAAAATTTGTAATTTTGTCATTTATAAAATATCAGCTTTTTTCCGTATGGTAAAGAGTTTTTACAGCAGTTTTTAAAAATTCCTGCAACTATTTTATGCCAAATCCGCGAATGCGCCTTCTAGGTAAAGCGACAAAAAGGCTTTTACAACTTTTGGGTCAAACTGGCTGCTGGCGCAATTTTCAATTTCTGCCGCGATGAATTCAAGGGGAAGTTTTTGGCGGTAGGGTCTTGTGGAACTCATTGCGTCAAAGGTGTCGGCAACGGAAATAATGCGCGCAACCCACGGAATGTTTGTGCCCGAAAGACCTTCCGGATAACCTTTGCCGTCAAAACGCTCGTGGTGATAATGTGCACCTGCGGCAATATCTTCCTGGATTTTTACGTCTTTCAAAATCTCATACCCTCGTGAGGCGTGGCTTTTAATAACATCAAATTCTTCGGTGGTAAGTTTTCCGGGTTTTGTAAGGATAGCTTCCGGTATTCCAATCTTTCCGATATCGTGCAAAAGTGCAATGTTGTAGAATTTTTCAATAGTTTCGTCGGATTCACCAAGCCGCTGTGCAAGCATTCGTGTGTATTTGGCGACGCGGCGCGAATGACCGTTTGTATACGGATCTTTGCCGTCAATACATTTTGAAAAAGCACCCATTATTTCCTTGGTAAACTCTTCAAGCTCTTTGCGATGCTTTGCCTGGGCTTTCTGGCGTTTTTCATACTGCAAATATATAAGAAGGACAGAAACTATGGCAGAAAAAGTCAGGAAGATGGCAGGAAGCATTGATGTACTATAATGACTGTGTACCAGGGTTCTAAAGAGACGTATTGTACGGACGGTAAGAATACTCATGGCGGTATAAAAGCCGAATGTGCGGTAAAAAACAACCCAACTGATAAGGATAATGGTCATTATTGCGGAATATACACCCGCAAAGGATGAATACGTAAATTGATGCGAACCGATTGTTATTATTTCTTTTGATTTGGAGGCAGCTCTTGAAGCCATTTCTGACTGATAGTAACATACGCACAACAGAATAAAGGCAATTATGGCAATGATATTTTTGAGCGTGATGTATTTTTTTATATTGATTTTTTTGAAGAGACTTTTTTTACTGTCGGTTTTTATATTAATATCCATTGTTTACTCCTCAAAAAATAAATATGTAAAGATAATTATATAACAAAAGCTGTAGAATTAAAAGATATTACATTTAGAATCAAAGAGACTGTGAATTGAACAGGTGAAATCAAAAAAACTTACGATACTGTTTGTTTATAATCAGCACAAAAAAAGCTCTGTAGATTTCTCTACAGAGCTTTTGTGATTAAATCACTGTGTTACGCTTTTGTGAACGTAGCATTTTCAACGTCGCGCTTTAATGCAGCATTAGGTGTAAAAAGAATACGGACATTTGTGATACTTGAAGCATCAACGTCTTCTTCTTTTTCAAATCCCTTTGAAGAGAATGAAAGTTTTACCCGACCAAAACTGCCGAGCTGAATTCTCAATCCATTCTTCAAATGAATAGGAAGCTTACGCAATAATGCGATTAATACAGCTTCTACGTCTATGACGTTTAATGTACATGCATCGGATATTTCCATTGCAAGATCCAAGATAGTAAGCTCATCACCGTATTTTGGTGCTGCATAGAATTTACTTTCAGTTTTATTAAGAGGATTTACCCTCTTTACTATATGATATTTCACAATCAATTTCTCCTTTAAATGTGCAATTTTCATAATATGTGATCATAATAGTTTCTCATATTTTAGATTTATTTGCTTGCAGATAAATGTAATCTGCAAACAACCATTAATTCTCTTCAATAAAAAAATATTGAAGAATCGGTGAAAATCATTTATGATATTTTTTGGGTTTATATCAGTGATTTTCTCATTGATTTGTTTAGAGACTTTTTAACTGAAAATAGTTAAAAGGTCTTTTTTTATACTTTCAATTTGTTTGCCTCCTTCTGCGCTTTTTAAGCGCATTTTAATATTTTGAATGACACATTTGTCATTTGCTTTAAACTATATAATATTCAGAACTTTTTAAGTTTTTTTGATGTATTTTTTGATGTATATGATAAATATTAACCCAAAGTTTTTTTTTGAACGAAAATTTTCGTTTTTTTTCAAAAAATTTTTCATTTTTTTTGCAAAATTCGCGGTTGGTTTTAAAAAAAACACGCCGAGAATTTCAAAATTCTCGCCGAGTTTTTTAAAATTCACGCCGAGAATTTTTTAAAACTAACCGAGAATTTTCATCTTTTTGTCCCTACTATCATAAAATGATAGCCCTCTGTGTTATTAATAATGTACAGGGGGAAGGTATGAAATATTCTTATTCTGAAACTGAGCTTAAACGTTACCGCAAAGTTGAGGAACGTTATTCCAAATGGATGGAAGACCATTGGTATTCAGGAGCAAAAGCAAAATTTGAATGGAACGAAGAAACCGTCCGCCGCATTCTTGCGCTCAATGATGCAATAATCGAAAAAGAAAATAACCTCTACCGGCTGCTTTCAAATGTAAAAGCTGATATTGAGAATCTGCTTGCTTCTGGAAAAACCTATTATAAGTACTATGACATCGACGCATATCTGAGTTATGAAGCGGAAGACTACGCAACACCAACCGGAGATGAGGATATGATGTTTGACGTTTATTTAGCTACGAATTACGAATTCTGCACTGGTTTACATACATCAGCGGATAAATCGTTACGACCAGTTGAAGAAGAGTTTGACCGCAGCACAAATTACAATTGGGATGTAATGCTTAGGGATTTTACCGATAAAAATCATTTTATAACCCGAAGTCTCCACCGGCTTATGCAAGAAGAAACCTACACTTTAGAAGATTTGCTTTGGCTGAACCCAGATAATTTTCTGGAATGTATTGAGATTAGGAATTAGTCTGGCTCAAAAATGTGGGTAATACTTCATATTCATACGAAAGCTTCCATCCATTCATAATAATTGAGTAAAAAACGTAAAATTTTTCTTTATGTGGAGTTATTGTCGTTGTATACTTTGTGTAATGGAGTAAATTGATTATTTACTCAAGTTTATTAAGTGATAAAAGTTGAAAAATTTTTTCATACTATCGTGAAATGATAGTGCAATGTAGTAATACTGTGTTAATTAATTATGCCAATAAGGAGGAAAATTTATGGCTAATTTTTATTGTAAGTGGTGTGGACAAAAGTATACAAATGTTCAATCCTTGACCGCAGGGTCGTGTTACAACAGTCCCTCAAAAAAACATGAACTCTATGAAGGACCAGAACAAAGAAATTATTATTGTGAATACTGTGGCAACAAATATTCAAATCTACCAAACCTGACAGCCGCATCTTGTATTCGAAGTCCAACAGGAAAACATATCCCTTACGAAGGTGAAGAAAAAAGTCAATATACTTGTAAATACTGTGGCAACAAATACTCAAATCTACCAAATTTGACAGCCGCATCTTGTAGTAGGAGTCCAACAGGAAAACATTTACCAGCAAAATGATTTCCCCCCTTTATACTCCCTCAATCTTTCTGGTTAAGGGAGTTCACTTCCTCTTTCCTCATAGGTGCTAAAAATGGACAATCAAGAGAAAACAAAAAGAAAACTGACAGAATATGTTGACGGCAAAGTCGATACAGCCTACGAACTTTTTATGCTTTTTGTCATCATTGTAAATACGGTTTCACTTGGAATTGAAACATCAAAGAATATTACAACAGAGTTAAGAAATATCCTTTTTACAATTGATCAAATATGTCTTTGGATTTTTGTCGTAGAACTCATTTTTAAAATAATTGCTTATAATAAGAAATTCTTTGGAGAAATGCGCCGTGACGAAGATCATCTGGATAAAAATGGAAATATGGAGGAGTATTTTCACTGGAACAAGTGGAATATATCAGATTTGATTATTGTGGTTGTTTCGTTTGTTTCTTCTTTGCCATACTTCACTGTTTTCAGGGTTTTCCGAGTGTTCCGCTCATTCAAAGTTATAAAAGCGATCCGTTCTTTCAGAGCTGTAAAATCATTTAAAATCGTAAACGAGTTTGAAGACCTACGTTCTACATTCAAAGGTCTTGTAAGGGCTATTCCCGGGATTTTATGGACATTTGCTTTTCTGGCTGTTTTTGCATATGTGTATGCTATAATCGGAACAAATATGTTCAGCGAAGAATGTCCTGAGCATTTCGGAACTTTGGGAACATCTCTTTTGACATTATGCCAGATTACAACTTTTGATGCGTGGTTTTCGGGTGTGGCGCGCCCCATTATACAAATTTATCCCTTGGCATGGATTTACTTTATTTCTTATGTATTTATAGCGGCTTCTGTAATTATGAACGTAATAGTCGGCATTATCGTTGATTCAATGGGAGAGGAACGTGACCGTAAAAAAGAGAAAGAGAAATTGAAAAAAGTAAATGCTAAAAACGAAGTTACACTTGAAAAACTTTCAGAACAAATCGCTGAACTGCAAAAGCAAATAGAAAGGCTTTCTTGAAAGCGTAATATATAATGAATAATAAGGAATTATATGAATATATATGAAAATTTAGCCACACAGGCAATAACAAGTTTCTTTTATAATGAACCGCTATGGAAAAAAGAAATTTTATTTGATTTTTTACTGGAACCGTTTAGTTTGCAATTGTCTGATATTTTAGAAATAAAAACGCAAGACAATTTGAAAGAAACAATTCCTGATTTTACGATAATTACAAAAACAAGATCATTACGCTACGAAGTAAAGATTAATAATTCTGCATTAACAGCTTCGGAATTAGCAGAGGACACTCGCGATGCCTATTTAATTCGGAAGAACTATTATTACTCTTCTAATATTCCAACTACCAATAAAAAGTTATATTGGGAAGATTTATTTGAAAAAATAGATAGATTGGGAGCAACAAAGGATTTTGCCCGCTTGGATTTAATTCGCGAATATATGCGCGAAGAAATTCATACATTATTATTAACACCATACGAGGTAGCTATGTTATATTCACCGGAAACAGTTTCTGCAGTTTATACAATGACAAGGAAAATTCTATCATTGTGTAAAACATTTTTAGATTTGCATTATGAAGAATATGAATATACAGAAAGTAATAGTAAAGATAGTAAAAACCCTGAACAAGATGAATGGGGGATAGGTTATTGGTTTAATAGGAAAGGTCATGATGAAACTTTATTTATGGGTTTGTCTCTGGGGGAAAAAGATAAATGTTTTTCCATAGCTAAACGTATAGATGATTCAAATGATACTTGGGATTTTTTTGAATTAGACAAAGAAATTTTGGCAAAATGCAGTACAGATGGTACAGACGAAAAATTGCAAGAAGAATTCAATAAAAATGTTGACGAAAAAATGAAAGAAATCAAATGATTTACATTTTATTTTAAAACTATATTGCCCTGTGTTATAGCTTGTAACACAGGGCTTTTTTTCTTAAAATTGCAGAAAAAACAAAAATATTTCTTCACTATCACGATTTGATAGTCCGCTCTGTTATCCTGGTTACACACAGGAGGATTCAAAATATGAAAACTAATTCTTACTCAAACATAAAGCCAGAAGATTTGGATATGGAACACCTTGAAAAATACGATGTTCTGACATTGATAAGAGCAAGACGCTCTGTATTGCTCAATGATAGCCTTAGAAAACAAATAGATAATAATCTTAAAGAAAGAAATTGCATAAAAGATTTATTAGAATTGGAACAAGCAGAACATGATGCTGAAATTCAGAATATTATTGGCTTGTGTTATTCTAATGGTTTTTGTGGAGTTCAAGAAGACAAAAAGATTGCTTTTGACTGGTTTAAAAAATCTGCTGATCAGGAATATGCTATAGCTCAATATAACTTAGGTAACTCTTATAGCAATGGCATTGACTGTGAAAAAGATGAAAGAAAAGCTTTCGAATGGTATAAGATGTCCGCAGAACAAGGATATAGCTATGCTCAAGCTACTTTAGGCGATTATTATTATCATGGTATAGGCTGTAAAAAAGACGAGAACAAGGCTTTTGTATGGTATAAGAAAGCCGCTGAACAGGGCTATGCTTCAGCTCAAAACAATTTAGGTAAGTGCTATAAAAATGGTTATGGCTGTGAAAAAGATGAGAACAAAGCTTTCGACTGGTTTAAAAAGTCTGCAGAACAGGGGAACTCAGAGGCTCAATTTAATTTAGCTGGATGTTATTTTTTTGGCAGAGGATGTAAGAGCGACGGCTATGAAGAATTTAAATGGTGCAAAAAATCTGCTGAACAAGGCTTCGCTTCAGCTCAATTTCTTTTAGGTAATTGCTACTCAGAAGGTAGGGGGTGTGAGAAAGACGAAAAGAAAGCTTTCGAGTGGTATAAAAAATCAGCAGAACAGGGCTATGCTTCAGCTCAAAACAATTTAGGTACTTTTTATTATAACGGCTACGGTTGTGAGGTAGATAAAAAACAAGCTTTTGAGTGGTTCAAAAAGTCTGCAGAACAGGGAGATGCGGAAGCCCAATTTAATTTAGGTGTCTGTTATAACGAGGGTGATGGTTGTGATAAAGACGAAAAAGAGGCATTCGAGTGGTTCAAAAAGTCCGCAGAACAGGGAAAAGCGGAAGCTCAATTCAATTTAGGTACTTTTTATTATAAAGGCTACGGTTGTGAGGTAGATAAAAAACAAGCTTTTGAGTGGTTAAGAAAATCTGCAGAACAGGGAAATAGAGACGCTCAGCATATTTTGGCACTATGTTATTTACAAGGCAATGGTTGCGAGAAAGATGAAAAACAAGCTTTGAAGTGGGGTAAAAAAGCTGCCGAGCAAGGAGATACAGATTGCCAGACTCTTTTAAGTTCTTTGTACAGTCTTGGTATTGGCTGTAAAGAAGATAAGACAAATGCTTTCAAATGGTGCAAAAAGTCTGCCGAACAAGGAGACACAATGGCTCAATATTTATTAGGCACTTTTTATCAAAATGGCACAGGCTGTGAAAAAGACAAAAAGAAAGCTTTCGAATGGTTTATGAAGTCTGCTAAGCAGGGAAATGCAGAAGCTCAATTAAACATGTGTCTCAGATATATGAATGGTGATGATTGTGAAAAAGACGATAAAAAAGCTTTTGAGTGTTGTAGAAAGGCAGCCGAGCAAGGAAAGCCAAAAGCTCAGTATATTTTAGGCCTTTACTGTATGACTGGTAGAGGATGCGAGCAAGATGAGAGACAAGGTTTTGTGTGGTTAAGAAAAGCTGCTGGGCAGGAATATGAAAATGCTCAATTAGCTTTGGGTATCTGCTATGAAAACGGTAACGGCTGTGAAAAAGACGAAAAGAAAGCTTTCGAATGGTTAATGAAGTCAGCAGAACATGGAAATACGGAAGCTCAGTTTAAATTGGCACTACATTATTTAAGTGGTGACGGTTGCAAAAAAGACGAAAAGAAAGCTTTTGAGTGGATTAAAAAGGCGGCCGAGCAAGGAAAGCCAAATGCTCAGACTGTTTTAGCTTGTTGCTACGCGCTTGGCATTGGTTGTGAGCAAGATGCACAGAAAACTTTTGTGTGGTTAAGAAAATCTGCCGTACAGGGATATGAAACAGCTCAATATTCTTTGGCTCTTTGTTATGAAACCGGCGACGGCTGTGAAAAAGACGAAAAGAAAGCTTTTGAGTGGTACAAAAAGGCTTCTGAAAATGGAAATGAAGAAGCGACCCAATGGTTGAAAAATAGAGTTATGCAGCAAAAATAGTACTGCTTAATCTAGATAATTTCTGGAATGCATTGAAATACGAGATTAGTCTAATATAAAAAGGAGAACAAAATATGATTAACAATAGCGAAAAAAATCAAAATGTAGCTCTTATTCAAGAAGAACAAGCTATGAACACACTTTCTGATGAAGAACTTTTTGCGGTTTCTGATTCGCTTATTGAGCAGAATCTTGAAGCATATAAGGAGCTGGCATCATGATATTTTTAACACCGTCTCAGGCACTCAAAATACACGAATCGCTTGTTAAAAAAACTGGTGGAATGAACGGAGTCCGTGACGAAAAACTGTTTGATTCCGCTTTGTGCACGCCGTTTCAACAATTCAGCGGCAGTGCGCTCTATCCCGATCTTTTCGACAAGGCTTCTCAATTGTGCTACGGCTTGATTGAAAATCATCCGTTTTTAGACGCAAACAAAAGAACCGGCGTGCATCTGGCTTTGCTCTTTTTAAAGCTCAACGGAGAAGAACTCGCATATACACAGAAAGACTTAGCCGAATTTGGCTGGGCAATTGCAGCTGGCAAAAAAACAAAAGATCAGATCAAAGCCTGGCTGTTACAGCACCGTATTTCTGGTGAATAAGAGATAGGGCAAATGCAGATGCTCAAGTAGCTTTAGTTAATTGCTACTATGCAGGAAGCGTCTGTAAGAA
>JAEEGL013869250.1_pt1 | contig 27815 bp, 26 predicted proteins | sample 9134231 | NCBI WGS metagenome assembly JAEEGL01 (sample SAMN16246548, study PRJNA631951) | gut metagenome | biome: gut microbiome; feature: rumen; material: fiber-attached | host: Bos | place: Iran: Karaj | collected 2018-10
CCGAGCGCGTCGCAGTTGTCCTCGATGAGCCAGAGTCCGTGCCGGTCCGCAAACGCCTTCACGGCCGAAAGATCGAAAGGATTTCCGAGCGTATGCGCGATCATGACCGCCTTCGTTTTTTCGGACAGCGCGCCCTCGAGCAATGCCGTGTCAATGTTGTACTCCGGCAGTTTCACGTCGACGAAGACCGGCACCGCACCGTACTGGACGATCGGCGCCACCGTCGTCGGAAAGCCCGCCGCCACGGTGATGACTTCGTCGCCGCGCCTGACCTGACGTTCCTTAAGAAGCGGCGATGTCAGAGCCATAAATGCCAGAAGGTTTGCGGAGGAGCCCGAATTCACGACGCTGACGTACCTGACGCCGAGATAGGAACCGAGTTTCTTTTCGAACGTTTCCGAATAGCGCCCCGCCGTCAGCCAGAACTCCAGAGACGAGTCCGCGAGATTCACCATCTCCTCCTCGTCGTACACGCGGGCCGCGTACGGGATCCGGTCGCCTTCCTCAAACTCCTTTTTCGGAAGGTGATAGGTCCGGCAATACGCCGCGACTTCTTCCAGTATCTTTTTTCTCGCTTCCGCTTCGCTCATTCCTTCAAACATATTCATCCTCACACGGTGATTTCCGGCTGTCTTTCACTGATTCAGAGAAAAGTATTCCCGGATCTGACGCTCCATGACGCCGACCGGATCCTTCGACTTTTCAAATTCCACGGTCTTTTCGACCGCCGTTTTCGCGTCCCAAGCCGGAACCCAGCCGAAGGCATCCCGGATCTTCGAACTGTCCAGTTTCAGAAGCCCGGCTTCGTGCGGACCGCCTTCGTACGCATTTTCCCACGTAAAACTCTCTCCCCATGCATTCCGGAACAGATCAGCCATGTCGCCGGTCCTGAGTTCGTTCTTCGGATCCGGACCGACGTTGTACGCACCTGCCGCCGCAGGATCTTCCCACGTCTTTTCGGCAATGAGAAGATAGGCGGAAAGCGGTTCCAGCACGTGCTGGTACGGCCTCGTGGAATAGGGATTCCGGACTTTTAACGAAATGCCGGCTTTCGCTGCGCGGACGCAATCCGGCAGGATCCGGTCGGGGCTGTAGTCGCCGCCGCCGATCACGTTCCCGGCGCGGGCCGTCGAGACCGCGACGCCGCGTTCGTTCAGAAACGAGCGCTTGTAGGCATGCGTCACGAGTTCCGAGCAACTCTTGGAATTCGAATAGGGATCGTATCCGTCCAGCCGGTCTTCTTCCGAATAGGGACGGAGCACTTCCAGATTGTCGTACACCTTATCCGTCGTCACGTTCACTGCCACACGGACGGACGGCGTGTTCCGGATGCATTCCAGGACGTTCACGGTCCCCATCACGTTCGTTTCATAGGTCCGGACGGGCTCCCGGTAGGAGATCCTGACGATGGGCTGAGCGGCGAGATGGAACACGATCTCCGGCTGAAACTCATCGAACACCGCCTGAAGATGCGTAAGATCCCGGACGTCGCCGGTCACGGAGCGGAGACCCGGGGTCCCATCCAGTTCCGCGATCTCAAAGAGCGACGGCTCCGTTTCCGGGGCAAGCGCATAGCCGCAGACCTCGGCACCGGCCATCAGCAGGATCTTTGTGAGATAGCTGCCTTTGAAGCCCGTATGTCCGGTGACGAGCACCTTTTTGCCAGAAAAAAAGTCCAAATGATTCATCTTATATTTCTCCGCATCCGTTTTCCGAAAGCGTTTCGATCTTTTCCCAGATCGCGCCGATCCCCTCTTTCTTCTCCGCCGAAACCGGCAGAAAAACCGTTTCCTTCGGGCAGGTCACGGCCTTCCGGATCACGTTCTGCATCTTCGCCTGTTCGTTCTTCGAAAGCTTGTCCGCTTTCGTCAGGACCACGGTAAACGGAATGCCTTTCGCTTCCAGCCAGCTTACGGCCGCGAGGTCATTGGCGCCCGGTTCGTGCCGCATGTCGATGAGCAGAAACACCTGTTTCAGCATCGCGGAGCCCGTAAGATACCTTTCGGTCATCTTCTTCCACTGTTCCCGCGTCTTTTCCGACACCTTCGCGTAGCCGTAGCCCGGAAGATCCACGAGATACAGGCTCCCGTTCACGTTGTAATAATTCACGGTCGCGGTCTTTCCGGGCTCCGACGAAATGCGCGCGTAAGACTTCCGTCCGATGAGCGCATTGAGGAGCGATGACTTTCCGACGTTCGACTTTCCGTAAAACGCGAACTCCGGCAATGCATTCTTCGGAAGAACGCTGGTAATGCCGGCGACGGTTTCCAGTTGTACGTTTTTTACGATCATCGGTCTCCCCGGAAAAAGGCCATAAACACCCCTTTACACAGTTAATATATTATCACAAAATAGTCATCAAGGCAAGATGAAAAAGGTATATGAAAAACCCGCCCGGAACCGGCAGGGTTCACGGGCGGGCCGCATTCTTTCTTCTTTTGTCTTCCGCGGATCAGACGGCTTCGTCCTTTCTTTCCGCCCTTCTCGGTTTGATGGGTTCCTCGCTCTTGCGCTCCGCCCTTCTCGGCTTCACGACGGCTTCGCCTTTGCCTTCCACAAGGTCCTTCGTGATGACGCAGATCCCGGCGTTGTCGTCGGACGGCAGACGGTACATGATTTCGCTCATGACGTCTTCCAGGATCGAACGGAGGCCTCTTGCACCGGTCTTCAGCGCGATCGCCTTTTTCGCGATCGCTTCCAGCGCTTCCTCTTCAAACTCCAGCTTGACCTCGTCCATGTCGAGAAGCGCCTGATACTGCTTGATGAGCGCGTTCTTCGGCTCTTTCAGAATGCGGACGAGAGATGCTTCGTCGAGAAGATCCAATGAGACGACGACGGGGACACGGCCGACGAATTCGGGAATGATGCCGAACTTGACGAGGTCCTCCGGCATGACCTGCTTCAACAGGGCATTGATGTCGGTCTCGTTCTTGTTCACGACTTTCGAATTGAATCCGATGGAGCCGGCTTCCTGTCTCGCTTCGACGATTTTTTCCAGGCCGTCGAACGCGCCGCCGACGATGAACAGAATGTTCGTCGTATTGATCGGGATGCACTCCTGCTGCGGATGCTTTCTACCGCCCTGCGGAGGAACGTTCGCATTGGTCCCCTCAATGATCTTCAAAAGTGCCTGCTGGACGCCCTCGCCGGACACGTCGCGGGTAATGGAAACGTTCTCGCCCTTCTTCGAGATCTTATCGATCTCGTCGATGTAGATGATGCCCGTTTCCGCGCGGTTTAAGTCGAACTCCGCCGCCTGGATGATCTTTAAGAGGATCGTCTCAACGTCCTCGCCGACGTATCCCGCTTCGGTGAGACTCGTGGCGTCCGCGATCGCGAACGGCACGTTCAGTATCCTTGCGAGCGTCTGGGCAAGATATGTTTTTCCGGAGCCCGTCGGGCCGATCATCATGACGTTGCTCTTCTGGATCTCCACCCCGTCGGAGGATTTCCTGAGCACGCGCTTGTAATGATTGTACACGGCCACCGCCAGTGCCTTCTTCGCCTCGTCCTGTCCGATGACGTATTCGTCGAGGCGCGCCTTGATCTCCATCGGCTTCAAGAGCTGGATGCCGAGGTCGCCGTCCGGTTCGCGGGGGATATATTTGTCTTCCCGGATGACTTCCTCGCAGAGCGCCACGCACTCGTCGCAGATGTAGGTCCCGCGCGTTCTTCCGGCGATCAGTTTTTTCACCTGTCCCTGGCTTCTTCCGCAGAAGGAACAACGGAACTGGGTCGAATCCTTATTAGCCATAAATACTCCATTCAAACTTTGGCAGACCCTTTACCGGGGCCTGCCACACGTTCAGTGTTTCTCAATGATCTCGTCGACGAGACCGTATTCCTTTGCTTCTTCCGCGGTCATCCAGAAATCACGGTCGGTGTCGCGGTTGATGGTTTCAATGTCCTGTCCGGTGAATCCGGCGAGAAGATTGTTCATCTTTTTCCGGATGCGCAGGATGTGTTCGGCCGCGATCTGGATCTCGGTCGCCTGGCCCTGTGCGCCGCCCATCGGCTGATGGATCAGCACTTCGGAGTTCGGCAATGCATAACGCTTGCCATTGGCACCGCCCGCTAAGAGGAAGGCGCCCATCGAAGCCGCCATGCCGACGCAGATCGTCGAGACGTCGCATTTCACGTACTGCATCGTGTCGTAGATCGCCATGCCTGCGGAAATGGATCCGCCGGGGCTGTTGATGTAGAGGCTGATGTCCTTGCCGGGGTCCTCGGACTCCAGGAACAACAGCTGCGCGACCACGAGGCCTGCCGTGACGTCGTTCACTTCGTCGTTCAGGAAAATGATCCGCTCTTTCAGAAGACGGGAGTAGATGTCGAACGCTCGCTCGCCGCGGTTGGTTTCCTCAATGACTGTCGGGACTAAACTCATATACACCTCCAATGTTTACTTCGCAATCAGATCCAGCGCCTTTTCGATCGCCAGATTCTCTTTCATGTTTTCCTTTTCCTTGTCGGAGATCAGTTCTCTGATCTTCTCGACTTCCATCTGATAGGCGTTCGCCATCTGCTCGAATTCCTTCTCAAGGTCCTCTTCGGTGACTTCCACCTTCTCTTCCTTCGCGATCGCTTCGAGCACCAGCGAACTCTTGATCTGCTGCTCCGCGCGCTCCTTGAAGGAATCCTTCAGCTGGTCGATCGTCTGGCCGGAGAACTTCATGTACATGTCGAGGTTCAGACCCTGCATCTGAAGTCTCTGGGCGTAATCGTTGACCATCTGCTCGCACTGCATTTCGATCATTTCCTTCGGAACGTCCATCTTCGCGTTCTCGACGGCCTTCTTTAAGATCTCCTCGCGGCGCTCATTGTCCAGCCCCTTCTGCTTCTTCTCTAACAGGTTCTTCTTCACGTCGGCCTTGTACTCGTCCATGGTCTCGAACTCGGAGACTTCGCTCGCGAACTCGTCGTCGAGCGCCGGCAGTTCCTTCTTCTTGATGCCGTTGATCTTCACCTTGAACATGGCGGGCTTTCCGGCCAGTTCCGGCGCATGATACTCGGCCGGGAAGGTCACGTTCACTTCGCACTCCTCGCCGATGTTCTTGCCGATCAGCTGCTCTTCGAATGTGTCAATGAACGAATGGGAACCGATCGTCAGTTCGTGGTTCTCGCCCTTGCCGCCCTCGAACGCCTTGCCGCCTTCAAAACCTTCGTAATCGATGACCGCGATGTCGCCTTCCTCGACGGCTCTGTCTTCCACGGTCACCATCCGGCTGTTCTGCTCCTGGACGCGCTTCAGTTCCGCATCGATCTCTTCATCAGTGACTTCCGCGGTCTTCTTCTCGACCTTGAATCCCTTGTACTTGCCGAGTTCGACGGCCGGCTTCGTCGCGACCTTCGCGGTAAAGACGAACGGCTGGCCCTTGCCCATGCTCGTCACGTCGATCTCCGGACGGGAAACGATCGAGATCGCCTTCACTTCCTCATCTTCCAATGCGGTATAATAAGCGGACTGGATCAGCTCGTTCGCAGCATCTTCGTAGAACACGCCTTCGCCGTAGATCTTCTCGATCATGGCCCGGGGCGCCTTGCCCTTCCGGAACCCGGCCAGCTGAATGCGGTTCTTATTTTTCAGATACGCCTGCTGCACCGCCGCTTCGAATTCCTCGGCCGTGCTTTCGATCGTAAGAAGCGCGTAATTGCCTTCCAGTTTTTCCACCTTAACGCTCATGTTGTATTTCCTCCAATGCTTGTTTTCGTATTCGAAACTTATGTATTATATCAAACCTGCCTGCATTTTGCAAGTTCGTTTTCGAGCGCTCCCAGGAGTTCCGCTTCCGGAACTTTCCGGAGGATCTTTCCTTTTTTCAGGAGCAATCCCTCTTTGTCGCCGCCGCAGATCGCAAGATCCGCTTCCCTCGCCTCTCCGGGTCCGTTCACGACGCAGCCCATGACCGCGACCTTGAGGTCCAGCTCCCGATACCGCTCCGTCATTGCCTCGACCTTCGAAGCGAGCGAAATGAGATCGATCTTCGTCCTTCCGCAGGTCGGGCAGGACACGACTTCGATGCCGCCGTTCCTCAGCCCGAGTGTTTTCAGGATCAGCTTCGCGGTCTTCACTTCCTCGACGGGGTCTCCGGTCAAAGAAACGCGGACGGTGTCGCCGATGCCTTTTTCAAGGATCAGTCCGAGACCGATCGAGGATTTCACGGTGCCGGAAAACAACGTTCCCGCCTCGGTGATGCCTACGTGCAGGGGATACCCGCACCTTTCGGCAATGAGTTCGTGCGCCCGGACGGCCGTCATGACGTCCGACGACTTGATGCTGACGACGATCCGGTCATAGCCGGCCTCTTCGATCATGTGCACCTTGTCCAGCGCAGAATCCACGAGTCCTTCCGGCGTCACGTGTCCGTCCCGTTCAAGATAGACTTTCTCGAGGGAACCGGAATTCACGCCGACCCGGATCGGAACGTTTCTCTCCCGGCAGGCGCTCACCACGGAAAGAACGCGGTCCGGTCCGCCGATGTTTCCGGGATTGATCCGGATCTTGTCCGCGCCGTGTTCCACGGCCAGGATCGCCATCCGGTAATCGAAATGCACGTCCGCGACGAGCGGGATGTGGATCCGCTTTTTGATCTCGGAAAACGCTTCCGCCGCCTCGCGGTTCGGTACCGTGGAACGCACGATCTCGCAGCCTGCGTCTTCGAGTCTTAAGATCTCCGCCACGGTCGCGTCGACGTCTTCCGTTCTCGTATTCGTCATGGATTGGATGAGGACCGGGTTTCCTCCCCCGATCACTCTGTCGCCGATCCCGATGACTTTTGTATGATCTCTGTACATCAGAAGAACACCTTTCGAATGTCGTTAAAGAAGACGGCCACCATCAAAAGCAGCAGCAGTGCGAAACCGATCAGCGTCACGATCCCTTCGTGCTTTTTCGGGACCGGTTTCCCTCGGATCGCCTCGATGAAGAGGAAAATCAGCCGGCCGCCGTCGAGTCCCGGGATCGGAAGCAGATTCATGACCCCGAGGTTTGCGGAGATCAGTATCGTAAAACTGATGAGGTTGACCAGCACCCAGTAGACCTTCGTCCAGAAGGGTTCCCCCTGCGTATCCGCGTCCACGCCTTCCACGATCTCGTTCACCATTCCGGCCATCCCGACCGGTCCGGAAAGGTCATTGAACGAGGCTTTCCCGGTGACGAGCATTCCGAGCGACTTGATGACGACCCCGGTATTGTAACAGAATTCGTACCAGCCGAATTTCAGGACTTCGCCGATGTTCAGGTGCTCCTGCCGCCCTTTCGACATGATGCCGATGAGGTACCGGCCGTCCTCCTCGCTGTAGCGCGGCGTCAGCGTCGTCGTCTTCGTTTCGCCGTTCCGGACGTACGTGACTTCCAGCGTCTCTCCCGAGTGCATTGCCATATACAGCGTGATGTCCTCGAATAGGTGCACCGAAGTGTGATCCAGTTTCGTGATGACGTCGCCGGTACGAAGGCCTGCTTCTTCCGAAGGATAGCCTTTGGCAATGCCCCCGAGTTCCGTCGTCGTGACGCCGACCATTGCGACGAACACCAGCGCAAGAATCATCGCCAGGATGAAATTGAAGGCGGGGCCTGCGGCAATGACCAGTATCCGGATCCAGACGCTCTTTTTGTTGAACGCGTGTTCATCGTCTCCGACGTCCGTTTCCGGTCCGGCGGCAGGATCGCTCTCCTTTTCTTCCGGAACGGCAGCAGCCTCAGTGGGTTCCGGTTCCGTTTCCGGCACGGAAGGCTCCACGCCTTCGACGTTCGTCACGACGGCTTTTTCCGCCATCGTTTTCCGCTCTTTTCCGCTTTTCGAACCGGAAAGCGCGTCCTCCGCCAGAAACGATTCGTCTCCCTGCATCAGGCAGTATCCGCCGAACGGGATCCATTTTACGGAATAACGCGTTCCCTTCCGGACGAACGAGAACATCCGCGGGCCCAAGCCGATGGAGAATTCCACGACTCCGACTTTATGACGCTTCGCGGCCAGAAAATGACCGAACTCGTGAATGAAGATCACGAGACCGATGATCAATATGAACGCAATGATACTGACTACTTTAGACAATTCAGCGCCTCTCTCGTTTCCCGCTCCGTTTCAAAGACCTCTTCTAATATAGGGGCCTCGATGTACCGAATTCGGGACAATGCATACTCGATCCGGTCAATGATTTCCGTAAAACCTGATTCTCCGTTCAAAAACTTCGCGACGGCATATTCGTTCGCCGCATTGAATACGGTCGGGGCATTGCCGCCCTTCTTTCCGGCCTCGTATGCGATTTTCAGTCCCCGGAACACGTCGGTATCCGGCGTCCGGAGACGAAGATCTTTCAGTTTGTTAAAATCAAGCGACGGCAGGGACAGCGGCCGTCTCGCAGGATAGGTCAGGGCATACAGGATCGCGAGACGCATATCGGGTACGGACAATTCCGCCTTTACCGCGCCGTCGGCAAATTCCACCATGGAGTGGATCGTGGACGTCGGCTCGACGAGCACTTCGATCTTTTCATAGGGCACGCCGAACAGCCAGTGCGCCTCCATGACTTCCAGCCCCTTATTGACAAGCGACGCCGAATCGACCGTCACCTTTTTTCCCATGGACCAGTTCGGGTGATGCAGCGTTTCTTCGAGTGTCACGTGCCGAAGCTGCTCTTTCGTGTATCCGTAGAAAGGGCCGCCGGAAGCGGTGAGCAAGATCCGGCGTACCGGTGATCGTTCCTCTCCGTGCAGGCATTGGAAGATCGCGGAATGTTCCGAATCCACCGGAAGCAGACGGACGCCTTTTTCCCGGACGAGCGGCAGAATGAGGTGTCCCGCCGTCACGAGCGTCTCCTTGTTCGCGATCGCAATGTCCTTGCCGGCTTTGATCGCTTCGATCGTCGGACGGATGCCGATCATGCCGACGACGGCGCCGAGAACGACTTCCGCGGATGGCAGAACGGCGGCCTCGATGAGACCTTCCATTCCGGATACGACGCGGATGCCGGTGTCCTTCAGCCGGACCGCCAGCGTTTTCGCGGCATCTTCCTCATAAACCGCCACAAGCTCGGGAGTGAACTCCCGGGCCTGTTTCTCCAATAAGTCTATATTCCGGTTCGCGGCGAGCGATACCGCCTTGAAATCCGGGTTTTCTCTGATGACCGAGAGCGTTTGGGTCCCGATGGAACCCGTCGCGCCGAGTACGGCAATGTGTTTCATAAACTCACCTTGGGATCCCGATCATCTCCGATCAGAGATTCAGGATCCGAAACAGTTTCAATACGAGAAGGCACTCATAATAGACGATCGGCGCCACGAACAGGACCGAGTCAAACCGGTCCAGCACGCCGCCGTGTCCGGGGATCAGATTCGAATAATCCTTGATGCCGTGATGCCGTTTGAACGCGGACGCCGCCAGGTCGCCGAACACCGAAAAGACCGCCACGGACGCCGCAAGGATCGGGCAGATGAGCCACGGGTACGGCAGGTCCGAAAAAGTGCTGATGACGAGCCCGTATCCGAGTCCGATGAGCACCGCGCCGAGAATGCCGCCGACGACGCCCTCCCATGTTTTCTTCGGGCTGATCGGCGTCGGCAGGTGATGCTTGCCGAACAGTGATCCGAACAACCATGCAAAGACGTCGGAGACCCAGGAGCCGGCGAAAATGATCAGCGTCAGATAGACGCCGTGCTCCAGATTCCGCGTCAGATATAAGAACGATGACAGGATCACGGGATAGGTGAGGCCGAAAAACGAGGCCAGGGCCTGTTCCGCCTTCCGCTTCCCGAACTTGAGAACGTGCAGAATCATCAGAAGGAGGAAGGCCGCGACGAAAAGCGGGATCAGAAAGCGCTTATAATTAAAATACAGCAGTGCAAAGAACCCGGCCGTCGTCACGTAGCCGACGATCCCTTCCGCACTCTTCTGCAGGTCGTACAGCTTGTAAAACTCGTAAAGTCCTCCGAACGCAATGCATGCGGTAAACAGGAGCCAGGCGATCCCGCCGATGATCTCCGTGGAGAAAAGCAGTACGGCCAAAACGATGCCTGAAATGATCCTCTGCTTCGTGTTCTTCTGATCCATTTTTCTGGGTTCTGTCATTGCCCCGATCCGCCGTTCCTGTTCTTATTTCGCGTCCCCGAATCTGCGGTTCCGCTTTCCGTAGGCCTCAACGGCCTTTTCCAGATCCTCCTTCGTGAAGTCCGGCCACAGCACGTCCGTCACGTAGATCTCTGCATAAGCGATCTGCCAGAGAAGGAAATTCGAGATCCGAAGTTCCCCGCCGGTACGGATGAGAAGATCCGGATCCGGCATATACGCCGTGTCGAGTTCTCCGGAAATCGTCTCTTCCGTGATCGTGTCCGGAGAAAGTTCTCCCTGCTTCGCCTTTTCGGCGATCTTCTTTACCGCGCGCCGGATGTCGTCCCTGCCGCCGTAGTTTACGGCGATCGTGAACGTCAGGCCGTGGTTGTCCTTCGTTTCTTCTTCCAGACGGTCCATCATTTCGATGATGTCCGGCTCGAACCGGCTCCGGTCTCCGATCATGCGGACGACCGCGTCGTTTTCTCTGGCAATGACCCGAAGCCGCTTCATGTAATAGCGGAACAAGGTCATCAGACTGGAAACTTCCTCTTCGCTCCGTTTCCAGTTTTCCGTGGAAAACGCGTAGACCGTCAGATACTCGATCCCGAGTTCCCCCGCGTGAAACACGGTCTCCTCGACCACTCTCGAACCTTCCTTGTGACCCATGGTCCGCGGAAGTCCCCGTTTTTTTGCCCAGCGTCCGTTCCCATCCAGAATGATGGCAACGTGACGCGGGATCTTTCTTTCCTCAGCCATGATCTGCTTCCATTCCCGATCCGAAGGTTTCTCCGGCATTACACCGTCGTGATTTCCTTCGCCTTCTTCTCGGTCTCCTCGTCGATTTCCTTGATGAAGCGGTCCGTGGCTTTCTGGATCTTCACCTCCAGATCCTTCTCATCGTCCTCGGTGATCTCGGAAGCCTTCTGCATCTTCTTTATTTCTTCCATCGCGTCGCGGCGGATGTTCCGGACTGCGACCTTCGCATTTTCGGCCTTCTTCTTGCAATCCTTCACGAGTTCCTGACGGCGTTCACCGGTAAGTTCCGGAAACACGAGCCGGATCGACTGGCCGTCGTCAGAAGGCGTGATGCCGATGTCGGAAGCCAGGATCGCCTTGTTGATCTCTTTGATGAGCGTTTTGTCCCACGGCTGAATGAGGATCATTCTCGCCTCGGGGACGGAAATGTTCGCGACCTGCTGCAGCGGCGTCGGCGCCCCGTAATACGAAACGGAAATCTTTTCCAGCAATTTCGGATTTGCTCTGCCCGCGCGGATCATGCTGAAATCATAAGCCAGCGCGTTCAGCGTCTTCTGCATTTTTTCTTCGGTTCTTTCCAATACCTGTTCCATCGTCTTCCTCCTTCTATCAGTTCATCTTCGGCGTTTTACGCCTCAGTCCTTCGTCACTCTCGTGCCGATCCCTTCACCCTTCAATGCATTCCGGATGCTGTTCTCTTTTCTGAGATCGAACACCGCCAATGCCACGCCGTTCTCTTCGCACATGACCGAAGCCGTCCGGTCAATGACGCCCAGTCTCCGGTCCACGACCTCGTGGATCGAGACCACGTCGTATTTCTTCGCTTCCGGATGCTTCGCCGGATCCATATCGTACACGCCGTCGATGTTTTTCGCCAGCAGGATCTCGTCGACGTCCAGTTCGAGGGCGCGAAGCACGATCCCCGTGTCCGTGGAAAAATACGGATGTCCGGTGCCGCCTGCGAAGAAGCAGACCTTTCCGTCCGCAAGCGCTTTCACCGCGCGGTCCTTCGAAAACAGCACGGTCATGGCTCCGACTTCAAACGGCGTGAAGATCTCAGTCGCCAGACCTTCCGAACGGAACACCTCCGAGACGTAAATGCAATTCATGACGGTCGCAAGCATGCCGATCTGGTCGGACTTCGTCCGGTCGATCTCGGTACCGGTCCGGCCTCTCCACAGGTTTCCGCCGCCGATGACGATGCCGACCTGAACCCCCTGATCCGCGCACTCTTTCACCTGGCGCGCCACATCCTGCACGAGCGGCAGGGAATAGCCGCCTTTCTCCTTGTCAGAAAGCGCTTCCCCCGACAGTTTCAAAAGAACTCTTCGTTTCGCCATGATCATCCTTTCCCGAAGCGGCTTGCATTGCCGGTTCGCCCTCTTTACCCATTATCATATATATTATACACAGTTTCGAGGTTTCGTCAATCAAAATCCGAATTGCTCTCCCGCTGCCGTACCGTGCTGAGCCAAACTGCACTCTCCCCGAAGAAAACAGTGTTCCGGGCGATCACGGTCTTTTCCGCCAGGGCGAACTGCTCTGCGGTGTTGGGATGCGGAACGAAGCAGTCGCTCCAGGAGGAAACGTCTACCCGGAGACGGCAGCCTTTCTTCACGCAAAACGCCGCCGGCTGTGAAAGAACGGAGATCTTGATCTGCTCCCCGGCGCGGTAGTCCGGGTCAGCATGCAGCAGCGAGGTCGCCGCATCCGCGAGATTGTACGCTTTCCCGTCTTCGACGAGATACAGCCGGAACACGAAGGCGGTATCACTGCAGTCGGAAGACACTTCCGCATCGAAACGAACCGGACCGAAAAAGGACACGGCGCTTTCAAAGGGTGCGCTGAGAAACGACAGGACGTCGCCGCCTCTCTCTTCTTCGTCCGGTACGTACATATAGTCGTGTTTGTCGTGGTGTTTCGGGTGATCCGGGTCGTAGAGATAAGAACGGCTGCCGCCGGAGGGGCTCGTCCGTTCCATGCGGCCGTCCTCCGTAAGGAAAAACGGCAGATCCGGCGCATTTTCGTAAGGACTTTTTGCATCATGCCAGCGGTCCTCGCCGATCGAATAATAGCGGAAAGTACCGGGAGAAGCGTAAGGGTAAGGCACGCCCAGCCGGATATGATCAAAGAACGCGCCCTCCCGGTCTTCGGGGAGTTTCCCTGCCGGGAAGGGATAGACGTTGCCTTCCTTCTCCTGCAGGGCATGGCCGAAGGGTGACATGAGAAAACAGGACTTTTCCCGGGTTTCCGCCGGCAGATCGTACCACATCCGGCACATTCCGTAACAATAATAGTCAAACCAGCCGCCGGTCATCAGCACCGGGACTTCGAGTTTCTCCATGACGCCGTTCCCGGGAAAGTTTTTCCAGAACGCATCGTACCGGTCGTGCAGTAATTGCTCCGTGAACGCCGGAAACTCCTCTCCCGTGGCGCGAATCATCATGTCTCTGTAGGGGCGGACGTAGATTTCCTCGTTTGATGCGATCTTCGGCCGGTGCGCACTCATCATGGAAAGATACCACGCGAAATAACCGAAGGCCCGGCTCATTCCGTTGAAATAATGCCGGTGATACAGACTCTCCGTCTGCACGGAAAGCGCGAATCCGCGAAGGTCCGGAACGGGATCGTTTAAGAGCATCAGCAGTACGGAAGCCGTATAACTGCCGCCTCGGAAAAAAAGTTCGCCGTTGTAATGCGGCAGAGTGCGGACCCATTCGAGCGTCTCCAGCCCGTCACGCCGCTCTTCATCAGCATAAGGGACGCAGATCCCCTCGCTCCCGCTCCGCCCACGGCAATGCTGCAATACGATCGCGTAGCCGCGCCGGATGAGGCCGTTCTTTTCATACCGGGCAAGGATCTCCTCCGTCACGGTCGTTTCCTTCTCGTAAGGCGTTCGCATGAAGACCGTCGGGCATTTGCCGGCATGCGGCAAAACGACGCGGGTATACAGGCGCACGCCGTCGGACATCGGAAGAAACACGTCTTTGATCTCGATCACGGTGAGCCTCTCTTTCGTTGGATGCGCGGCAATGAACCGTTTGGTTCACTCCGTGGTGATGAACCGGACTTCGTATGGATCCACGACGGTGCCGCCGGATTTGATCGTCTTCGCGACCGGCATGCGGCGCGTGTTCACGAAAGTCACATCGAAGCTCTGCACGCTGTCTTCGTAATACATGTTCAGCGTCAGGCCGCCGTTGACCTCGCAGTTTTCAAAAAGCGCCTCCACGTGCCCCGGATTCTTGTGGGACAGGGTCTGCAGCCGGATCACGCGGACGTTGGTGTCGTCCGTCGCGTGGATGTGGCAGTTCCGTAAAATCAGCCGGCCGTCCCCGGGCGTTCCCGGATTGTGGCCGTAGTAGGCGGAATGGTCGCCGTACCCGTTGAAAAAGATCTCGCAGTCCTCGAACGTATGCGTGGCGTCATTGTCGATGCCGAAGCCGATCGTATTGTTGAATCCGAGCAGCAGCCCGTCGGCATTTTTCTCGCTCATCCGGTACTCAAAGCGGCAGTTCTTGTACAGCTGCTCCGATCCGGGATATTTGTTGTGGTCGTCGTTATGCAGGCAGTACCTGCAATTCTGTCCGATGACCTCGACGTTGTAGACCTCAACGTTTCCATAGATGTTCAACGGGCTCCAGGTCCGGCTCGCGCCGTAGGTGATCTCGTTCTTTCCGGGCGTAAAGGTAAGCGTCACCTTGCCGAGGCCGACGATCCTCGTGTGGTTCGGGACGAAGGCATTGTAAAGGCCGAAATAATCCGGCGACTGAACGTCGTCCGGCGGGATGACCAGGGTCCCCCGCTCCACTTCCGCCATATACTCGGCGAACATGTCGTAGGTGCCTTCTTCGATGAAGATGGTCTTCTCGTTTTCATTGCCGGCCAGGTCCAGCAACAGCTCCGTGAACGAAGCATACCCCTTCGATCCGACGTAATAGATCTCGCCTTTCGCGAGCGCTTCGGGATCCGTCGATTCCATTTCCGTTTCCTCCTCCGTCTCCGTTTCGGACAATGACTCTTCCGTGGAAGTCACCTCAGCCGTTTCCGAATTCACGGGCGGTTCCGTCGAGCTCCCGCCCGCCTGCTGACAAGCTGACAAAAGCAGGATCAGTCCAAGCGCAAGTCCCCACCATACGCGTCTTTTCATCCGATGACCTCCTTCAGGCGTTTCCTATCCGCCGCCGGTTTCATTATCGCGCATCATGGCGTTTTCGTCAAGACGTTCGCCGAAAACGTTTCCACTTGAAATGGTGCGGAATATGTGCTACACTTTTCCTAGTTTTTGAAGAATCGAGGTGGATTTATGTCCGGACATTCCAAATTTGCGAACATCAAACACAAGAAAGAAAAGAACGACGCGGCGAAGGGAAAGATCTTCACGATCATCGGACGCGAAATCGCAGTCGCCGTAAAGGAAGGCGGCCCGGATCCCGCGAACAACTCGAAGCTCGCGACCGTCGTTGCAAAGGCGAAAGCCAATAACATGCCGAACGACACCATTGACCGCTCCATCAAGAAAGCGGCCGGCGATGCCAATGCGGCGAACTATGAGTCGATCACTTACGAAGGCTACGGGCCGAGCGGCACGGCGATCATCGTCGAGACCCTGACGGACAACCGGAACCGTACCGCGGCAAACGTCCGTGCGGCGTTCTCGAAGGGGAACGGCAATCTGGGACCGAACGGCTGCGTGTCCTTCTCTTTTGACAAGAAGGGCCAGATCATCATTGACCGGGAAGAATGCGAAATGGACGCGGACGACCTCATGATGCTTGCGCTGGACGCCGGCGCGGCGGACTTTACCGAGGAAGAGGACTCCTTCGAGATCCTGACCGAGCCAGACGACTTCCCCGCCGTCTACGACGCGCTCACGAAGGAAGGTCTGCCGATCGCTTCCGGCGAAGTCACGATGATCCCCCAGACCTGGGTGACCCTGACTGACGCGAACGACATCAAGATGATCCGCCGGATCCTCGACATGCTGGACGAGGACGACGACGTGCAGAACGTATATCACAACTGGGAGAACGAGGAAGAATAAACCGTTTTCAGAGACAGCGGTCACAAAACTACGGAGCCGGTGCTTTTTGGGCATCGGCTCCGTAATTTTTCATGACTGCTGACTTGCGTCAGATTTCTCGTCAGTTCATCTTCCCGGCGTTCGGATCGGGCGTGAAGATCGACTCCGCCTGCTCGTCCGTCAAGTCAATGCCGAAGACGGTCTTATAATACTCTTTCGTGTAGTCCGTGATGTTCACGTCCTTCATCGCTTCCGGATAAGCGGCTTTCGCAAGCCAGAGCAATGCGATCGGCGAATCCACGCCGGAAGTGTAGCTCCGGTACATGCCGAGCGGCATCTTGTAAACGCGCTGGTTCTTCACGGCGTCCACGCTGGACCAGTCATATTCGCCCACCGTATTGTTGTAAATGTCGTCCGCCGTCGCGGTCGTGAAGTTCGTGACGAAGATGATCGTCGGATCCCACTCGTAGATCTGCTCCATGTTCGTCGGCAAGGAATTCGCCTCCGTCTTTTCGGACACGACGTTCGTGAGTCCGATGGCCTTCGACCACCAGGAGCCGAACGAAGGATTGCCGTTTACGAGGATCTGCTCTGCCGTATACTGGAACAGGAACATCACGCGCTCGTCTTTGGAAGCCACGTCCTTCAGCTTTTCGTCAACGAGCTTCTGCACCCGCTCGCCGTATTCCTGCACGACCGCGTACTTTTCATTGCCCTCAAAGATCTGATCGAGCGTCAGGATCCACTGATTCAGGGTCTCCAATGCGTCGTATCCCCACTTGCCGGCGGAAATGCCAAACGCCGTGAGGCCCGCGCCGGTCACTTCTTCGTAAAGCGTCTTGTTTCCGGCGTTCACGAAAACGAGGTCGGGCTCCAGTTTCAGAAGCTCTTCAATGTTGACCGCCGTCCCGTCAATGAATCCGGTCTCCGCATTCAGGATCGCGGGATAGAGTTCACCTAAAAGGCTGTTCTTCGCCGCGACCATCGACTGCTTTGCGATGCCGACCAGTTTGTCCGCGCTGTCAAAGAAGACGGTGAGGATCGAGGGCAAGGGATAGATGTCGCAGACGACGACCCGGTTGATTTCTTCCGGCAGCGTCACTTCGTGACCTGCGTGGTCCGTCACGGTACGGGGCGCGGGTTCCGTCTCCGGTTCCGTCTCCGGCTCCGTCGGCGCTTCCGTTTCAGAAGAGGTCTCGACGGCTTCGGTCGAAGTCGGCTCTTCCGATTCGGATGTGCTTTCGGCCGTCTTTCCGCAGCCGATCACTGAAACGGTCATCAGAACGATGGCAAAAAGCACTGCCATCAGTTTTGTGATTTTTTCCATTTCATTTTTCCTCCTTATCGTTAGATAATTTTATCGGAACAACGCTCTTTACAGCGATGTCTTCAGAATGAATGTTGCCGATCACGGCCTCCACGCCGAAAGATTTTTTGATGTTTTTTTCGGTGATGAGTTCCGGTATCGGACCGAAAAGCACCTCTCCGGGGCCGTCTTTCTCTCCCGGACAAAACAGCAGTCCGGAGTCTGCATAACGGAAGGCGTGTTCCGGATAATGCGTGTTGAATACGGTCGTCACGCCGCGCTTTGCGGCCTCCCTGACCGCTGAAAGCACGATCAGCTGATTCCTGAAATCCAGACCGGATTCCGGCTCGTCGAGGATGAGGATCTTCGGATCCTTGACGAGCGCTCTGGCGAGCAGGACCATCTGCACTTCTCCGCCGGACAGATCGCTCATCGGTTTCCCGGCAAGCGAAAGGATCCCGAGCCGGTCGAGCGTCTGCTCTGCCCGGTCGAGTTCTTTCTTCCCGGGTTCGGAAAAGATGCCCATCATTCCCGTCAGTCCGAGCAGCACGGTTTCCATCACGGAATAGGATCTCGGAACTTCCCGGTTCTGCGGAACGTACGCGACGTTTTCAAAGAGGGCCTTCTCTTTCATTGCCCGGACGTCCTCTCCGAAGACGCGGACAATACCGCTCTTCGGTTTCAGCATCCCCATGAGACAGCGAAGCAGCGTCGTCTTTCCGGCGCCGTTCGGGCCGAGTACGGACAGGATCTCCCCTTCCCCGAGCGAGAAGGAAAGATGCTCAAACAGGGGTTCTTTCCCGTACCCGAAGGCCAGATCTTCTGCGGAAAGAACGGGATGCAAAGTCGTCATAAGGACCAGCCTCCTTTCTTTCGCATGAGATACAGGAAGAACGGCGCCCCGATCACTGCTGTCAGCACCGAGACAGGGATCTCCGTTTTCGTAAGCGACCTCGCGAGAGTATCCACGATCACCATGAAGCCCGCGCCCGTCAAAGCGGAAGCCGGGATGAGACTCCGGTGGTTATTGCCGAACGCCATCCGGCACATGTGCGGCGTGATGAGACCGATCCAGCCGACCTGACCGCACATCGCGACCGAGGCGCTCGTCATAAGTGTCGCGGCAATGAGCGTCACGATCCGGAGTTTCTTTAAGTTGACGCCGAAGGACCTGACCTCGTCCTCCGAATACGGAAGCAGGTTCATTCTCCAGCGAAGCAAAAACAACGTCACGAGACCCGCCAGGATCGGGAAGATGCCGACCGCCAGTTTCTTGAACGAGGAAGACCCGAAGGTCCCCATCAGGAAATACGTGATCGCGGGCAATTCGTTCTCCGAATCCGCCGTGAATTTGACGAGTGAGACCAATGCCGAAAACAGCGAACCGACCATGATGCCGGCAAGCACGACCGAACTCAATTTCCGGTTCTTGCCGCTGCCGAGCGCCCAGGTCAGCACCACGGCGCCGATGCCGGCGAGAAAACTGAACCCCTGCGTCCCGATGCTGCCGAGGCCGAGTAAGATCCCGAGGGCCGCGCCGAAGGAGGAACCGCTCGCGACACCGACCGTGTCCGGGGTGGCGAGGGGATTGGCAAACAGGCTCTGAAAAGCCGCGCCGGCCGCGGAAAGCCCCGCTCCGACCGCGAGCGCCGTCAAGACGCGCGGAAGTCTCGCAGACAGGATCGCCGCTGCCGCCGTCGTATTCTCCTGCTTTCCGAGCATGCCGTTCCAAAGGATCGAGAACACGTCCCCGACCGGCACGTTCATCCGCCCGATCGAGAGACAGACGACTGCCGTCAGGACAGGAAAGAGAATCAGCAGAAGAAGCTGCCAGATATGCAGTTTTCCGACGGATTTGTTACTCATTTGTTCGCGTACGCCGCCTTTGCGGTCACGCCGTTCAGGTTTCCGATTTTCCCGGACAAAGCCGAGATCGCATCCTGCGGCGCGTCGATCGCGACGCTGATGATTGAAACGCCTTTTTCCCGGTACGGGATCCCCATCCGGCCGATGATGTATTGCCGGTAGTCGTGGAGAAGCCCGTTCAGTTTCTCCGTGGAATCCATGTTCTCGACAATGATGCTGATGACAGCGACTCTCGTTTCCATTTCGACTCTCCTGCTCAAAAAAATGCCGCTTCCCGAAGAAGCGGCACGGAATCACAAACTATGCGGGCACTCTTCCCTTCCGGTGAGAAGCCTTACTTTCCGTGCCTTGCTGCTCAGGTTCCCCTTTGCCCTCAGGCGTCACCCGGTGTTCCGGGCAGAGACAATATATCACAGTTTCACGGAAAAGTAAAGAGAATCAAAAATCACTGAACGAATCCGTTTTCTTTCAGCAATTGATCCAGATCTATATGAGACATCCAGTTATCATGATGATTTGTTGAATAGGTCACTTTGATCAGGTACAGTTGATCGTTTTGAACGACAGTGATCGAAACGCCTTCCGGGAGTTCCCCTTCGAGAAACCAGATCCTGCGTATCGCGTTGTTTCCCACATAGATGAGATGCCGTTCCCCGACCTTTCGTATGGGACCCTCTTCAGCGGTCCTTTGATATCCCATGTAATCAAAACCGTATACATAAATACGCCCGCTTGGTTTGTTCTCCAGCCGTGCGACGTTCCCTGAAAGATGCCACCCTCCCAGAACGTCTTTCTTAACGACTCCCAATGCCGTGTGGCAGCGATCCTTGTCATTTCCTACGATCCGGTATTCGTTTCCGTTTTCGTCCATTCCGACGTGGATGATTGCAGTACTGTCCGGAGAAAGCCCGTGAACGGTGAGGAGGATCTGATAATTAAAGAGATAAGCGACAACAAGCAATACGGCCAATGTGCCGCCCAAGATCCACAGCGCGTTTTTCAATCGCCGCTTCCAGCCGGAGCGCTTTTCGTTTTCTGCGACCTCCTGCTGGATCTCTTTCAAGGATTCTGCAGCTCTCTGCTTTTCACTCTCCGGTATCATGATCCAACCTTAACTCTCCAGATCCCTGATCCACGTCACGGAGAGTTCGACCCACTTTCTGAACGGCGTCACGTCGTCGCTTTCTTCCCGGACCACCGGGAACTCCGCCGTCGCCAGTCCGTGATGCCCGCGGCGGAAGATGTGCACTTCTGTCTCCACGCCGGCAGAAAGCAGCGCATTGGCAAAGACGAGGCTCTGTTCGATCGGCACCGTTTTGTCCTGCCACGTCGAGAAAATGAAGACCGGCGGGGTCTTTTCATCCGCCTGAAGATCCAGAGAATTCAGCACCCAGGCTTCTTCGTCCTGCCCCTCCAGGATCCGGTCGAAGCACCGAAGCGTCTTTTCATATCCTTCTCTCATCGGCTGTCCGAAACGGTAGCCGAGAGGAGAAATGACCGGATAACCCAAAATGCAGCCGTCCGGGCGAAGCGTTTCCGCTGCACAGCCCAATGCTTCACCTAAAAAGCCCTTGTTCCAAAGTACGGAAAGCGACGCCGCTAAATGACCGCCCGCGGAGAACCCGATGACGTAAACGCGTTCCGGGTCGATCCCCCATTCTTCGCTTCTTTCCCGGACGATCCGGATCGTCTCGGCTGCCTCCATAAGATCTGTCGGGAACGGCGCAGACGGAACCGTGTAATGCAGAATGAAAGTTGAGAAACCGGCCGAGAGATACTCTGCCGCGATCGGATCCGCTTCCCGGTTGCTCAAGAAATAGTAGCCGCCTCCCGGGACGACGATCATTGCAGGCTTTTTCGGCTCGAGTTCGGCTTTATCCATCGCATGGTCGAGGATCCACGCCTCCACCCATGCCGCCTTTTCAGGGAGTTTCGAAATCCCTGCTTTACCGTACTCCGGATGAATCTCAAACCGTTCCGTTCTCATAAGTACCCCTCTCTCCGACGTCAATGTCCCTTCGGGACCCGTGACAGTTGATTTCGCTCATAGGACCGGTCCGCAACGGCCAGCCTGATGAAAATGTAAAGCAGGATCAATGCGCTTCCCCAGATCGAATGATAAGAAAACAGCTGGCAGGCAACGGCCGACAGGACCGCGCCCAGCACGAAGCATAAAAGGAGCCTCCCGTGCAGCCAGATCTTCCGGCCGTAACCTCGCTCTTTGTGCCGGATAAACCGCGCCGTGTTGTAGCCGAGCTGGCGGATGTGATTCGTCACGAAAGTCGTCGCGGCGGAAATGCCGTTCACCTGCCGGAAGGTATTGAACTGCATCGAGCAGATGAAATTGAACAGGACCTGCGCGATCTGGTCCGGCACTTCTTTCGGGAGGAACCCGATGCCGATGACCACCACGATCTCCAGCCCGACGAGAGCGGTCTCCCAACGGAACAGTTTGAACCGCTTTACGGCCTTGCCGAGGAGCTCCGATACGAGCGCCCCGAGGAAATAGGCGCTGATCGGAAGAAGCAGGTAGGCGGCGCGAAGCCAGTTTTTCGTGCCGAGCGCCATCGCGAACAGCACGACGTTCGCGGTCTGCGCATTGCAGAACACGCCGCCGCGGAGCATGTACGTGTACGCGCCGAACCAGCCTGCCGCGGTGATCAGCATGAGATAAACCCATGTTTTCTCACATTCCAGGATCGAAACCTTCTCGGCTGCCGGAGCGTCCGGTGCCGTTTCCGTTCCGGCTGCAGGCTGCCCGTTGATTTCTTTTTCGTTCTCCATTCTCTGTTTTCAGCGGAAAACCGCCCCGCTCCGGGACGATCTCCGCACTCCTTCTGTATGATTAGAAAGCGAGCGAGTTTATGCCCTGCCTTCGAGGAAATCCACTGCCTGCAATGCCGCGACCGCTCCGTCGGATGCCGCCGTCGTCACCTGACGGATCCGCTTCGCGCGGCAATCCCCTGCCACGAATACGCCTGGTGTCTTCGTTTTCACGTCTTCCCCGGATGCCGCATAACCGCGGCCATCCAGTTCAATGACGTTCGAGAACGCCTCGTTCTGAGGGACAAGTCCGATGGCAATGAAGAGCCCGCTGAGATCAAACTGCTGTTCATTTCCGTCCTTTGTCCGTACGGTCACGCCGGAAAACTCTTCTTCGCCGAGATACCCCGTCACGCGGCAGTTCGTCAGCACTTCAACGTTGTCGTGCGAAAGCAAACTGTCCACGAGTTTCGCATCCGCGGTCAATGTGGGCATGTCCTGGAAAATGTATAACTTCTTGACGAGATCCGCGAGGAGCACCGCCTCGACGAGTGCGGAATTGCCGCCGCCGACGACGCCGACTGTCTGATCCTTGTAAAACGCGCCGTCGCAGACCGCGCAGAAGGAAATGCCGTTGCCGATGAACTCTTCTTCCCGGGGAAGTCCGAGTTTCCGGTGCTTTGCGCCGGTCGCCAGGATGACCGACCGGCCTTCGAAAGAACCGCCTTCCTCGGTCGTCACGAGAAACCGGCTGTGCTTTCCTTCCGCCTCTTCCGCTGCTTCCTCCGTCAGTTTGATCACGGCCTTTTCGACGTGGTCAACGTGGCCGAATTCAAACTCGACGCCCTGGAAAATGGCCTGCTCGGTGAGTTTCTCCGCAAATTCATTGCCGGAAAGCGACGTGAAGCCGGGAATGTTTTCGACGCAGGGCGAAAAGGTGATCTGACCGCCGAACGTCTCTTTTTCAATGACCAGCACGGTCTTGTTTGACCGTCTCGCATAAATGCCCGCGGTGAGCCCCGCCGAGCCGCCGCCGATGACGATGATATCGTACATATCTTCCTCCATCTAGTGGTTTTTCGTTTGATGTTTAAGTAAACTATACCATATATGGAGGAAGCTTTCAAATGAATTTTCACAGAAAACGAAAAACTTACCAAACGTTGAAGACCCAGGCGTGTCCGTCGAATCTTCTTCATGTTTTTTACGTTGCACAAACACGGCATTGATGCCGCTTATTTGCGGTGTCCGCACACGGAGCACTCGCAGTATGTGTTCATGACGGTTTCCTGGTGTGTGACGGCCGGGACGGTAATATCCCAGCTCGAGACCCACCAGCATGGGCCGTAGCCTTCTCTGAAGCCGTGATCCGGATTCTTCTGGCCGTCGCTGAACTCACCGATGCATCTGAGCCAATTGTCGCAGGCATCAGCGGGGTCTTCGCCGGCGGTGTAGATATAACGGTAGCCGGCACTGCGCATATAGGCGATCAGCTCATTACTGTTATGTCCGTTTTCCATCGCATAGTTTTCAGGAATACCGTAAAACCACTCGGTCTGCGGAACACCGTATTTCATGGTATCCTGCCACGTGCCGAGGAAGTCCCACGATCCGTCCTCATTTTGCTTATAGCTGACGAAGTATCTCGGGATACAGGGGACGACGTCTACGGTGAACTCTTCAGAGTCTATCACAGTCACAGTAGACTCTTCCTGCTTCTCCACGTAATGGTGATCCGTCACCGGGATGGTCTCCGTATAGGAGCTGCCGCACGAGCACGTATAAGTCCGAACGCCGGTTTCCCGGCAGGTAGACTGTTTTGTCACCGTGCTTGTGTAGGAATGCACATGTGGCGGTGCAGTTGTTTCCGGCGGCTGTGTTTCAGGCTCCTGCGTTGTGGGAGGCTGTGTCTCAGGGGCCTGAGTTGTAGGCGGCTGTGTTTCAGGTGCTTGCGTTGTGGGCGCCTGCGTAGTCTCCGGTTCTTTTACAGTTGTGGGTGCCTGCGTAGTCTCCGGTTCTTTTACAGTTACGGACTCCGGCGCGCTTGTCTGCGACGGAACGCTCGAAGGCTCGGTTTCCGGGACCGTTCCGGCTTCGACCGCCTGCTCAATCACCGCTTGGACCGATCCACCGGAAACGGTCTCTGTTTCCTCATCCGCGATTTCCGTTTCCGGAGCAGTCTCCGTCACGAGTTCACTTTCGACTTCCCGGCCCTCTTCGTTCTGCATTGCCCTGTATTCGTTCTCATTCGAAGTCATCAAAAAGCAGCCGAAAACCGACACTGCAAGTGCCAATGCGAGGATCACCGGAACAATCTTTCTCCATTTACGATTCATTTCATTTCCTTCCTTTCCCAAAATCGGATCCATCGGGCAAAATCACCGTCCGCCCCTACTCATTAGACGCAGTGAAAAAGGAAAAGGTTATAAAAAACCGGGGCGCTCCTTTTCGGAACGCCCCGGCCTTTCTTATCTTCGGGATGGCTTACGGCACACTGATGCAGGTCTGAGCCAGCATGTCATAATACGCCTGCGTCTTATCCCTTAATTCGTAGTTGTAATCGTCCTCCGCAGAATGCTTTCCGAGCCATTCATCAATATCGACCCATTCGCCGGTCTGAAGGTAGATGATTTCCCGGCAGGTATCGCTCCGTAAGAACTCTTCCGTCACCTGGACCGCAGAACCATTGTGCATAAGCATTCCGTAGGCTCCTTCTCTCCAGTATTCCAGGAAAAATCCGTAACTCTGGCCGCAGAAATCCACGAATAAGTATCGTGACGTGTCAACCCATTTCCATGCCTGAACGCCGCCGCCCTCCGTGTTTCGATCGGTTCCCGGGTACGTCATATTCGCTATGGCATAGCCCTGATAATTCACCTGGAATCCGGAATGGCCATCGTAGCTGATCTCCTCTACTTCCACCTTCCCTCTCCAGCTTTCCGGCAGGGTGAAAGTGAAGTATTCGTTCTTGTACACATAGTCCGGCAATGCTTCCTCCGTGCTCTCCGGCTCCGTCGTTTCCGATTCCGTCGGTGCTGCGGTCGGTGCTGCGGTCGTCGGTACTTCGGTCGGTGCTGTCGTCACAGGAACGACCGGCACGGTTTCGGTCGGCGCCTCAGTCTCTTCTTCCGTCGACTCCTCTTCCGACTCGGTTTCTTCTTCCGTTTCTTCCTCCGTCGGTTCTTCCGTGGTCTCTTCTACGGTTTCGATTTCTTCTTCAGATTCTTCCGGTTCCGTAACGGTTTCCGGCTCCGTAAGTTCTTCCGTTTCCGGGACGGAGATCTCGACTGCCGTGGTGACGGGCGGTTCGGCCTGGCTGTTCCGGTTTGCAAGGCCGACGCCTGCCGCCGTGCCTCCGCCGATCACCGCCGTTCCGAGTACTGCGGCAGCCGTGATTTTCGCCGCCGCCGGAAGACCGGCGAGCCATCCGATGAGTCCTCCCTTTGCCGCTGCGCCCGCAGCTGCTCCTGCGGCAGCCGCTCCGGCGGTGGCGGTTCCGGTGGCTGTCGCCGCTCCTGCGGAAGCGCTTGCGGCGGCGGTTCCCGCCGCTGCCGCCGTGGCGACCGCTGCTGCGCCGGTCACTGCAGCCGCAGTCCCGACAGACGCGCCGCCCTGCGCCGCAAACAGCCATAAGAAGAACGCGAACGGTGACAGGGAATACAGCTTGATGCCTTGTTTTTCGAGTGCTCGCACCTTGGTCTCGATCTTCTTTTTCGCCTGGAACAGCGATTGCTTAACCGCATTTTCCGAATTGCCGGTGGCTGCCGCGATCTCTCGGATCTTCATGTCATTGTAATAGAACATGGTGATCGCGACCCTCTGGCTGTCGGACAGACCGTCAATGATCTCGCGGACCATCCGCTGTGATTCTTTCTGATCCAGCGCCTTTTCCGGCTGCTCGTAGTCTTTCTCGCTTTCCAGCTGTTCCTCGAACGAAGGCCCGTCCTCTTCCGGGGACGGATCGAGGTCGGTGAACACGACTTCCGTCGAAGAAAGCTTCCGGAGATGCGTTTCCGCAGTCCTCGTCGCGATCGTATTGGTCCAGCCGACGAACTTTTCCGGATCTTCCAGCTGACCGATATTTTTGTAAACCTTGATGAACGTTTCCTGCGTCAGATCTTCCGCGAGCCCTTCGTCCTTCAGCATGTACTGAAGTCCGCTTTTGACCCGGTTGTAGTGCTTTGAGTAGATTTCCTCAAATGCGCCCTGATCCCCTGCTTGAAACCTTTTTACCGCTTCCAATAATCCTGAGTCCATTTTTTCCTCCCTTGAGCCCCTTTTTTTCGGCCTAGCGTTTCCGTGCTCCGGAGGAACGTTCCTCTCCGGAGATCCCATCGTTCAGGCGTTTCAGGAAAGCCTGATACCGTTCCTTCACGGAACTGCCGGTGTCGGAAGGATCATACTGGATTCCCATGATGATGATTCTTTTTAAATCCTGTTCTTTCATCATGCCTCCTTTCTCCCTTCCGCCGGCGGATCCGGATTGCCATGGCGCCGATCCACCGGTGTCCGGTTTCTTCGGCTCTACTCCATAGACGCGGCGAATGGGAAAAAGGTTATAAAAAAACTGCTGCACTTTCATTCCTGTCCGGTATGTCCCGTCGGAACTACGTGCAGCAGCCTGCAATCAATGAATCAACGCGGTCACAAGGCAGCGAGGTACTTCCGGATGTCGGACACGCCCACGTATTTCGCGGTCTCGCCGTCCTTTTCCACGACCAGCGTCGGCGCCTGCTTCACGCCGTAGGCCTTCGCGGCGGCCGGCTGTTCATTGGCGTAGATCTTCTCGTACGGAATGCCCATACGGTCCAGATCCGCGGCAATGATCTTGCAGTTCGGGCAGGTCGTCGTCGCGAACAAGGTCAGTCCGTCTTTCGCCTTCGCCGGTTCTTCCGGAATGATGACCTCTTCCGCAGCCGGAGCCTCGGCGTTCTTCTTCCGGATCATCTTCGAAGAGGCAATGTCGTACACCTTACGGTCCTTGTACTCCTGCGCCTTGCCGTCGTTCCAGTTCTGCACCGGACGGTAGTATCCCGTGATCCGGCTGTACACTTCGGTGGGCTCGCCGCATTCCGGGCAGGTCGGCTGCTCGCCGACGAGGTAGCCGTGCTTCTTGCAGACGGAATAGGTCGGGGAGATCGTGTAATACGGCAGACGGTAGTTCTCCGCGATCTTCCGGACGAGGTTCGCCGCCGCTCTCCAGTCGGGCAGCTTTTCGCCGAGGAAGGCGTGGAACACGGTGCCGGAAGTATACAGCGTCTGCAGTTCGTCCTGGATGTCGAGGGCCGTGAAGATGTCCTCGGTATAACCGACCGGCAGATGACTCGAGTTCGTGTAATACGGCGTGTCGTCGCAGGACTTCGCCGCAGTGATGATGCCCGGATACTGCTTCACGTCGTGCTTCGCAAGACGGAACGCCGTGGACTCCGCGGGCGTCGCTTCGAGGTTGAAGAGGTCGCCGTACTTCTCCTGATAATCGGAAAGGCGCTCTCTCATGTGATTCAGAACGTCAGCCGTCCACTTCTGCGTCTTCTCGTGCGTCATGTCCGCATGGATCCACTTCGCATTGAGACCCGCCTCGTTCATGCCAACGAGACCGATCGTCGAGAAATGGTTCGCGAACGTGCCGAGATAACGCTTCGTGTACGGATACAGACCGTTCTCAAGAAGCCTCGTGATGACTTTCCGCTTGACGTCAAGCGACCGCGCGGCAATGTCCATCATCTTATCGAGACGCTTCATGAACTCTTCATTGTTTTCGGAAAGATAGGCGATCCTCGGCATGTTGATCGTCACGACGCCGATGGAACCGGTGGATTCGCCGGAGCCGAAGAAGCCGCCGGATTTCTTCCGGAGTTCGCGAAGGTCGAGACGGAGTCTGCAGCACATCGAACGTACGTCGCTGGGCTCCATGTCGGAATTAATGTAGTTCGAGAAATACGGTGTGCCGTACTTCGCGGTCATTTCGAAGAGCAGACGGTTGTTTTCCGTGTCAGACCAGTCGAAATCGCGCGTGATCGAATAGGTCGGGATCGGATACTGGAATCCGCGG